>Ga0114944_1000331_pt1 | contig 12063 bp, 7 predicted proteins | sample OV2TP2_FD_89582 | JGI IMG/M metagenome (GOLD analysis project Ga0114944, IMG submission 89582) | Hot spring microbial communities from Beatty, Nevada to study Microbial Dark Matter (Phase II) - OV2 TP2 | ecosystem: Environmental > Aquatic > Thermal springs > Hot (42-90C) | place: USA: Beatty... | reverse complement strand
TCGCCCAGCTCCACGACGGCGCCGACGATCGCCTCGATTTCCATGGGGCGGCCCGCTTCGCGGTCCTGGAGCATCGACGTCTTGTGGGCGCCGACTTTTGCCGCTCCGGCCATGCGCTGATCGATGGTCACCGGCAGCTCGATGCCCAGCTTCGCAGCCACCGACTCGGTCTCGCTCATCACGTCCCGGACCAGCCGCGACGTCTCCGGATGCTGCACCATCTCCTCGAGCGTCGCGCCCGTCAACGCGCTGATCGGGTTGAACGCGACGTTGCCGAGGAGCTTCACCCAGATCTCCTGCCGGATGCGCGTCGTGATCGGACACCTGAAGCCCGCGGCAACCAACGCCTCCGCAATCCCCTTGACCCTGTCCGATCGGCTGCCGTCCGGCTCGCCGAAGGTGATGCGGTTGCCGTCGGTGTGATGGATGACGCCCGGCGCGGCGATGTCGGTCGAGAAGTAGGCGAGCGACCCGACGATGCGCCTTGGCTCGATAGCCGCCGCAATCGCGCCGCCCGGATCGATGCGCTCGAGGCGCAGCCCGTCGAGCTCGCCACCGTGACCCTGGAAATACCACCACGGGATCCCGTTCTGCGTGCTGACGACGGCCGTGTCCGGGCCGAGGAGCGGCGCCAGCTTGGGTGCAATGGCCGTCAGGCTGTGGGCTTTGACTCCGAGAACGACGAAGTCGGCCCGGCCGATCTCTGCGAGATCCGAGGCCACCTGCGGCCGCACGTCGAAGTCCCCGTCCGCGCCTGTCACGCGGAGACCGCGCTCCTGCATGGCACGCAGGTGCGGCCCGCGCGCGAAGAGCACCACGTCGGCGCCGGCCCTGGCCAGCCGCGCCCCGATGTAGCCGCCGATGGCGCCGGCCCCGACGATGACGATTCTCACAGGTGTCCCGTCTCAGTGAGTCGCGGCATAAGTCCCGGAGCGCGGCGCCCGGATGGCAAGGCGCGACGAGTGAGCATATCGGGAATATTCGAGCGAGGAGCAACGCAGCCAGGCTGGATGCCCCGCCCGGGAATTATGTCGCGACTCACTGAGACGGGACACTATGGCTTCCCGGAGTAGACCTGTGCGACGACGCGCCGTTGAATCTTGCCCGTCGCCGTGCGCGGAATGGCCTCGGTGATGTGAATCTGCTTCGGGCGCTTGTAATCGGCCAGCCGCTCCTTGCAGTACGCCAGCAGATCGTGTTCGCTGACCCTCTCGCGCAGCACGACGGCGGCGGCGACCTCTTCCCCCCAGGTCGGGTGCGGGGCGCCAAAGCATACGGCTTCGGCCACGGCGGGATGGGTCAGCAGCACCTCGTCGATCTCCCGAGGCGAGATCTTCTCGCCGCCCCTGTTGATGAGCTCCTTGAGGCGCCCGACAAGCGTGAGATACCCGTCCGCGTCCAGGAAGCCCTGGTCGCCGGTGCGGAACCAGCCGTCGGTGAACGAGGTCGCGTTGGCCTCCGGGTTGTTCTCGTAGCCCGTGATCACGTTGGGGCCCTGAATGACGACTTCGCCACGCTCTCCCTCTTTGAGGTGTCGCCCTTCGGCGTCCATGATGCTGATGCGGACGTCGGTTCCCGGACCGACCGATCCCGGCTTCCGCTCGCCCGGCGGCAGCGGATTGGACGCCATCTGGTGCGCCGCTTCCGTCATGCCGTAGGCCTCCAGCACGGGCGCGCCGAAGGCGGCTTCCAGATCGTGCATCACCTGCGGCGCGAGCGACGCGCTGCACGAGCGGATGAAGCGCAGCTTCTCGGCGCCGGCGGGCCTGGCCGCTCCCGGTTCGGTCCGCGCCAGCAGCAGCTGATGCAGCGTCGGCACCGCCGAATACCACGTCGCGCCGTGATCGCGAGCGACGCGCCAGAACGACAGCGGGTTGAACTTGCCCGGCACGACGATGGTGCCGCCCGTGGCGAGCGTGCCAAGCGTCGAGGCCACGAGGCCGTGCACGTGGAAGAGCGGCATCACGCACAGCGCCACATCTTCTCCCGTGAGCGCGTAGCTGCGGGCGACGTTGCCCGCCGAGATGGAGAGGTTGAGATGCGACAGCGGCACGCGTTTCGGCCGCCCGGTGCTTCCGCTCGTGTGAAGAATGAGGGCGACATCGTTCACGCCGGGCTCGTTGACCGAGCGGCCACCGCTCGACCCGGACAGCCGCACGGTCCCCTGGCCGTCCATCTCGACCGGGATAACCGGCACACGGTCGCCGGCGGCGCGGCGCGCTTCGTCCGCACCTTCGGGCGGCAGCAGCAGGAGCTTGGCGTTCGTGTCCTCCAGGTAGAAGCGGAATTCGTCTTCCTTGTAGGCGGGATTGAGCGGCGCCGCCGTGCCAGCCACCGACGCGGCCAGAAAACACACGATGGTTGGAAGGCCATTCGGCAGAGCCATGCCGACGCGGTCGCCCGGGCCGACCCCCGCCGCCGCGAGCGCCTCGGCAACCGCTTGCACCTGACTGCGGAGCCCGCCGTAGGTGATCCGGATGTTCTGCTCGGGGAGGATGACGGCGGTCTGGCTGGCCGGCACTCCGGCAAAGAGGCCTGGCAGGGTCGTCGGTTCTGAATTCATGGCGGCTACACTGTCCTGTACCACGCCGGAATCGTCAACTGTCTATCGGCCCTCGCGGCGCGCCGCCGAAGAAGTTTCGCCGGCCGTGGCATCGCTGGCCTCGAGGCCAGTCAGGAGGAAGTACAGGCAGACAAGCAGACCTACGCTCGCCGTCGCCATGGTTCTTCCGGCCGATGTCGTCAAATGAAACCCCAGACCCGTGGGCGTGCCCAGATAGGCCGTGTAGATGCCGCAGAAGTACAGCACCGAGGTGGCCGCAGCGACGAGCGCCCCCCGATGCACCGGCGCACGCTGATACGCCACGAACATCAGCGTGGCCGCGAGGAGTCCGACCACAACCCAGATGGCGGTCGCCTCCGTGGTCAGGTTCCTGAGAATGAACTCCGGCGTGGAGCCATCCGTCAGGCGGTCCATCAGCCGGGAGACAAGCGTCGACAGGTCACCTGTGATGTGATTCTCGAGGCCCCAGGCTCGCTTTCGCAGCGTCCAGATGAGCGTCGGCGCCACGGCGAGGAGCAGGACCGCTGCAAATCGAGGCGTCGCCGAGAGGCGTCGCACGAACTGCCGCAGGCCGACGACGGGATGCCGTGCGGCCAGGAGAACTAGCGTGGTGGTGAGGCACACGCCGAAGAGCACGCCCTCGTTCTTGAGGCACGCCGCTATGCCTGCCGCGCAGATGGCCGAGTGCAGGTCCGCGTCCCTCCCCTCTGCAGCGTAGCGGCCGAACAGCAGCAGCGCGACGCCGCAATACATCGCCAGGTAGCCGTCCATGTAGCCATTCGCGAGCCAGGCATCGAGGCTGAAGAAGAACATCATGGCCAGCAGGAGGAAGCTGACGGCCTTCTTCCGGAAGCTGAACACCCACAGCAGCAGGGGAACGAGCATCACGAGCAGGCTGCCCTTGGGAAAGAACTCGTTCCAGTACCCGTTCAAGGCGCCGAGTTGAGCCGCAATGGCGGGAACGAGCTTCGGGTAGTCGGGACTCGAGAATGCCAACGAGGGGTGGACCCATCCGTCCCCGCGGAGCGCGCCTTCTATCCAGATCATCTTCGCGTGAAGGAACCAGACCGACCGCGCATCCCAGCGCATCAGCGGCTCTGAGAAGACGAAGAAGTAGTAGACGCCCAGCAGATAGGCGATGCAGCAGGCGGCAGTGAGGACCGGCTCGCGCTGGCGAGTTTCTCCGTTCCGCCGTCGCCTGATGACGTCGATGGCGAACATCAGCGCGCCAAAGACCGCGAGTATCGATACGATGGCCAGCACGTTGGTGAGCGGCAGTCCCGACATGACCAGGATGTAATCGGCCAGGATGCCAAGCCCGAGCGTAAGCGCGAAGCGGTCGAACAGGCCGCCCCCGGCGCGCAGAAAGGACGTCGCGACATAGCCCGCGAAGAACAGGCACAAGACGGAAAGGCTAAGGACAATGAACAAGGGACACTTCCGTCCGTCTCTCGATCACCTCGCAGCCGGCCGCCACCGGTTCGGTGTTGAGAACGAATCTGGCCTTCGCATCGCGCTCGAGCCTGCGGGGCCAGGCCGACGCCACGATCTGCTGCAGGACGAAATCCTCTGCGGCGATGGAATCCGAGAGCTGATAGCGGTCGACGGACCGGCCGGGACGGCGAAGCATCAGCATCACTTCCTGCGTCCAGAACGGCAGAACCTCTTCTCCGGCCCGCGGCGTATCGAGGTTGGCCTGGAACGCTCCGAAGTCCGCGAGCGCGTGGACGGCCGTGCGATTGAGCACGTCGAGGGCCGTCACGACGCGCGCAAGGAACGGGCGGCCCCGGGCATCGGGCCAGGGCAAGGCAAGAACCACGATGAGAGCGGCCACTGAAAAAATCGCCCCTGCCGGGCTCCGGTAGCCTGCCCGTGCCGACATGAGACGCAGCCTGCCGAGCACCCACTCGGTGCCTGCCCTCCCAGGGCCCGTGCCGGCGAAGGTCCTTACCAACAGCGCGACAGCCAGCGCAGCGAGAAGCGCCAGTGTGTAGCGGACCCAGTCGAGGATTCGGGCGGCCACGGCAGTCGAATAGGCAATCCGGCGCTGCGACAGCGTCCAGGCCGGGACAGCGGTCGGTGCGGCGCCCTCACGCGACCAGGACCAGCTCAGGGCCGCGCCGCCGCCACGCTGCGTGTACCGCAGTTCGAGCAGGTGCGACCCGCGATCGAGGTGAATGGTGCCCGATCGGGTCTGAGGACCGTGTACTCCGCCGTTGTCGACGAGGGGGGCAACGGCGTTGTCCAGCACGAGCTGAGACCCGTCGTCAGAGGTCGTGGAGAAGGTGTACGAGCCCGGGCGCCTGACGGTGAGAAACCCAATCCAACGCACACTGAACTGTTCCGGTGGCGATCCACGCCACCGCCGCATCACCGTGGCCGTCGTTGGCTCGGTGTCCAGGCTGGAAAAAGCAGGGGCGCCCGACCAGTCCGGGTTCGTGAAGTACTCCCCGACGAGTCCATCACCCGCGGGCAGCGCCGCGCGCACGACTGCTAGAACCGTCCAGCCCAGTGCCGCGGCTACGAGGAGGGTCGCCGGTCGAACTCCACTCATCAGCGATCAGCGCGCGCAGGCATCACGTATATCATGGTTGCCGTGCACGCCGACGGCGGGACTCGCAGCGCAGCCTACGCAGAGCGGCTCACCAGACAGCAGACAGCGCGGTGGAAGCGATGGCTCGACGTGCAGGCGCCGTTCCGCTGGAATATGCGGCGTCTCACGCCCGGCTTCACGCTCGACATCGGCTGCGGGATCGGCCGCAGTCTCGAGCATCTCCGAGGGTACGGCGTCGGCGTGGACACCAATGAGAGTTGTCTTCGGGTCGCCAGAGCACGAGGCTTCACGGTGTTCACGCCCGAGGCGTTCCGGAACTCGGCGGAGTACAACCGCGCCGGCCGCTTCGACACCATCCTGCTGGCGCACGTCGCCGAGCACATGCGCGAAGACGAGGTCGTCCCGTTGCTGCAGCAGTACGAGGCCCTGCTCCGCTCCAACGGCAAGCTGATTCTGATTGCACCGCAAGAGGCAGGATTCAGGAGCGATCCGACACATGTCGTCCTGATGGACTTCGAACGGTTGACCCGCATTTCCGACCGGCTTGGCTTCGAGCTGGAACGCGCGTTCTCGTTTCCCTTTCCTCGCTGGGTCGGCCGGCTGTTCACCTACAACGAATTCGTCGTCGTGAGCAGGAAGCCGGGGCCCGGGGGCGCGAGCTCCACCAGGCCGGCATGAGCACGCCGCGCGTCAGCGCCATTGTCGTCAACTGGAACGGCGGCGCGATGCTGCAGGACGCGCTGGACTCGCTGTTCGCCCAGACCTGGCCGGCGGTCGAGGTGATCCTGGTCGACAACGGCTCCACGGACCGCTCCGTGGAGGAGGCCCAACGCCGGTTCGGCGACAGGCTCGTGGTCATCCGGAATTCCAGGAACGAGGGCTTCGCACGAGGCAACAACATCGGCTTCGACAGAGCGACCGGTGAATGGATGTTCCTGCTCAACTCCGACGCCGTCTGCGATCCGGACGCCGTAGAGGAACTGATGCGGTTCGTCGCCGACAAGCCCGACGTCGGGCAGCTCGCCTGCAGGGTGCTTCGCGCGGATCAGCCGAATTTCTTCGACTCGGTCGGGCTGCTGCTCTACCCTGACGGCGTGTGCCGATCGCGAGGCTGGGAGGAGAAGGATCTGGGTCAGTACGACCGTGCGGAAGAAGTGCTCGCGCCGCATGGTTGCGCCTGCGCGCTGCGCAAGAACATGCTTCACGCGATCGGTGGGTTCGACGAGGATTTCTTCTGCTACCTCGAAGACCTGGATCTGGGCGTTCGCGGCCAGCTCGCCGGGTGGAGATGCTGGTACGTCCCTACGGCCCGAATCAGGCACCGGAAGTCGGCGACAGCCGGCAACTACTCCGTGTTCAAGGCCTTTCACGTCGAGCGCAATCGCATCTACTGCCTGTGGAAGTGGATGCCACGCTTCCTCGTCTTCGTGTCGCCGCTGTTCACGCTGAACCGCTACGCCATGCAGGGATACGCCGTTTACACGCACCAGGGGGGCTCGTCAGAGTTCGTCAAGGAATATTCGCTGGCCCGGCTCGCGGTGCTCCTCATCCAGGCGCGTCTCGCCGCGTTCGCGCGGCTGCCGCGCATGCTCGCCAAGCGCCGGCAGATCCGCCGGACGCGCACCATCGGCGTGCGCGAATGGTACGGGCTGATTTCGCGCTTCAAGCTCGACGCCATCGAGCTGGCGCTGAAGTACTAATCCCGAAGTCCACCTGAATTGGCGTAGCCGTCGCTCGAACGGACCAGCGCGTACACGCGACCCGCGCCTTCAGCGTGCACGAGCCGTAATCGGCCTGAATACTGCCGGAGGCGCTCCTCGACACTTTGCCATTCACCCGGCGGGTACCGCTCGGTGTGCACGACCATGTAGGTCACGCCGAGGGCCGAAAGCTGCCCGAGGCTTTTCTCGTCGGGAAACTTCTGCATGTCCCAGTAGAGCATCGTGTGAAGGATATTCCGCCAGCCGTGGAAGCCGTGCACCGTCTTCTGCCAGTGAGCCGTCGAGTGGAGCATGTAGGCAACGTGGTCGTGCTCGCCGTTCACCGGCATTTCGGCCACGACGAACGGCTTCTTCTGGCTGTCGAGCCAGCGATCGACGGAGGGAATCTCCAGGTTGGCCGGCCTGACGGCCATCGGCATCGCGGCGTACTCGACGATGAGCAGGATAGCGAGGGCTGCGGCCAGAATCGAGCGCGCTCGAGGGGTCCACCGGCGGGTGCTCGCGTCGAAACCCATGGCCGCAAGGACGGCGAGACCAAGGAGGGTCACGAGGATGAACCGCGAATGCGCGCGGATGAAGTTGAAAACCGGCAACCAGTAGAAGTACTGCCACAGGCCATGGGGAGGCCCCAGGGCCAGGCCAAACGTGAACAATGTCAGCAACACGTAGAAGGTCGTTGCATCTCGCCGGCGAGCCGCGGCCCACTGCGCGATCGCCTGGCCGGGCCCCCCGCTGAGCCAGGCCCGCGCGTACCATGTGGCTGCGAGCACCGTGAGGATTGCCAGAATCGGGAGAGCCCAATCCACGACCCGGGCGATAACCACGGTGCCATAGGTCGTCGGGCGCTCGGACAACGCCCAGGCCGGAACGGTGGAGTACCCTTTGCCGTCGCGCGACCAGGACCAGTTCAGCGCGGCGCCGCCGCCGAACTGCGCGTACCGCAATTCGACCATGTGAGTGCCGCGTTCGAGTTGGATCGTGCCCGAGCGTGTTCCCGGGCCATGCACACCCGCGTTGTCGACAACGGGGATCGCCTCATTGTTGCAGAACAGCTGGGAGGCATCGTCAGAGGTCGTGGCGAACGTGTACAGGCCAGGACGCCCGACGGTGAGAAACCCGATCCAGCGCACGCTGAACTGGTCGGGCGGCGAAAGGTTCCACCGTTGCCGCATTCTGGCAGGCGACAGCTTTGAATCCACAGCGGAGAAGGCAGGCAGTCCCGCCCAGTCCGGGTTCGTGAAGTACTCGCCGACCAGGCCCTGCCCTGCGTCAACCGAGGGACGCATCGCGCCGAGCGCCGTCCACGTCAGGGCGGTGACGAGCATCAGCACCAGCGGGCGCTTGAGGCGCGCGACGGTATCAGCCGGCACTCGGCGCCTGATGGCGACGCCCAGAAGCGCCAGGCCGGTGGACACAATCCAGGCCAGCGCGGAGCTCCGCTGATCGACCAGTTGTGTCGTGCCCGCCTTCAGCGGGATGAGCGTCGCGACGGTCATGACAGCCGCAGCCGTACTCGTCACGAACAACGCCGCCTGGACCAGAGGCGGGACTTGCCGCCACCAAGCGGTGCCGCCAGCGGCGGCTGGGGCGCCGGGGCGCCGCCAGACGATGGCGGCCGCCGCAAGGGCGACGGCCAGGTACCCCGGGAACAGAAACGAGCCTGCCTCGGCGACCCAGTCAGTCGCGCCCGCGAGCGAGATCAGGTACCGGTGTACGTGCGACGGTGACGCGAAAAACGACTCGTAGTTCGGGAGGAAGTTGCCGCCGAGCCCGCGCCTCAGCCCCGCGTCGCGCTGGACGAAGACGTACGGCAGAAACGCCAGGACCGCCGGGAGCAGCAGCACCGCGCCTGCAACCCCCAGATCGCGAACCCACTTCAGCAGCCTGAGCGCGTCGCCGAGCACAATACGATAGAGGCCGAGGGCAGCCAGCGACACGGCCAGAAAGACCATGCCATACCCGCTCGACAGCGCCTGCAGCGAGACGAAGCCGGCCGTCAGTCGCAGATCGCGCTTGTGCCCATGTTCGAAGTAGGCATGGAGCGACGCAAGGGCGAACGGAATCCACTGCACGGCCGAGAGCGTGATCTGGCCGATGCGAAAGAACCTCGGCGGCGAGGCTTCGAAGATGATTCCACACAGGATCGCAGCAGCCAGGCTGAGGCCGAGACGCCGCGCCAGCACGTAGGCGCCGAGCCCGCAGAGCACGCAGGTCGTGATCGACACGAGATTGGCGGCGAGCACCACGTTCCCCGTCAGCCAGATGACAGGAGCAGCGAAGAACGCGAGGCCGATCACGTTCTCCCCGTAGGCAAGCGTCAGGCGTTTGGGATAGTAGATGTTGGCGTCGAAGATCGCCCACGGCTTGTGCAGAAACGCATGACTGTCCCATCCGAGCAGGTACCAGCCGAGATCGCCGTCGGGACCCGTGGGAAACCGGAGGCTGGCTGGATGCAGCGAGAGGGGATAAGCCAGAAACACCGTCACGGCCGTGAAAAGAACGACGACGAACCAGGTCTCGCGGTCGCGGAACGAGAGCAGCCACGGCGCCGAGGCGGACGTCATGCGACAGAAATGCTAGCACGGCCGGTTTGACAGCAACGGCCTCGGGCCCGACACATCGCTGTGCTGGTCCCAATGCCTTTCGGAAATTCACGCAGCGCTCCGGCTCTGGGCCATTTGCTGCGAACACCCAACTCCGCAAGCCGGCAAAACGTCCTTCGGCGGCTGGTCGGCGGCATGCGCGGGGCCCCAGCTCCGCGATGTGATCGAGGCGCTTCGTCACCCCGCGCGGATTTCGGCGCCTCCAGGACGTTTTGCCGTCTATCGCCAGCGCGGCCTGCTCCGAGGGTGTTCTTCGCAAACGGCCCAGAACCGGTGGAAGATCGAATTTCCGAAAGGCATTGGTGCTGGTCCTGCACCATGTCAGTCGAAACGACCGGCCGCAACCTTCGACGAACGGATCGTGCACAAGGTTCAAGACGCGCTTGTCGATCGTTATTACAGTACAGCGAGTTGTAGTACATTGGATGACTCCAACGTTCGACCACTCATGCGGTCCCTCGCGGCGGGACCGAACCAGCGAAGCGGTCCAGCACCGGCGCAGTGATTGGCGAGGGCTTCTTGCGGTTTGCTTCTCCCGAGCGGGCGACGAAGCTCCTCGTGCTCGTCTCGGCGTGCGTGTGGCTGGCCGGCGATCTGATCCTCGTATCGCGTGAGTGGAGCATGCTGCCGATGGCCGCGGCTCTCTTCGCGGCATCGTTCGCGCTCGCCGCCTGGGACCGACGAACCTTGGCGCTCACGCTCGCCTTCGCCTACCTGTTCCCGGCGGTCATCCGTCTCGCTCATGGGCGGTACCTGGTTCAGTACGGCATTCTCTGGATGGCAGCGCTGCTGGGCGCAATCCTGCCCGATGCGGCACAAACGCCCTGGCACATCCCGGCTCGCTGGCGCGGACCTCTGGTGTGCTGGGCGCTGGTCCTCGTCGTGGGCGTGCCGCTCGTGGTCTGGCGCGAGGTGGACTTCAACCTGGCGCTGCTGACGAGGGGGGTCGTCAATCCCATTCTCAGTGGCTTTCCGGCTGGCGTTGTGGCCTGGGCGCTGCATGTGGCGCTCGTGCTCGTGCTCGGCCTGTTGTGGTTCGACTGGCTGTTCGGCGCGCGCAACCTGAATTTTCACAAAGTCGTGGCAACGCCTCTGGCGGTCAGCTTCCTGCTGACAGCGCTCGTCGCATGTGTCCAGTTGTTCGTCGAGGTGACCTTCCTGAACGAACGTCGGTACGGTGCGCTCGCGCGAGGCTCGGGCACGCTTTATGACGCGAACGTGTCCGGCACGATCGCCGCCATGTGGATCGGCGGCAGCATCCTCTGGGGCGTGAGGACCGGCCGATGGCGGGGCCTCCTCGTCCCTCTGGGCGCCGTTCTCGGGTGGCTGGCCGTCTGGGCCTCGGGGTCCCGAACGGCCTTCGCGGCCGCAGCCGTTGTTACGGTCAGCGCTCTTTTCACGTTGGGAACCGCGAGAAATCCACGGCTGAGGCAAGTCGGGCTGCTGGCGGCGGCCGCCGCCGTGATCGGCGGGACCATCATGCTGCCGAATTCGAGCCTGGAGGCGTCCAATCCGCTCCGGCGCCTCTGGGACACCGTGCCGGCGTGGTCGTTTGACGGCGTTCGCCAGGTCGGCTTCGAGTTGTGGAACCGCAACGGATATGGCGCCGCATCCACCTCGACCATTCGCGAGTATCCGTTGGTCGGCGTGGGCGTCGGCTTCCTATACGTCGTCATCACGGACTTTCTAGGTATGAAGCCCGACAACGCTCAGAACTGGTACCGCCACCAGTTGGCGGAATTCGGCGTGATCGGGAGCGTCGGATGGATTGTCTGGGTCATCGTGTTCGCCGTTTTTGTGCTGCGGCGACACAGGGGCAGCCCCCCTGTCGCGCACGTCGGCCGGTGGACGATCGTGGCGTTCGCGGCGATTTCGCTGCTCGGCATGCCCGGCCAGGATCTGAGTGTCTCGGTCACCTTCTGGACCATGGCGTTCTGGTATTCAGCCCTGATCGGCACGGGCGTCGACCCCGGCACGCCGAAGCCGCTCAGACGGCGGACGTGGGCCCTGATCCTTCTCGTCGTGACGACCTATGGGGCGGGCACCGCGGCGCTGGCCACAACCGCGTTGCGCCCGCCAAACCGTGCGCTTCGCATGGGCTGGCCGTACTCGTACGGTTTCTATTGGCCGGAGCCCGACGAGGCCGGCGGCGAGTTTCGATGGGCGGCCCGCCGCGCCGAAGCCATGGTGCCGGCGCCCAGGCCCTGGATGGTGCTGACGGTCTGGGTGAACCATCGTGACCTGACCACCAATCCGGTCGACGTCAAGGTGTGGTGCAACGGGGTGCTCGAAATCGAGACCCGGCTCACGAGTCAGGAGCCCATCACGAAGTACATACGGATAGATTCCCACCAGACACGGGGAGCGCTCATCCAGACGTCGGTGAGCCGCACAGTCCGGCCGCGCGATCTCGGCGTCGACGACGACCGGGAGCTGGGCCTGATGGTCAAGTGGGCGTTTCGCGACCTCCCACCACCTGCCGCGGCAGCCACGTTCCGTTGAGCTGGCTTATCGGGCTCGCTGGTACTGTCTCAATTGCTCGATCTACAGGCGTTGCGCCACGCTGAGCAGCTCGGCTTCGCTGAAGTCGTAGGCCTGGCGCGCGTAGGACCGCCGGCGGAG
>Ga0114944_1000329_pt1 | contig 12086 bp, 9 predicted proteins | sample OV2TP2_FD_89582 | JGI IMG/M metagenome (GOLD analysis project Ga0114944, IMG submission 89582) | Hot spring microbial communities from Beatty, Nevada to study Microbial Dark Matter (Phase II) - OV2 TP2 | ecosystem: Environmental > Aquatic > Thermal springs > Hot (42-90C) | place: USA: Beatty... | reverse complement strand
CTCGCCGGACCGCCTGACAACACTTCAATAATCTCCGTTTTTTGATTAAATACTTGCGCGCCGCTCGGCAATTCTCCACCGAGAATAGCCGGAATGCCTACCATAAATCCAACGGAAAGTAAGACGGCGGCGAGTGCCGCATTCATAAGCACACCCGCGCTTAAAATAAGCGCACGCACCCATGGTTTTTTATGCGCGAAACTGTCGCGGTCATCTTTGTGCTGTCCCTCCTCGCCTTTAATTTTCACAAATCCGCCGAGCGGAAGGCTGTTAATGGAATACACGGTGGCCGGAAATTCATGATACGGCGCGTGTTTTGCTTCCGGCGGTTCGTCCGCGCGATGGTCATGCGACAATAATTTCTGTGATTGCCGGGGGCCAAGCGCCACAAACTTTTTGGTTTCCGGATCGCGATAGATGCCGAAGAGCCGCGGCGGAAATCCAAAACCAAATTCATCAACGCGCACCCCAGCCCGCCGCGCCACAAAAAAATGCCCAGCTTCGTGCACCAGCACCAGAAGCGCAAGAACGGCGATAAAAACAATGAGGGTGATCATGGATAGTGATTAAGTCGGTATGCCTCTTTATGATGTGCAATATGAAGAACGAACAAAACAATCAATTGCCCCTCTCTCGTAACCGTAAAAACAACTCTATAGTCACCTATCCGAAAACGATATAAATCGCTCTGCATTCCAACCAACCGCTGCGCATGCATCAAAGGATTTTCACTCAAACGATATTGCCGCAACTTGCCAACAATACGATGTGCAACACTATCATCAAGCCGCCGCAAATCTCGCACAGCCCGTTCGGCATAACGAATAACGAAACGCATATCGTTACAAACCGAACATTTTTTCCACTTCTTCGTGACTGTATACCCGCCCGGCTTTAATGTCTTCTTCGGCCTCCCGAAGACTCAAAAGAAACCCCTCTACCAGAGCGTCCTTCTTTGAAAGCGGACGAAGCTCGAAGATTGGCTCATTTTTACGCAACAAGACGAGACGTTCTCTCTTTTTAAGAGAACGATTAGCGATCTTCGCCATGTTTTGTCTAAATTCTTTCAGGCCAACAAATCGGGTAGTCATATGATAATAATTTAGGTATACCTTAAGTGTACACTTGCTTTTACAGAGCTGTCAAATTACAAACGTTTCACCCATTTGGTGAACACATCTCCACGCTCAAATTCATTCATAATCGGAAGCCATGAAAGGCCGGGCGAGAGCAAAACCACATCGCCGCGCTTTGCGTTTTCGGAAGCGATGCGGACGGCCGCGCGCATATTCTCTACGGCGATTCCTTTTGGCAAATCCTTATTCGCATTGCCGGGAAGCAAAATAATCGCCTTCGCGCGCGCGCGAATTTCTTTGGCGAATTGCAGAAGCGATAATCCTTTTGAATTACCGCCGGTAATCAGCACTATTTTTTTCGCGGGGAACGACTTTAATCCGGCAATGGCGCCTTCTGGCGTGGTGGCAGTAGTATCATTGATGTACTGCACGCCGCGCACCGTGCGCACCAGTTCCAAACGATACGGCACGCCGCGGAATTTTTTAACCGCGCGACGAATGGCCGCGTTTGAAATACCATACGCTTTTGCGGCGCATACGGCGGCAAGGAGATTATAGATATTGTGCTCGCCGGGGAGTTTGAGGTCCGATACTTCACAGACAACCTCTTTTTTTTCTTGGCAAAACACCACTGTCCCGCCTTCAATATAACATCCGTGGCGTAATTTCCGCCGTAATGAAAACCGTAATTCCGTGCCTTTGCTTGACGGCGCCAACTTTTTCAACAGCGCGTCATCATCATTGATAATTAAAAAATCTCCGCGCTTTTGATACCGATAAATATTTTTTTTGTCCGCAAAATATTTTTGGAGCGACGAATACGCGTTTAAATGGTCAGGATATAAATTGGTAAGCGCCGCGATGTGCGGCGATTGTTTGATGCTGTCAAAATTGTGAAGAAGAAAACTGGAGAGTTCAAGAATAAGGGGAAAACTAATGTTCGCTCGGGATGACGAGAAAAGCTCAAGCGGCGAGCGCCCCACATTACCGCCGAGCCACGCGCGCGGGCGCTCTTCGGCAATCATCGCGTGAACCAAATGCGCGGTGGTTGTTTTGCCGCGCGTGCCCGTGACGCCAATACTATCTTCTGCCGAACCACGCAACCGTAAAAAAAGCGTTACATCATTGTCAATCGGGATGCCGTGTTTTTTTGCGATAGTCAGAAATGGATTATCCGCGCGCACGCCCGGATTTCGGATGACCCAATCGGTCTTGATAAAATCCTCTTCCTGATGCCCGCCCAGATGCCACACAATATTTTTATATCGCGAAAGCGCGCGCACATTTTTCGCGAGATGTTCTTTGGTTTTGACATCCGTGATAATCAATTTTTTACATCGCGGCGCCAAAAACTTCGCGGCAGACACACCGCTTCCCTTTTCATAGCCCCCAAGACCCATGAGGGTAATAATTTTATCCTTAAACATACTGTTCAATAATGGCACGCGCCTCTTGCACTTTCTCATCAACTACCCCCCTGTTCACTCCCTCAACCGCCAACCGCACTTTTGGCTCTGTATTTGAAGCGCGCACATTTGCCCACCAGTCCGGATATTCAATGGTCAATCCATCAAGCCACGACAAACACGCGTCATTATATGTGTCCGCGAGCGCGTCCACCACCGCCTTCGTATCCTTCACCGTAAAATTAATCTCGCCGGAATGCGCGTAGGTGCAATAGGGCGCGGCCATTTCAGAGACCTTTTTTCCAGCGCGCGCAATTTCTTCCAGCATTTTTACTGCCGACAGCATCGGGATTTCAAAAAACCCTTCGTGATACCAAAAAAACAGATGACCCGATGATTCACCGGCGAATTTCGCGCCCTCGCGAATAGCGTGCTCTTTTATTAACGAATGCCCCACACGCGTTACTATGGGTACGCCACCCGCGGCCGCGATGCGTTCCGGCGTGATTCGTCCGGGACGAATGTCATAACAAATCTTTGCGCCAGGATGCAGACGCAAAATATTTTCCGCCAAAAGCGCGCGCACCACTGACGGCGGAACGCGCGCGCCGGTTTCGTCAAAAAAGAAAATGCGGTCGCCGTCGCCATCCGTCGCGATGCCGAAATCCGCGCATTCTGCCACAACGCGCTCCGCAACCGCGCGCACATTATCATCTTTTAACGGATCCGCTTCATGCGCCGGAAACGTGCCATCAAGTTCAAAATTCATTTTCACGAGTTCACACGGAATTTTTGCGAACAATGCCTCAAGATACTGCGCGCCCATCGCGTTTGCGGCATCGGCAACAATTTTTAATTTTGGAAGTTTGCCGATATCGGTTTGTGCAATGACCCAATCGGTTTCGGTTTGCAAAATGCCGTCTATTTTTTCTATTGTACTGGATTCCGGATCGCAGCCTGCCCCGGACAAGGATCCGGGGTCCGGAATGACATCATTGCTCGCAATGACATTAGATCCCGCAACTCGTCCCGCAGGGCGGGACTCGCTCGGGATGACACGTGCGGCGCACCTATCCCGAATGCGATACATCCCCGTCTCACCACTCACCGGAACCGCGTTCGCGCGCACCAACTTGAATCCATTATATTCCTTTGAATTGTGCGATGCGGAAACCATGATGCCGCCGTCGGCGCCGAGGTGCGTTACGGCAAAATAAAATGTTGGGGTGGACACCAAACCAACAGTAAGCACGCGCGCTCCGACGCCGGTCATGCCGCGTACCAGCGCCTCATGGAGCGCCGGCGACGACAGCCGCATATCCCGCCCCACCACAAGCGTCAACGGACGCTCCGCGTGCAACTCATCGCTCAAAAATTGCGCAAAAACCGCCCCCAGCGTCTCTGCAAGCGCCGGTGTAACTTCCGTATCCGCAATGCCGCGGATATCGTAGGCCTTAAAAATGTGTGATGGAAAATCCATAAAAATATAGCGGGCGGAGGCAGGCGGATTTTTCGAAGGCGAAGGCTGTTTGAGCCAGGCCGAGGCCGACGACAGATGGTGTACTGCGACTATGCGAGGAGGCCGAGGCCGGTTCCCCGACGTTAGTCGGGAAAGGCGAGTTCCTGAGCCAAGAAAAATTCGCTGCCGAGCCCGTAACAAAAATAGTTGACACAACACATCTTGACAGTATATAGTGAAGATAGTCAAGAAGCAAATAATTTGACGCCGATGCAACCTTGGGAAATTTTGGACAAATTCACCGGCCACCTGCGCGATGTTTTAGCGCGCGCCATTGCGCTTGCAACCGAAGTTGGCTCGCCAACGGTGGCGCCTGTGCATCTCCTGTATAGTTTGAGTATGCAACAGGGATCCGTGGCGCATGAAATATTGCATCGTGAAAAAATAACCACCGATGCCATTCAAACATACATGTTAGCGATGCCGCGCGAAGCCGCCGCGCCATCGCCAGAAAATACACCGAACCGCTCGACCGTGGCCGTCATGCCCGAACTCAACGCGGAAGCAAAACAGGCGTTGGAACGCGCCATGATCACCGCGCATGATTATGAACATACGCACGTCGGCACGGAACATCTCCTGTCCGGCCTCCTATCCGTGAAAGATACGACCGTCAAGATTCTCCTTGATGAACTCCGCGTCACACCCAAACGGATTCGCAGTCATCTGGACAGCATGTTACAAAGTATTTCTCGTTTTCCGCATTTGGATGACGCGGAAACGCTTGAAGAAGATTTACACGACGAAACCGCCATCGTGCGGAAAGAAGAAACCAAACAAAAAACACAAAAAAAGGAGCGCAAGATGTTGGAATATTTTGCGCGCGACCTCACGGATCCCGCGGTGCAAAAAACCATTGATCCGGTGGTGGGACGCGCGGAAGAAATTGAACGCCTGATGCATATCCTGGCGCGCCGCACCAAAAATAATCCGGTTTTAGTGGGCGATGCCGGCGTGGGTAAAACCGCCATTGTGGAAGGATTCGCCAAAAAAATACTGGATGGCGACGTACCTGACGCCCTGCTTGGCAAACGGGTTTATGCGCTGGATATGGGCCTCGTCATCGCGGGCACCATTTATCGCGGTGAATTTGAAGCGCGTCTCAAACAAATTATTGATGAAGTATCCCATGACCCGGACACGATTCTTTTTATTGACGAACTCCACACGTTGGTTGGCACCGGTTCAACGCAGGGCTCCATGGACGCGGCCAATATCTTAAAACCAGCGCTGGCGCGCGGCCATATTCACTGCATCGGCGCCACCACCATGGAAGAATATAAAAAATACATTGAGTCAGATCCGGCTCTGGAACGACGATTCCAACCGGTGACCGTGGAAGAACCAACGCCAGAAAAAACGCGCGCCATTCTCCTCGGCGTGAAACCGCACTATGAACGCTTTCACGGCGTAACCATCACGCGCGGCGCCATCGCGGCCGCCGTGGAATTAGCGCATCGTTTTATTCACACGTCGCGTCTGCCGGATAAAGCGATTGATCTCTTGGACGAAGCCGCCGCCGGCGCCAAGGTGCGCGCGCGCGGAAGTGATCCCCTGCGCAAATTGCATGAACTGCGCCGACACATTGACGAATTGCGCCAGAAAAAAGAAGATGCGGTCTATCACGAACAGTTTGATCGCGCGCTTTCTTTAAAACAGGAAGAACAAACGAGCGTCCGAGAATACAACGCGCACAAGCGCCGCGTGAATGAAAACAAACAGAAAAGCGAGCGGGTCTCGCGGGCTGACATCGCGCGCGTGGTGGCGCGCATCACGCACCTGCCCTTGCCGCACCTCTTAGCGCGCGGCCAGCATCTGTATGCGGATCTCGCGCAAAAAATCACGACGCGCGTTATCGGCCAAGAAAACGCGGCGGCTACCGTGGCAGAACGTTTACAAATTGCGGCGGGCGGTCTTGGTGATCCGCGGCGCCCCCTTGCGTCATTTCTGTTTGTGGGTCCGCCGGGCGTGGGAAAAACCGAAATGGCGCGGGTGCTCGCGCGCGTGCTCTATCCCACCGGTGATACACCAGCGCTCTTGCGGCTTGACATGAGTGAATTCGCGGAAGGATACGGGGTGAGCAAACTGTTGGGCGCGCCGGCCGGGTATGTTGGCTATCGCGAGGCAACGCCCATTTTAGAAAAACTTAAATACCAGCCGCACAGCGTGGTTCTCTTTGATAACATTGATAAAGCGCATCGCGACGTGATGAATATCCTGCTCCAAATTTTAGAAGAAGGGCAATTAACAAACGCCACGGGGAAAATAATCTCCTTTCGCGAGTCCATCGTTATTCTCACGCTTGCCGCTGAAAAACGTTTGTTTGACAACGACGGTATTGGATTTATGGGGTCGCCAAAAACATCCGCGGAGACCACCGCGCTCACCATCCATCTCAAAGAAATTCTTGGAGAAGAATTGCTCTCTCGTCTTGACGCGGTGATTCCGTTTGGTGCGCTGTCAAAAGAACATCTTGCGGCTATTATTAAACTGCATTTTGAAGAACTGAACGGGCGACTGCGCGCTGAAGGACGCCATCTCACCGTAACCGATGGCGCGCTACTCCACTTGGTGAACATGCTTGTCGTAGAACATGGCGCCCGCGATGTGGCGCGCGTGGTTGATCGTGAGTTAACAGCAACACTTTCACGCTCTCTGATGCAAAACGCCGGTACGGAACTGACCGCACGTGTAGAACAGAGCGCTCTTGTGATACAATAGTGTCGTATGCCATCGGTTGGCGCACAACTTGATAACGCACGCAATCGCGCGGCTCTTTCACCTTCCTTTAAAGAAGGAGGTGTTAGTATCATGGCCAACCCAACCGACATGCCACAATATGGCGGCGAAGATACGGAAGAAGAAATGGGCGAAGAAAGCGTGGGCGGTGGCTATGGTTATAACGCGTTTGCGGGCGATGAGGCGGAAGACGATACCGACGGACAATTTGAAGATGAGGGCGATACTGGTGATGAAGAAGATGATGGCACGGCAGAACAACAACGTGGTATACTACAAGCGGCCGGAGCGCAAGCGGCGGCAAGCGGCGCCGCGAAAAAATTAGATCCGATGGATAATCTCAAGTTTGTTACGCTTGACTGGTGGATCTGGATTCTTTTTACACCAAAAGGATGGGTATCCTATTTGAAGCCGGATAGTTACATTAATCCAACGGAAACCACCATCCGCCTCACGATCTTAAAAGTGTCTTTTTGGACTGGACTCGTGCTCGGTATCGCGTTCCTCACCATTGTGATTGTGCGCGCCACCGCGGACATTAATCCGGCATTCAGAATTCTCAAATTCTGGATAGACGTTTTTTCTTGAGTACCCACTCACCATGAGCGAAAAAACAAAAAAAATTTTGCTCATCACCGGCTTCGCGCTGGCCGTGATTGGCATTGGCGTATTAATTTGGCTCGTGTTCTTTAAAAAAGAAGCGCCGCCAACGGCCGCAGAAGCAGAGCGCGCGCTCCTGCCGCAAAGCGGCGCGCTTCCGGCGCGGAAACTTGCGGAGGAACGCGCGGCGCGCGGCGCTGAAGCATTACCGGTCTCACGGGTTGCCGCGGGCGGCATCACCCAAACGGACGTACTGAATATGAGCGGGAGCGTTGCGCCAACCATCAGCGGCGATGGTAAAAGCGTGGCATTCTTGAACGCAAACGACGGTAAGTTTTATCGCATTGGTCCTGACGGCAAACCAATCACCATGTCTGATCGTCAATTTTTTGGCGTAGAAAAAGTGGCATGGTCGCCGGACAAAAATAAAACGATTCTTGAATTTCCGGACGGTTCAAACGTCTACTTTGATTTTGAACAACAAAAACAGGTCACACTTCCCAAGCATTGGGAAAAATTTGATTTCGCGTCAAAAGGAAGCGATATGGCTGCCTTAAGTATTGGAAATGGCGCGGAAAACCAATGGCTCATCACCTCAAACCCCAATGGCACCGGCGCAACGGCCGTTGAACCGCTTGGCAACAACGCGGATAAAGTGCAGGTCTCGTACGCGCCCAATAATCAAACCATCGCATTTTCAAATACCGGTGAGCCGGTAGGTGGCGAACGTCAAAGTATTCTTCTGATTGGCAAAAATGGCGAAAATCTGCCCGCGCTGATTGTTGATGGCAGTAATTTTCAACCAAAATGGTCGCCATCCGGCGCGCGACTGCTATATAGCACCACTCATAGTTCTGACCAATGGAATCCGCACCTCTGGATTGTCAACGGTCAGGGCGACGCGATCGGTAGCGGCAAAAAAGATCTCGCGGTAATCACCTGGGCGGAGAAATGCACGTTTGCGGACGAAAGTATTCTTTACTGCGCGGTGCCGGATCGTCTGGAGCCGGGCACTGGCTTAGAACCATCGCTGGCCAATTTTATTCCGGATACCGTGTATAAAATAGACACGCGCACCGGCGTAAAATCTGTGGTAGGGAAACCACAAACACCGGTCAGTATTGGAAATATTGCCGTTGACGCGGATCAATCATCGCTCATTTTTACCGATCAATCAACCGGCGCTCTGCATAAAATGCGCCTGCGCTAACATTCTATGCGATCACGTGTCACCCGTGCCTATTTCACCGCTCTGCTCTCCGCGACTTTTTTCTTGTTGCCGGCGCCCATATTGGCAGGCAACGCGCCGATCGGCGAGCACTGCTCCACCGATTCTGATTGCGCAACCGGGGAGTGCGAAGACAGCGATCTTGAAATTGCTAATGATAATTTTTGTGTATGTGAAACGGGTGGCGACGGTGTGGAACAATGCGCCGCAGTGTATAAGACACAACCGGGTGAAGTGTGGACCTGTAAAGATGGCGACGATGCGTCAGCGGATATTAATTATTGTTCAAGTAATCAACGGGGTAGAAAAACCGTAATCACGGTTAATAAAAAACAGATCGGCGCGGTCTGTGAAGATAATGATGAATGTCTTTCGGGTGATTGCGAATCAAGCAACCAAAAAACATCACTCTGTGTTTGCGCGTTAGATAAACACTGTGGTGAAACCTACGGAACTAACGATGGCGAGATATGGACCTGTCAAGACGGTACCGGCGTATCCAAGGATCTTCATTTCTGCGCAAGCAATCAACGCGGCAATCAAATCATTGATATCCAGGCAAGCATTGCGGCGACAGACGCAGGCAACGTGTCATTTAATGATAATGCCAAACCGTTCGCGCTCGTCAAACCAACATTACAAATTCCACTCCCTGATCTTGAATTTGAAGACGCGACTGAAGCGGTGGACGAAAAAGGTAACATCGCATTTACGGTCAATTGGATCGCGCAATATTTCAAAGCCATTTATTTATATCTTCTTGGGTTGGTTGGGCTTATTGCCGTCATCGTCTTTATCCACGCGGGTCTTGAATATATGACATCCGGCGGCAATAGCGCCGGGATCAAAGCGGCAAAAGAGCGTATGCTTAATGCGGTCATCGGCATCTTCGTATTATTCGGCGGCTATGCTATTTTACACGCCATTAACCCAGCTCTCACGCGTTTTCAGGGTATTCAGATTTCCGCTTTAAAACGGGTACCTCTTGATTTAAAAGCCATGGAAGAATTTGCAAGCCCAGAAGATATTGGTGTAGAAGCACCTCTGCCTTTTGGCTTATTAAATGAAATCCCAGCTTTTAAACAAGGCGGGGCACCATGGGGACAGCTACCCTACGGTGCAACGGGAAAAATTTGCGGAGATCCTAGTAAAAACAACCCACCAGAGTGCAACTCTACTTTTGGCTATGCAGCATGCGGTGTAACCAGCTTGGCTATGGTGTTAAAATATTTTAAGGAACCAGTTGATCCACGCGTGACTGCCGCGTATGCGATAGAAGTAGGCGCGCGCGGAAAAGTTGGCACCAGCGTTGAATTTGTCACGAAAATAAAACAAAAATGGCCTGCGTATACAGGTAAGGCCATTAACAAAAAGCAAGCGTTGGCACTTCTTAAGCAAAAAATTCCCATTATTGCCAGCACACCGAGGGTTGGTTCATGTTATAAAGAAGGCGGCCACTGGATTGTTCTGACAGGAATTGATGGAAGTGGCAATATTGGTGTGAATGATCCGGGTGGAGGTAAAAAATGTCTCATACCAAATAAAAACGCGCTCAAGACGGAAGGGTTTTTTGTGGAGGAGGGATTCGCGCTTTTTGGCATGACACAAGCAAACTTCAATAAAATTCCCTTTTTGGGAGTTGTTGCTCCTACCGAAATATTACAGAAGGCCATGGCACAGCCCGTTTCTTGATATGCCAAAATCGAGCGTGGCGTACGTGTGCGCCAAATGTGACACCCAATTTATGAAATGGACGGGGCGGTGTTTGGAGTGTGGCGCGTGGGGCAGTGTGAGTGAAATCATGATGAGCACGCCGTCGCCTGCCGAAAACAATCTGATTACTACGGCGCCTGTTCAACCAATCGCGCTCGCGTCTCTTTCCACACAAAACCTCCCCCGCCTTACCACCAACATTAATGAACTGGATGGTGTACTCGGTGGCGGTATCGTGCCAGGATCGCTCATTTTACTGGGCGGCGAACCCGGCATTGGAAAATCCACCATCGCGTTGCAACTTGCCAAAAGCATTAACGGGGCATTGTATTTTTGCGGCGAAGAATCGCCGTCACAAATTGCCCTGCGAGCGAAACGCGTATCCGCCGACACGCTTCAATTGGTTGACACCATGCACGCTGAAGCTATTATTGCAACGATCTTTGCGCATAAACCGCCGCTTGCCATTATTGATTCCATTCAAACACTCCACACGGACGCTGTTTCCGGAGAGGCGGGCGGCATCGCGCAGATGCGCGCGTGCACCACACAGCTTCTCACCGCCGCCAAACAAACCAACACTGCCATTCTCATGATTGGTCACGTCACCAAAGATGGCGCGCTCGCCGGCCCCAAAACATTGGAGCATTTGGTTGACACGGTTTTATATTTAGAAGGCGATCGTTTTCGTGAATATCGCCTGCTTCGCGCGGTGAAAAATCGTTTTGGTTCAACGGATGAAATTGGTATTTTTACGATGACTGAACGCGGCCTCTCCGAAGTGCACAATCCCGGAGCGGCTTTTATTCAAGAACGCGGCGATGTGGTGCCCGGATCAGTGCTCACCTGTTTGATGGAAGGAACGCGCCCGCTCCTTGTAGAAATTCAGGCGCTCCTTACCAAAACTACCTTTGGCTATCCCCAACGGCGCGCCAGCGGTTTTGATTTAAATCGTCTCCAAATTTTAATCGCCATTTTGCAAAAACGAAGCGGCCTCAATTTGGCGCCGTACGATATTCACATCAACGTAGTCGGCGGCATCACGGCGGATGAACCGGCCGCGGATCTTGGCGTGTGCCTTGCGATTGCTTCCGCCTATAAAGACAAAACACTTTCACGTGAATTGGTTGCCTTTGGCGAGGTGGGTTTAGGCGGCGAGGTGCGGCCGGTGCGGCTCACGGAAAAACGCGTGCGCGAATGCGCGCAACTTGGCATGCGACAGATTATTCTTCCCGCGCGCGCCGCCTTACCGGCCACGCCTACCGGCCTCTCGGTAACACCGGTTAAAAACCTGGAAGAATTGATTCTTAAGGCCTAAAATTATCCACATCCCGCTCCCTCTTGACAACAAAAGCCATCTCCTCTATACTAGAGCTTCCGAGAAAATCGGAAAGAAGAAAGGAGGACCGCTATGGAGAGACCAACGATCAGGGCGCGGGTGATCACCGTAGAAACCATGCGGGGCATGAGGATTCTTCGTGAGAACCCGGTAGTACGTTCATGGGCCGGCGAGATGGTAGAAATCACCGTTGCTAGCGCCGAACTCAATGCGCGTCATGAGTTGATGGTAGAAGCAGTGTCGTGCCGCGGTGAGACACGAATCGTCCGCATTGCTGTATTCACCAACTTGACCGCGCAGGATATGGAGCGTCTCTACACCGCCGCGATTGACCGGATCAGCGATGTTTCTGCCGCGCTCAAGCGGCAGATGGCTCGCGCCACCGGCATCCCGACTCGTCGGGACGATGATTTCGCCCCACCCGCGTAACCGAATCGCTCTTTTTCCCAAGCGCCCCATTGTTAAT
>Ga0114944_1000327_pt1 | contig 12098 bp, 19 predicted proteins | sample OV2TP2_FD_89582 | JGI IMG/M metagenome (GOLD analysis project Ga0114944, IMG submission 89582) | Hot spring microbial communities from Beatty, Nevada to study Microbial Dark Matter (Phase II) - OV2 TP2 | ecosystem: Environmental > Aquatic > Thermal springs > Hot (42-90C) | place: USA: Beatty... | reverse complement strand
GTTATTCGCGACGAGCTGGCCTTTGACGTTGTGCCACGGCCCCGCTCCAATGCGGTCCCGGGCGTTGACGGCGCCCTGGCCCTGGCTGCTGAGGTAGGCGCGCCACGTACGACTGCCAGCGCCCGCGGCGCTGGCGAGCTTCTGGCAGTGGGCGTCGGCTCCGGCCAGGCCACCCAGGTTGGCTCCATTGCCGGGGCCCGCGCTCGTGATGAAGAACCTCATGGGTTGGGGCTGCTGTTGCGGTTGCTGCGCCAGCACCAGGTACGAGCCCATGAGAACGGACAGCGTGAGTGCAACGAGAACGGATCGCGTCTTCATGTCGGTCTCCTTTGGGGCTAGTCGATGGAGGCCGACATTATAACGCGGCTGAGCGCAAAGGGTTGATCCCTAAAGACAGGACAGGTGCAGACCCCGTGCGGTCAGGGGTATCTAGTCCAAATTGGGGAGTAGCCGCTGCTAACTGTTCCGGCTCCCACACATGAACGGCAGGGCCAACAACAACTATGACGCTTCCCGAGGGTATGCGCACCCTGTCGAAGGCGCACGCGCCACCGATCGACCACGGTCGCGGCGCCGAGGATGCCGGTGAGCAGGCTGAACGCGTGCAGCGCGTAGATAGCTTGCGTCCAGCTCTTGAGCGAACTTGACGACGGCTCCATCCTCGCCTCCGTTCGTGCCGCTACTTTAGATCAGCATCACTCCCCTCTTCGAAACCCGGTCGTTCGGGCTCGCCGGTTTGAAGTCGCGTCCCCTCGACCCGATAACGGGCTCGCAGGCGGTTTGTGCACTCGCGGGTTCAGCTCACTCCACATGAGTTTACGGCCAGAGCCTTGCGGAAGCCGATCCGGATGGCCGGCCGTAAGCCCCAAGCCGTGGGCCATGAGCCGAATGTCACATCAAGGCTCATTCTTGACGTATTTCGTCACGCCTCTCAGTTGTGCTTCCGCGGTGTAAATATTGCCAGCGGCGTCGATGGCGATGCCTTCGCCCATGGCGCCATCGGGAGAATTCGGAGACATATGCGGCGGAATGAACATCGTCACCTTCCCGTCTTTGAGACTCCCGATCCGGATCCCCCTCTGCCACTCTGGGTGAACCCTTTCGTTCGACTCTGAGTCGGCCGTGTAAATCGCGTCGTTCTTGTCGATGGCCAGCCCGCTGGTACGGCCGAAGTTGTGAAATGCGCCGATAAACTTCCCCTCCTTCGTCAGGATCTGGATGCGATGGTTGTGGCGGTCGGCGACGATCAGCCGGCCCTGGGAGTCGAACTCGAGCGCGTGCGGCGTCCGGAACTCGCCCGGCCCTGTTCCGGCCTTGCCGATGACTCTGAGGAACGTTCCGTTCCTGTCGAACACCGAGATACGCCCGATCAGATTGGGATTTGTCACGTCCGTGTGGCTTTCCGCCACGTAAACGTCACCATTCCTCGAGTCGGTCACCACATCCGTCGGGTCAGTCAAGGCTTCGGGAGGATTTCCCCTCACGCCCGGTTTCCCCAGCGTCATCAGGACCTTGCCTTCGGGACTGAACTTCACGACGACGCTTCCCTTGTGGTCTTCTCCCGGGAACTTCTTGAGCTCCTCAGGGCTCGGGGCTCGCGCGTCAGTCACCCACACATTTCCTTCTGAATCGGCATGGATGCCATGCGGCCACACGAACATGTCGCCGCCAAAGCTCCTGATCTCGTTCCCTGATTCATCGAAATGGTGGACCGGGTTCGCTTTGGTGCCGAGACAGCCCGGGGCAGTCCCTGGCGAGCATCGGTCGGTCGCCCACACGGACCTGCCATCTCGATCGATCGCGACGCCGTTGGAGCCGCCCCACGGCCTTCCCTCGACGTTCAGCTGTGCCCAATCCCGAATGACACGATATGGATTGCCGCCGCTGTTGACGGGCTGAACTTTGTCGGTCTCAGCGGTGCCTGCCCGCTGTTCGGTCCGAACGCTGGTTCCCTGGAGCGCAAACCCGACCACGATCAGGCCGGTTACCCACAATCTCACGACAGTTGAAAGGGACATCTCGACCTCGTACTCATTTCCAGCTTTGAATTGCCTTGTAATGCAGCGAATCCGGAGTCAGCTCGGCCAGCTCAATGCGGCCCATATAGGGGTCCGTGATGTTGGCGAGAATCGCTTTGGTCGCACTGGTGTTTGTATCACTCACCGTTACGCCGCTTTTCCTGAACCTCGCGACGGCCTCCGTGGCCTTCTCGACGTGGAGCCCGTAATGCGTGAAACCGGCGGGCCGCTGGGCGTTTGCCTGGTTCAGCTCGAGAAACGTGTTCCTGCTGATGTGCAGGTAGACCAGCCTCGGCTGGCCGTTCTCGTCGTTGACGCGGAACGCTTCACGGTAGCCCATCTTCTGCGTGTAGTACGTCACCGCCTCCGGGATATTCGGCACGTTGATCGCAACGTGATTCATCATCACCACACCACCCGTGGCGTTCTGCGCCACTCCGACCTGCGCTGCCAGTCCCGCGAACAGTCCAGCCGCGAATAGCATTGCACCACGCATATACCCTCCTCAGATGATCTGGTCGGCGCGCGAGTCGCTCATGGGTCGCGACCCATTCTGCACCGAGGGTCGCCCACGCCGTCAAGATTCCGATGTCTTTGAACCGCTCCCGCGGGCGTTCGAGTACTGGTTGATTCGCCGGACAGCGCATACCAAAGCCTCAGGCGAAGACTCACACCCGGCGGCTGCATCGGAGCAGCGAGGGACCAAAGCGTCAGGGCCAGGTTGGCCAGCCCCCATTCAGCTCACAACGGCGCTCTCAACCGGAACAACCGTGACGTCCTTCGCCTCGTCTGCGGAGAGGTAGTTCAGCACCTCGAAGCCGATCAACTTTCCGTCCTTGTCCTTGACCAGAACCACCTCTTCGGCGGTTTCTTCCGACGAGTGCTCCTTCTCCGGGTCATCGAACCACACATTCAGCGTGTTGCCGACCCTGTCGAAAAACACTTTGATGGGCTTCATGCGACCACCTCGCCAGCCTTGATCTTGTCCGTCAGGTACGTCGTCACGACGAAGCCGTTGCCATTCAGATGCTTGGCAACCACGCAACAGAACCGGCCCTCGCTGCCGCGATAGTACAGGTAAACTGTGGGGTCCTTCTTGCTTCGCCGAACGCTCTCAGGACTCGTCAACGTTTGCTTCACCAACTCCTCCCGATCCCGCATGATCGGGTGCTTGGTCTCGATGATCTTTCGCCAGCACTCGACGGAAATCGTAATCCGCTTCCCGAGCGACGATGTGACTTCGAACCTCAGATTCGCGGCCACATGACCGTCACTGTTCAGGGTAGCAGAGTTAGGCCCAGGCCTTCCAGACTTCCTCTTCGAGCTTCTTCTGGAGCGTCTTCACCCACGGCTTGTAGTGCCGCTGGGTGATGGGCACGGACGAGTGTCCCAGGACCACCGAAACGTTCTCGATCGAGACGCGATTCTCGAGAAGCGACACCGCGAACGTATCGCGGGACCGGTGGTTGAAAGAATGGCGGAGAGGGTGGGATTCGTTCCGATCGAATCGGCTCCCTTCAACAATTTAGGCCGAAAACGAATCGCCAGAAGTTCCAGAAACGCTCAAAATCCCGGGTCCAGGTACAAAACAGGTACAGCGGGCCGCGGGTTCGGGACCCACCCTCGCCGCAGATAACGGCCGCGACAACTGGCTCGAGGCGATCGTGTTGACGTCAGCTTATAGATTCTTGTGCATCCACACGGCCGCCATCCGGTGGCCGTTGCGGAGAACAATCTCGCTTCTCTCGCGGACCTCGTATCCGTGTGCCGCATAGAACGCTTCCGCGTTGAGCGAAGCGGCGAGTTCAAGCCGCGCCAGCCCGTTCTTCCGGGCGAGCCGCTCGATCTCACAAACGAGCGCCGAGCCACAACCTCGTCGAGCAGCTTGCGGCGAGACGTAGCACGCCCGCAGTTCCGATCGTTCAAGGATCAGGGCGCCGATGCCAACTGGTGCTCCGTCCACTTCCGCGATTAAGCGCGTCTCGTGGTCGGCGTTCACCATCAAGTCGCGGACGCTCTCATCGGTCACAGGAACGACCCATCCCTCAATCGCGTCAGGCGGATAGTGGCTGACAGCGAGCCCACGGATCGCACTATTCACGATTTCCAGATAAATTCGTCCTTCGTCGGCACGCAGAGGGCGCACGGTGATCACCATACGCCAGGATTTTATTTCCAGAATGATTTCTCGGACCGTCGCCGAATGATCCAATCAGCCATCAGACGGTTTCTGGTGTGATTTCATTGCGGCGATGAGGCCGCGCATCGAAGGACCCAGAGGAGTCACGCGCGTTGGGACTACATCGGCGTACCCCTCAGCGGTCCGTCTCAGCCGCAGGTCCATCGACACCGGAAACGTGACAGACTGAATCAACGTTCGCCCGCCTTCTGGCGCCAGTGCTTCGATCATCGCCTCTCGTCTCATGCGGGAGGTCATGTCCTCACCCACCCGAAGGCGGCGGTCAGAGAGCTCAGCGAACGGAACGACTTCGAATTCTCCGACGATCTCCAGCGTTGCCGATACCTCAGCCACTTCCCCGCTTGGGATGTCCTCGAGCGCGGGGCTCAACGAGACCGTCTCGACGTCCTTAAGATGGAATGAGATGGGCTTCTTCAGCCATCCTTCAAGGCCGTCAATGTCTCTGGGACCGATCTCCAAGTTCTCGGCAACGAATCCGTCGATGACCGGCGCATCGCGCAAGACAGCTTCACGTGCCAGCCCCTGTCGCTTAGCATCGAGAGCCGCCAATTCCTCGAATAGCGCAGCCTGCTTCCGCTGCAGGACTCCCTCGAGATTCTGTACAGCGGCGGTCAGGTCCAGGGTGCGGATCCGCTGGCCAGCAACCGGCGACTGGGCTCCTCTGAAATCCTTATCCTTCGTGACGAAGATCGCTTCAGAGAGTCCCATTCGCGACATCTCGTCCACGACCGAGAGATAAATCACAGCATCGCGAAAACCGGCTCCTTTCTCGTCGAAAGGCGGCACTCTCTTGACGCCCATGGCGAAGAATTCATCCGTCGGTCTCTTCGTCGGAGGGATGATGTGGGCTCGAAGTTCACCGCTTGCTCGTTCACTCTGTGCATCCCAATCAGAGAGGAGCCGATGGGTGCCCTTCGCATTCCCATCTGCATCGAGGCCGACTTGACGCGCTGCGGCGACCGACGCCTTCAAATCTGCGATGCTGTTCGCGATCTTGCGCTCGAACGCACCTCGAACCTCGTCTCGTGCACCTTGCGCGATCCAGAGGTTGACGCCGAGAAGGGCGCTCAGCTCCGCGAGCTGACGAAGCCGTGCATTCGGCGCCGGCCAACCGCCCTCGTGCAACGCCTGGGCGTCGAGCGCGATCAAATGCGGATCAATGGGGGTGTCGGCGGTCATGTCTCAGGCTCACTGTGTGTTCAATCGAGACTTGCTTACACGGTACGTGGGGAGCCCAGCAGATCCAGAAATACACGAGGCGTGATGATCCGCACGCCCTCGTATTCGCCGACTTCTATGAGATCGGGGTCTCCGGACACCACGAGCACGGCACGACCTTCAACCGCAGCGGCGATGTACTTGTCATCGTCCGGGTCATCGCTCACGCCAGACATTCTGTACTCACCGGGAACCAGCTGCGCGAGCACGACGATGTCTTCGAACCACAGTTCAGGCTCGATCTTCGTACGAACGAGTTTGCGAACTTTCGGGTACGCCAACGCCTGTAGGACCTCCTCGACGATTTCAGCCGAAAGGACAATTTCGAACGCGGCGTCGCGGAGAAACCGTTCGATGATTTGTCCCGGCGCGCCCTCAGGCCGAATGTACGCGCTGACGTAGACGTTCGCGTCAATCACGACACGAAGCACCGCTCACTTCGCCTTGGGTCGCGACTTCCGTCGCTGCCGACGAGCCCATTGCTGTGCCTCTAGACCAAGCTCCGTCGCCTGCTCGTCGGTGAGCGCGCCGCCCTTCTGCTGCTCTATGACATCCAGAGCGTGCCGACGAGCAAATCGTCGCATTTGCTCGAGCCGTTCGACAGGGACCAGGGCTGCGAGCGGCTTGCCTTTGCGTTCGATGATGAACTCGTCCTGTCGGAGGGCGACCCGGTTGAGCATGTCGCCGATTCGTTGTCGAACGTCAATGGTTGAAACTTTTTCGGGCATCTGTTAGCCTCGCAACCATTATAGTTGCTATAGTTGGATGTTTGGAAGCAGTTGCCTCTTGAGTGGCGATTTTCATGGATTACAACGGCCTGGAACGAACGTATTGGGAGGCCCAAATTCGGCGCGTCGAGCAGTTGCGTCAGAAGATTTCTGCGCGGGCCACAGCTCCGGCTGGGCGCGTTTCGAATTCTTCAATGCGTGCGACAAACGCCTCAAGACGTCGACGAGAATCTGGCAGCCTGCATGTTCACTATAGCGCCAGAATGTCAGCGCAGGAGGAACTGCGCGAGGCGGTGATTTCGGCGGTCCAAACGAACACCAATCGGGCGTTTTTCTGGTCCCGGACAAATGCGCCGAGGTGATGCACGCGGGCAGGAGCGACCCCCGCCCCGGGGTCACCCCTGGGGTCGCCGAAGGCGCCGAAGACGGGGGTCGCTCCTGCCCGCTCTCGCGGCTGTGGGCGACGGCCGGCCGCACGGTCGAGGCCGCAAATTCGCATTCGAATGTTGTTGAGCCTACGGCGTTTCGGTAGACAGAGCTCCCCTGGCGATCTGTCTACCGACATGTCTACCGCGGGGCTTCAGGGTAGAAGATGGTCCCCGCGGGATGCTTCTACCGCTGCTTCTACCCATTGTCCTAGCTGGACTTGAACCAAGGGAGTCGACGCGAACTCTTCGAAAGGACATCAATGGCGGTCGACGACTGCAGCCAAACGGGGCGCGCGCGGAGTCGGGATCAGGGCCGTCAGCCCCGCCTTGGCGCGGGGTCGGAGCACCGCAGAGAGCCTGAGCCTGGCGAGCACGCGCCGACCATCGCGCGTCGTCCGACACGAGAATTCAGACCTGCCCGAGCAGCTCGAAATACCGCTCGCGGCTCACCCCGGAGGTCCGAAGAAGGTTGCGGATGATGAACACAGGGACTGAACGGTAGGCAGGAATCACGAGCGGTCGCTTGACGCCGGGCTTCGCGAAAATCAGATGGTCGCCGCTCTGTCGTGCGAAGTTGAAGCCGTCCTTTTCGAAGATGCGAACCAGGGTCTGATAGGGGACCGGCTGGATCGCGGGCACCTATCGCAGCCCTACGCTCATGTGCTCGACCCCCACGAGCTCGGGCTCGTTCCAGCGGTCGTTCTCGAACCGATAGCCGGCCTCTTGGAGGATGTCGTTGAGCGTGCCCTGCTCCCTGGCTTTCTCGAGGAATCCTTGGACCGCATCAGCGATGTTCCGCCTCGCGTCCGCCTCGGTGTCGCCACAGCTCGAGATGTCAAGCTCAGGGACATGCGCAATGAAGGTGCCGTCTTCCTTCAGAATCCGGACGGTGAATCCAAGGTCCATTTCCTGCTGCCCTTAGTAGCCGAGGTCTTCGGGCTTGACCCACTCGATTTTCCCGTCGCGCTCGATAACGACCGGCAAGTCGTCTTTCTTGTGACGAAGCATCGCGTCTCGAACACCCTTGGCGAGGGCGCCGTCGATAGCCTGCTTGTCCTCCCGCATCACGCGAGCGATGTCTTTGTGCCGGTGAGTCTTCATTCAGCCCCTTGTCGCGTAACTGTCTCCCAGACCTCCTTATCGTAGACCCCAATCGTCTCCGACGCCAACCCCTCTGCGACACGGACAGGCTCGGGCCCGGAGTTGTTGTACAACGCCCATGTTGTCGCAAGAGGCCGGTAGAGGCTGAAGAAGTTGCGAATGCCAGCCGAATACCGCCGGCGAACAATTTCCTCGTCGACGTGATGCCCACCCATCCCGACTCGATCAGCGACGCGCGCAATCGCCAAGTCGACGGAGGACAACCAGAGGAAGAAGAGATGCACGTCGTACCCCGCCAGTCTCAGATCACGCAACCAGGGCGCGAATGACCGAGTCGCCAGCGTCGTCTCAAAGGCAAAGTCGGCGCGCCGCGCAGCGAGTTCCTTCAACCGCGCGAGCATGATCCGTCCGGCGGCGATCGCGACGCCGTCGGGCTCGAAGCCTGACAGCCCTCGCGCGATGACATCGGCGTTCACGAACTCGTCGACCGCGCCCTCTGCAGCAGCGCGGGCGCGACGGTCGATTTGCCGGCGCCGTTCGGGCCAGCCAAGATGACGACGCTCGGGCGTGGCTCGCTCAACTCAGCTCCACGCCTTCCGAACTTCCTCTTCGAGCTTCTTCTGGAGCGTTTTCACCCAGGGCTTGTAGTGCCGTTCGGTGATGCGAACGGACGAGTGCCCGAGGAGCACGGACACGTTCTCGATAGACACGCCGCTCTCCAGCAGCGACACGGCGAACGTGTCGCGGAAGCGATGCGAGTGCGCATCTTTCACCTTGGCGAGCTCGAACACAGTGTCGAGGTATCGCGACCAGTTTGCCCGAGCCGTCTGCGGCTTCGCGCGCCCACTCGAGAAAAAGTACTCGCTGTCGCGTTCGAGCTTCCCCAGCGCCTCCACGGCCGCCGGCGGCAGCGGCACGTACACGGGCGTGCCGGTCTTCTGCGTGTAGAGGAACAGCTTGTTTCCCCCCACTCGATCCCGCTTCAGGGCGATCGTGTCCCCGATTCGCAGCCCCGAATGCCGCATCGTCAGCACGAACGCTTTCATGCGATCCGCGTTCCCTGGATACCGATCGCACGCTTCGAGAATGCGCTTCATTTCGTCCGCTGAGAATGGCAACGTCGGCGACGTTTTCGATTTTGGCGCCTTGACGCTCGCTGCAGGATTCCGGTCGATCCAGCGGGCCTGGTCGCAGAACCGGAAGAACGCGCGCATCCGTTCCAGGTTCTTCGTCGCGTACACGGCGCCGTCGTCCCAGGTCGCGCGGAATTCGCGCATGGCGCCGACATCGATCTGCTTCAGCAGGCGAAAGCCCTTCGACTCGCACCAGCCGACGAACCGCCGCTCGAGCAGGCTTTGATACTTCCGAATCGTCTCGGTCGAGAGGTGCCGCGCCTTGGCGTCATCGACGAACTTCGTGACCGCCTCAGCCACTGTCGGAACCTCAGGCTTGATGACGCCGACTTCGCCTGAGGCCTCCCAGCCGCGAACCAGATTTGAAGCGGCCTCCCAGGACCGCAAATCGAGGCTACGGCGCACGTACTCGCCGCGCAGCGAGCCCTGCACCCAGATCGGGCACTTGCAGTTCCTGAAGCGGCGTGAGGTGTATTTACAAGGCGACTGGTGACGGCGGTAGATTGCCAGCACTCCCAGCAGTATAGCTGGAAGGGACAAAACAGGTACAGCGAATCGCTAGCTCGTCAAATGAGGCCGTTTTTTACTGGATGAAAGATTGGCGGAGAGGGTGGGATTCGAACCCACGTGCCGGGTTTTGCCCGACAAGACGCTTTCGAGGCGCCCCCGTTACGACCACTTCGGTACCTCTCCGCAAGCTGGACTGCCACTGACGATTGCAGATTGCTGATTGCAGATCTATTGCAAATTGTCGCCCGGAGAGATTCCGAAATTTTCCGACATCGTCAATTCATCCAGCGTCGATAAATCTGCAATCTGCAATCTGCATGTTGCAATGAACAGAACTCATGTTTCGACCGTCGCCTTCGCCTCCTTCCTCCGAGACACGAAAAACGCCTGCAGCAGGCCCCGACACTCGTCCTCGAGCACGCCGCCGATGACCTCCACGCGGTGGTTGAGCGCGGGATGATCGAGCAGGCGCATTGCTGATACAACCGCTCCGGTCTTCGGCTCCAGAATCCCGAACACGAGCGTGCCAATTCTCGCGTGCACCAAGGCACCTGCACACATCGCGCAGGGCTCGACCGTCACGTACACAGTGGCCCCCGTCAGCCGATGGTTTCCGACGCGCCGCGCCGCATCCCGCAGCGCCACGACCTCGGCATGCGCGGTCGGATCGGACGTGGCGATCGGTTGATTGGAGCCGCGGCCAATGATCTGCCCGTCGACGACCACGACGGCACCGACCGGCACTTCGCCGCGGTCGAGTGCGGCGCACGCCGCATCGTGCGCCTCCCGCATGTAGAATTCGTGGCCCACGGACACCGGCATCTTTTTATCCTACCGCATTCTCGCGACGCCATTGTCCGTCGTCCTCATGCAGCCAGAGCAGAGAGGACTTCGAACAGCGCCGGGCGCCTCACGCATGCAGGAAGGCACGAGACGTTCAGGAGGGTCCAGATTCGGGAGGATCTGCGACAGAAATACGGCCAGGCGGAGCTTGCCGAGCAGGTGGAGCGAAAGAATCTCGGGGCTGAATCCAGCAAAGCTCTTACGGCGTCCGCACGATCGAGGATCCGGCCGAACACGTGTGTGTATATCGTCCTGTGCCGTGGGAGTACGAGTCGCGGGTGTCGAACGAGTTGAAGGCGCTGCGCGAGTTCGGTCAGTTCAGGGCCGGCAGATTGGCGCGGTTGAAGCACACCTACGAGGCCTTGGCGATCGAGCCACGCCTCACACGGTGCGGCTGGATCAGGAGAGAGGCTTGACCAGGCGAGAGGCGCCAGGCGGTAGGCTGAATTGCAAAGGCGGTACGCGACAGCCAATAGGCGGTAGGGAGAGTCGTTCCGAACCAGCGTCGACCGTTGAATTCCCTAGCGCCTCACGCCTATGCCCTATCGCCTGATCTTATTGCGCCTCGTCAATCCACACCCGGATCCGCTTGCTGCCATCCTCGACGCGCACGACGTCGCCGCGGCGTCCCTCCAGCTCCTTGAGCGCGGCGCGCACGTTGAGCGTATCGCCGTCGCCCGAGAGCAAGGCATCCACGACCGGGACCGGAATTTCTGCGCGCACCCGCTCGTCGCTGTTCGGCCGTTCCGGGTCGGTCTCGGCCACGATCACCTCAATCAAGTCGCCCTTGCGGGCCACACTGATCCGCTTGTCCTGCTCCTCGACCGTAATGAGCTGGGCATCTCCCGCGCTCCGCACCGCTTGCCAGATCTCTCGAATGGCCGCGACCGACACACCGTTGTTGCCAAGCCGGACTCGGCCCTCGGAGGCCACGGCGCCCGGGGCCAGCTGAAGGGCGGCCTCTACGGCTGCCAGCGGCAGGTTGACGTTGACTCTGGCGTCCGCGTCCTGGTCATCCACGACCTGCACGTGAATCCACGCAGTAGGTGCCTGGGCGCTGAGCTGGACGGCCAAGCCGACCAGGGTAAGACCAGCGAGGGAGGCAACGGCGAAACTGCCCTTTGGCATGACGCTCTCCTTTGGCGTTGCAGGCTTGACCTCATTTTAGACGGAAGTGGCGCAGAGGAAGTTCGCCGGAGGATATAATCGCGCGTCGGATGCCGCTGCCGGTCCGACTGGGTCGAAATCGCCGTTCACCAACTCACCAAGTCACCAACTCGCCAATTCACCAATTCACCAACTTAATTAACAATTCACCAATTCACTAAGTGGAGCTGACCGCTGATGCCGCGTGCGACACAACTCAACCTGCAACTCGCGAATGACATCGGCGTGTTGGCCAAGCTCTGTCGCGACCTCTCGAATGCCGGTGTCAATCTCCTCGCGCTGGCGGCGGAAGGCGTCGGGCCCAAAGGCGTCTTTCGCCTGCTCGTCGCCAACCGCGACCTGGCCGAAGGGGCCCTCAAGAAAGCCGGCTACACGTACGCGTCGGAGGACGTTTTGTTCGAGGAGATCAAGAATCGTCCGGGCGCACTGGCGAAAGCGGTCGAGAAGCTCGCCAAGGCGAAGGTCAACATCAAATACGCCTACGCGACCACGCATCTGCGCAGCCGCAAGACGGCGGCGGTCATTGCCGTTGACGAAAAGGACGTCGACCGGGCACTCAAGCTCCTGGGTTAGCAGCAGGAATCGGGATCACGGAGACCGACTTTCTCGGTTCCAGGCTCCTGGTTCCACGTTCGACTCACGGCGTTCACCGGGAACCAGCGATGAGACGAGGTGAGGCTGTGGCGCCGCGTCACCGACTCCGGTTCCCAGCTCGTCACCGCCGGGCCACCTCCCAGCCCCCAATCCCCAGC
>Ga0114944_1000324_pt1 | contig 12162 bp, 11 predicted proteins | sample OV2TP2_FD_89582 | JGI IMG/M metagenome (GOLD analysis project Ga0114944, IMG submission 89582) | Hot spring microbial communities from Beatty, Nevada to study Microbial Dark Matter (Phase II) - OV2 TP2 | ecosystem: Environmental > Aquatic > Thermal springs > Hot (42-90C) | place: USA: Beatty... | reverse complement strand
TTGTTGGATAGATTCTAAGAGTGTCACTGGGAGGGAGGCTGCGTGTCAGTTGCTTCGGTCTGACCAATCTCTTCATTGGATGACAGCGCCTCACCAGATTTCCCTTTTTCACTGGCCTCCGCTGCTCGCTGGATTGGTGCAAGATGAGGGCGGAACCAGACTTGAGCAATGAGTATTGGAACTACCGATGAACCCACCACAGCCGTCACCAGTATCGTGTATTGTTTCTGGTCAATGAACCCGTTAGTCAGCCCAAAAAGCGCTGATATGCTGCCGAAGGTCAACCCTGTAGACATAAGAAGTGTGGTGTAGTTGCTCTGTCTCACACCCATGCGGAAGACGTAGGACAGAGGCCATACACCCAGGAATTTGGCGGCCATTTTTACACCCAGGAAAGCCACGATTAGTCCGAAGCTCGCCAATACCGCAGGGAGTGAAACAAAGAGGCCAGCCTTGAGGAAAAAGAAAGGGGTCAAAGTGGCAAAGGCCACTGTTCGCAAACGGTGAATTAGTGCCGGCTCACGTACGAAGACCCCACCGGTGACCATGCCGATGAGGTAAGCTGGAAGGACCGCCTCGCTTTTAGCTGAAGTCGCCAGCCAACCCAGAAGGAAGAGAACGAGAAAGAAGAACTTGACCTCTGGCTCACTGACCCGGTTCCCCCAGTTGGTGATGACCCACGGGGCTACTTTGGGTAGAAGCCATAGAGTGGGGACTGTGACGCCTATGAAGGCGATCATCCACATATTGAAATCAGCGAACAGTATCCCCAAGACTAAGACCGTCCCAAGGTCGGTCACAAAACAAGCGGCCAGGATAAGCTTGCCCAGGTCAGTTTGATTGAGCCCCGTCTCTAATATAACCGCATACACGACTGCAACAGAGGTTGTAGAGAGGGCGAGCCCGGCGACCTCGGCTGCATGGAGGTCCCAGTGAGCAACAAAATAGGCGAACAGTCCAGCACCGATGAAGGGGAACAAGAATGAGAGTACTCCGATGGACATACTGGCCTTGAAATGACGTCGGAAAGACACCGGGTCTATCTCCGCACCAGCAAGGAAGGTGAGCAGTACAGACCCAAAACCTGCCAGAGAATTAATCCACGGTGTGGTATGCAATCCCAGAAGATTCCCGCCGATGACACCTATCAATATCTCTGCCAGGGCTACTGAGAGTCCAATACGAATTGAAATGAGGCTTGCACACAACGCCAGAGCCATCCACACGGTTGCAGTTGACCAGGTATTTTCCATGTAACCTCCTCTGCGCCAGGACAACAGTAATCAACAAAAAGCTCCTACTAGATACCACTAGTAGGAGCTATCAGCCTCTTGAGTTAGGCGGTTCGGGAATACTCCCGGGCGAGCCCCATCGCCTTATATTTTGTTTCACATCTTGCTAGACGGGCGCTACAGGCCAGCAGCGCCCTTTATAAAGGATACGGGGCAATGACCTTTCCTTGATCTATCCTTCTTATCTAGCGGGTCGCTTCTTTGTGGGCTGCTTCTGCAAGGAGGGCTTCCCGTGATGGCTCAACCCTTACCGCGTCGCCGACCTTTATGGTGCCTCCGTTCAATACCATCGTCACGATGCCCCGCCGCCCATCAAGCTCCAGACGAAGGCCGTAGCGTATCTCGTCCATGCGAGAACAGGGCTCGCAAGGGCCCGTGGCCTCCAGGGTCACCTCATCTCCTATAAAAAACACCTGCCCGGCTCTGACCGATGACAGGTCCAGGCCCTCGACGGTGATGTTCTCCTTGATCACGCCTGGGACCAGGCCAAGCCCATCCAGAGTCTCCTTATCCATCACCAGCACCTGGCGAGGGCTGCCCTTGATGGCGTGCCTGTCCCCTTCCAGGCCCAGGTCAGAAACCGCTACGACCTCCTTAACGGGAGTCATGGGCTGGCGGTGCCCTTTACACAGGTGCAGTGCGACAACTCTTCCCCGTTCCATTCCTCCTCCTCTGTGGCTACCAGAATTCGGACTACCACATTATACGGTCATGGTGATAGAATTGTCACGTCTATACTCCACCTTTGTTTTGTATGGAGGGCTATCATGGCATACCAGTACCTTAAAACAGAGAAGGTAGAAGGCATCCTGCTTATTACCATGCACGACCCCAGCACCCGCAACGCCCTGGGTCAGGAGATGGCCCAGGAGTTGTTCCAGGAGCTGGACCGGTTTGAGCGGGACCCTGAGGACAGAGTGCTGCTCCTTACAGGCACGGAGCCCTCCTTCTGCTCGGGCGCTAACGTGAGGCGGATGGGCAGGGACATCCAGGAGCGGGAGTCGGCGGCCGAGGCAGGGGCGCAGGATGCTGGGCCTCTACCCTGGGGCAGGGTAGAGGCCCGCCTGGGCAGCCGGGAGAAGCTGGACAGGTCCCTGGCCAGCCAGGTGCCCCTCAGAATCCATGAGCTTCAGAAACCTTCCATCGCCGCAGTCAACGGCCACGCCATGGGTGTTGGGATGGGGCTGGCCCTCGCCTGCGATATACGCATAGCCTCGGAGAAGGCGGTCTTTTCCGAGGCGTTTGTCCGGATGGGGTTGATACCAGGGGACGGAAGCTGCTGGCAGCTACCTCGCCTCATCGGGCTGAGCAACACCTTCCTTTTGCAGTACACGGGGGATAGGGTTGATGGCAACGAGGCCCACCGCATGGGCCTGGTCAGCAAGGTTGTGCCCGATGAGGAGCTTATGCCTGTGGCTATGGAGCTGGCGTCGCGGCTTGCCAAGGGCCCTACCCAGTCCATGTCCCTGATAAAGTACCTGGTCCACAAGTCTATGGAGACCAACCTTCGAGAAAGCCTGGAGATAGCCCACACAGCCCAGGAAGTGGCGAGGCAGACGGAAGACCACAAGGAGGCGGTGCAGTCCTTCATTGAGAAGCGGCAGCCGATGTTCAAGGGGAGATAGAAAGCTCAGCACGGGGCAGTGCATGGCCTGAGGGGGGTTGGGAGTTATCACTGGATGTATCGTATTGGCAGGATTCCTGGAGGTTTTGCAAAGTGGCCCGCCAGTATATTCTATGGCTGGTGGGTGGTAATCGCTGTATCTGCCCTTTACACTTTCACCAGCGGTATTTACTGGTACGGCTTCAGCTTCTACTTTCTTCCCATCAGAGGAGACCTGTCACTAAGTTATACCTATATGTCCCTGGCACTGGGGTTGGGGCGGCTAGTAGGTGGCCTCCAGGGGCCTTTAGCCGGATACCTGATAGACCGATTAGGCCCCCGCCTTATGATTACTGTCGGTGGCGCGCTGGCGGGTTTGGCGTTCATCCTGCTGGCCCAGGTATCCAGCTACCCTACTTTCCTCCTGGTTTATCTGGGTCTGATGGTCATCGGCTTCGCCGGGGGCTTCGACCTGGGCATCATTTCGCTAGCCAACCGGTGGTTCGTGCGGCGCAAAGCTCAGGCCATGTCCCTTTTGTGGGTAGGGCTCTCTTTGGGCCAGGCCCTCATTGTTCCGGTTGTGGTTCTGATGATAGAGGACATGGGCTGGCGTGATACCGCTACTATCTCCGGTGTGGCCCTCCTTGTCCTATTAGCTCCTGCCTTCCTGGTGATCCGCAACTCGCCGGAAGATATAGGACTAACACCCGATGGGCAGCGGACAGTGTCCGTCCCCTTCATTGGACCCAGGGCCCGCCCTGAGAAAGCCAAAAGGGCAGGCGGCGACGTGGACCCACAGGTAACGGCAGACCCTCCCTCCGGCCAGCAAGAGGTAGAGTTTACGGCAAGGCAGGGGTTCAGGTCAGCCTCTTACTGGCTCCTGTCCCTGGCGCTGGCGATACAGATAGCGGCGTCTGCGGGCCTTCTTGTACACTTTGCGCCCATAATGGACTGGAAAGGCCAGAGTGCAGCCACGGCGGCTTTGCTGATGAGCATCAATGGCTTCGCTGCTATACCCATGTATCTCATACTGGGCTTGGCCGGCGACCGGTGGCCAAAGCGGAAAGTGGCCAGCTATGGAATGGTTCTTGGAGGGATTAGCCTGGGAGTATTGGCCTTCAGCAGCAGCCAGTTCTGGCAACTTCTTGTGTTTATATTGTTGTACACCGTTGCATACAGCACCAGCGTTGTCGCCTGGGCTTTTGCTGGGGAGCTGCTTGGACGCAAGGCCTTTGCCACCCTTCTAGGTGGTATAACGATGATGTACAGCTTCACCTCTGCCACAACGCCAATCCTGGTTGGCTGGATTTTCGACTCCACAGGCAGTTTTTTGGGGGCCTTGCTCCTTCTGGCCATCCTATTCATAGTTGCTGGCCTTCTTTTCTGGAAGATTCCCAGACCTAAGCTGTCTGGCAGCCAGGTTAAATAGCCATTTCCAACCATCGCTACGCTTCATGCGTTTCAAGAGGCTATCAGGCAATGCAAAAGGCAGGGGTCTTCTCGATAAAGTGTGAAGCTACTTCTTTAAATCCCCCCTAACCCCCCTTTGCAAAGGGGGGACTGGGGGATTTCCTGGCTCCTATCCATGAGCTTCACACATTACCGTGACGAGCCAGGGCAAGCTGCTCCTTGCGGGAGAGGTCTACCGGTAGTATCATAGCGAAGTGATAGCCCGCAGATTTTAAGATGGGTTGGCTTTAATCAGGGGCCGGAGGAAGTCATGCTCTACAGTATATACAGGTACTCCAGGTGGGACGGGACGCAGAATATCTTCGACATGGACGCCGAGGAGCTTATGGACCACCTCTCCAACGATCTCCTCAACCACGGCGACATGTGGAGGGCGCTGCGTGAGCTCATGCGACAGGGGATGCAGAACCGCCAGGGTCAGCAGATGCCGGGCCTGAGGGACCTGATGGAGCAGCTAAAGAACCAGCGCCGCCAGCAGCTTCAGCAGTACAACATGGACTCGGTGATGGAGGACATCCAGAAGCGGCTGGATGAAATCCTCAAGACGGAGCGAGAGGGTATCCATAAGCGGCTGGATGAGGCCAGACATGAGGTAGAGGATGCCGAGGGCCCCGAGCGGATTCAGAAGGAGGCGCTGAGCAAGCTCCTGGAGCAACGGGCCCAGCGCAACTTAGCGACGCTGGACAATCTGCCCCAGGGCGCTGGTGGCATGATCAAAGAGCTTATGGAGTACGACTTCATGGACCCCGAGGCCCAGCGCATGTTCCAGGAGCTTCTGGATATGCTCAGAAGGCAGATGGCCCAGAACTTCTCCCAGGATATGATGCAGCGCCTCCAGAACATGACCCCCGAGGAGATGGCCGCTCTGAGGGAGATGCTGCGCCAGCTTAACCAGATGCTCCAGGACAGAGCTATGGGCCGGGAGCCCAACTTTGAGGGCTTCATGCAGCAGTTCGGTCCCATGTTTGGCCCCAACCCTCCCCAGAGCCTGGAAGAGCTTATGGAGCGGCTGATGCAGCAGATGGCCCAGATGCAGTCCCTCATGGAGAGCATGTCCCCGGAGGCGCGCCAGCAGCTAGAGGATGCCCTCAACTCGGCGCTGGACCCGGAGACCAGGCAGGAGCTGGCCCAGCTCGCCTCATGGCTGGAGCAGCTTATGCCCATGGACGAGATGCGCCGCCAGTACCCCTTCCTCGGCGACGAGAGCCTCACCCTGGACCAGGCCATGCAGCTTATGGGCAACCTTCAGCAAATTGATGAGCTGGAACGAGCCATCCAGGAGGCCATCCGCACGGGCAACCTGGACGAGATAGACCCCGATAGGCTGGCAGAGCTTCTGGGTGAGGAGGCCCGCCGCACCTGGGAGCAGCTACAGCGCCTCATAGAGATGCTCAAGGAAGCCGGCTATATTAAAGACGGCGATAAGCCGGAGCTTACCCCCAGGGCCATCAGGAGGATCGGTCTGAAGGCCCTCAAAGAGGTCTTTATAAATCTGAAAAAGGACAGGATGGGCAACCACGAGCTGGATAAACGGGGTGGGGGAGGGGATGCCCTGTACGACACCAAGGTCTACGAGTTCGGCGACCCATTCCAGCTCGACCTCCATACCACGGTGAAGAATGCCATAGTCCGTGCAGGGCCTCAGGTGCCCGTGCGCCTCACCCCCGAGGACTTCGAGATATATCGTAATGAGCACATGACCAGAGCTGCCACAGTGATGCTCCTTGACCAGAGCCGGTCTATGGGCCTCTTCGGGAGCTTCCAGGCAGCCAAAAAGGTGGCCCTGGCACTTTTCGCCCTTATCCACAGCCAGTTCCCCAGGGACAGCCTGTATATTATCGGCTTCTCCGACTACGCCAGGGAGATAAAGGAGGAGGACTTGCCCAAGGTCAACTGGAATGCCTGGGTATCGGGCACCAACATTCACCATGCCCTCATCCTCTCCCGCAAGCTCCTCTCCAAGGAGAAGGCGGGCACCCGCCAGATACTCCTCATCACCGATGGCGAGCCCACCTCCCACCTGGAGGGAGACCGCTCCTTCTTCAGCTATCCCCCCAGCCCCAAGACTATCATTGAGACCCTTAAAGAGGCCAAGCGTTGCACCCAGGAGGACATCCTCATCAACACCTTCATGCTGGAGAACAACTACCAGCTTATGGACTTCGTGGACAAGATGACACGCATAAACCGTGGGAGGGCCTTTTACAGCGCTCCCGATAAGCTGGGTGAGTACGTCCTGGTGGACTACGTAGCTAACAAGAAAAAGAGGGTTACAGCGTAGGTAGCCATTTTGGAAGCCATCTGGATAGCCCTGATAGTGTTTCTGGTGCTTGTGGCGGTGGCCCTGGTAGTAGGAGGTGGCCTCTTTCTCTTCCTCAGGTTCCGGGCCGGAGAGCCCATACGTATCCCCCTGAGGTTTCTGCTGCGCCTTTACATGCACGTCGTCATCATCGCCGGTCTTCTCCTCCTTACCCAGGGGTTCTCCGGCCTCCTTCGGGCAGGGCTGGCGGGCGCTGCCGGGAAGGACTTCAGCTACTATCCTGCATATGTCGGGGGCTTTCCTGGGCGGGAACCCCGTCCAGTTGAACCCCTGGAGCTAAAGGAACGCCGTGACCTCACCCCTGAGGAGCTGGAGAAGCTTAGCCAGATTGAAACCGAGCGACAAAAAGAGGAGCTTGAGCGTCAGAGGGAAGCTCAGAGGAAAGGGCTGGACCGGGCTCTGAAGGAGGGCCTGATCGAGGGCGTGAGCTTCGCTATCATAGGGGCGATTATATGGGCCGTGCACCTGCTGGGCCGGAGGTGGCTGGAGACGGATGAGGAGCGGGAAAGCCTGTTAAACCGGATTTATCTCATCCTGATCGTGGTGATATTTGGGATCATAACCATAGTGAACCTGCCTCAAGCCGTCTTCGAGAGCTTCCGGTTCTACCTGCTGGACCCGCTTGACGAGTTCAACCGCTCGTCTCCTCCTGGAGGAAAACTGGCCCTGTCTATCGTGGCGCTGCCCATATGGATAACCTACCTGCTGGGCACTATCCGCGCCGTCAGGCGGGGCGCTTGACAGAGCACGAATGAATACAAGCTGGTTGACAGAGCGCGTTAGTATCGCTATATTTCGGCTTAGAGTCCATATCAAAACCTTAACCCTCGCCTGAAGGCGGGCGTATGTATACCGCAGCCTTATGAAGGTTAAGAAATTAGCGACGTAACCCCCGCAGGAGTAACCTCACCCCCGACCCCTCTCCCACTGGGAGAGGGGTGGCCGAAGGCCGGGGTGAGGTGCGCCCCTACAGTAACGGCATTTATTATTTAAAGTTCATCAGGCTGCGGTACATCCGAAGGAGGTGCAGAATGGTTAAGCCGAGGGAGCTAGGACACGTAAATATCAGAGTGCGGGACCTGGAGCGCGCCGAAAAGTTCTATACTGAGGTGCTGGGCCTCACAGTAACTCACAGGCGGGAGGCGATAGTCTTCATGAGCGCCAAACCCGGACACCACTCCCATGAGATAGCTATTCGAGCCATGAGCCCCAACGCCCTAACAGCAGACCCCAAGCGAGTTGGCACTAACCATTTCGCCTGGAGGATGAACTCCTTCGAGGACTTGCAGGAGATATACTGGAGGCTCAAAGAGAAGGGAGTAGAGATCTCTAATATGCGAGGAAATACCTTCTCAATGGGCATTTACTTCGAGGACCCCGATGGCAATGGGAACGAGGCGTACTACGAGACGGACGATGCAGCCTGGCTCCGGGGAAGCTGGGAAGGGGAGTGCCCCTGGAAGCTGGAGGAGGCGCCTGCCAGGAGATAGGCGCCGGTATACTTCTTAGCTGAGGCCCTTGAGCACCCCGCCAACCAGGTCAACCAGAGACCTGTTGCCGAGTTGGTAGATAGTCAAGCCAGGGAGAGAAGCTACGTCAGGGGCTTCCTCGCCCCTCTCAGCCGCCTTTTCTACCCCGGCCAGTACGTCCATCCAACGGCGGTCGTCAAGACTCTGAGAGTCGCTCCCTCTGCCAGGTGGCAGAGGGAGCGTGCATGCTGTGGTGGCTGACGGCTCTTTGCTCAACAGCACCAGCACCGGAAGAGACCCGATGTGCAATCCGAACTCCGGCAACAGCCCTTTCACCGTGGCGGAGACGCCGTGCTGCCCGAAGATTACCAGATGATGGAACTGGGCGGCGTGGGCCTCAAAGCTGGACCGGAACTTCCGAAAGACGTCATGAGCGGCCCGGTCCTCGGCGGACACCAGGAATATGGCATGTACCGGGAACCGGCCTGAGTCACCGACGCACAGACCCTCGTACCACCTCGCCAGCTTATTCAGGTCGTGGCTGTCGGCGTGGCTGGTAGCCATTCGGGAGTCTATCCTCCTAGCTCAGGACCTGCCGAGCGAGCTTTTCCAGTCCGGCCAGAGCTTCCTCTCCTACCGTCGTGGGCGCTGCGATGACACCCCGGCTGGCGCCAGCCTCTTCAAAACGCTTTATCATGTCGGGGTCTCTGGGCATGCCAAAGACTGCGATCTCGATAGACTTCGGGTCACGGCCAACCTCGGAGGCCAGGTCATCCAGCGCCATACGGCCACTCTTTATCTGCTCTGGAGACGCACGGGTCGGCATCCACCCATCGCCCCATTCCACCACCCGCTTGAACACGTTCTTTGCATACCCGCCCAGCAAAACGGGAGGGTGGGGTTTCTGCGCCGGTTTGGGGAAGCAGCGGACTGGCGGGAAGTCGAAGAACTTGCCATGGTACTCGGCCTCGTCTTTAGTCCACAGCTCCTTCATGGACAGGATTGCCTCTCTGGTCTGGCCCCAGCGGTGGGGAAAGTTGCCGCCCATAATCTCCGTCTCCTCTTGAAGCCAACCAGCGCCGATGCCGAAAAGGAACCGGCCGCCGGAGAAGTGGTCGAGGGTGGCGATCTCCTTGGCCAGGAGCAGGGGGTTCCGCTCAGGGACCAGGCAAACCCCTGTCCCCAGCTTGAGGGTCCGGGTCACTGCTGAAGCTCGCGCCAGCCCCATAAAGGGGTCTGATATGTAGGCCATGCTTTCCGGAATCCTGCCATCCGGGGAGCCAGCGTAGCGACTGGCAGTACGTACCGGCATGACGGGGTGCTCCGGGAGCCACATAGACTCGAACCCCAGTTCCTCCAGCTTCTGGGCTATGACAGCCACATCCAGGGAGTCGCTTGTGATGGCCATGTTGACGCCGATTTTCATACCTATCTCCTCGCGACTGTTTTAAGATGAAGCCCTGCCTGAAGGCGCTACTGACTATAGCTATCTTGAATGTAGCTCAATACGGCAGAGACCCGGGGATGAACGGTGTCGCTTTGGTTTAGATTTAGCTCTTGATAAATAGCGTTAATGTAGTTCTCTACTGACTTATGCCCCAGCACCAGCTTCTCTGCTATGGCCGTATTGTTGTAGCCCTGGGCCATTAGTCCAAGGACTTCTAGCTGCCGAGGAGTCAGGCGCGCAGCAAAGGAACCCTGCCGAGGCCTAAGGCTGTTTACTACTTCCGGGTCCAGGACTACGAACCCCGAAGCTGAACCTTCGATGGCTCGGCCTAAGGCTGACGTATCGCTAACTGACTGCTTGAGAAGATAAGACCAGCCCGAAGCCTCTTCCGCCGAAAGGCCGCCGAGGTACTCCTTATCTTTATGGAGGGAGAGGATCACGATGCCCACTTTGGGATTTTCATTCCTTATCATACGGCCCGTCTGAATGCCGTTGGGTTCGCTGCCCAGCTCAATATCCATAAGGACCACGTCAGGCTTTAGCTCCCTGGCAACTTGCAGAGCATGGGTCCCATTGCCTACGGCGTCTACTACCTCCAGGTTAGAAAATGAGGAGAGCGAGATCTTGAGCATGTCCCGGAAAAGGCCCTCATCTTCGACGATCAAAACCTTTATCATTTTTCATCTCCCATCTACCTGACTTCTGAGTCCCTTCCGCTACTAGCTTTCCATTGGACACATCGTCTAACCCTTGCCGGAAGAACTGCCAGCCCATATCAAACATAGTATCCACTCTGGCCTCAACCAGTTTATCAGGTCAATTCTATAAGTCTAGTCCCAGAAAAGCAACCTACAAAACCCCGTGTCTCAGGTATGCCAGGGCCAGAATACTCTGTCTGGCCGGGCAGGACTCCTATTGGCCCATTCTAGCATCGCCGCGACCTCGCTGCACTATGGGGGTTCCCTCCTTTCGATACGGGTGTTTTCACCCTAATCTGCCAGGAATACATCCCAAGGCAGAGGGTTTTCCCAGGCACAGGTGATAAAGGTACACGCCATTACTGAGGTGGTAGTCCTGTTTTTCTCTGGCGGCCTCGCTCTTACACTGTTACCAGACGAATGTAGGGGTGGTCCTGATGGGCTAGAACGAGAGCGTCAGAAGGAGGCAAGAATGTAATACCCACAGAAACAGCCCGTGGAAGTCCACAACGAGCCCAGGTGTCCCATCGGAACATAGAAAGATCTAAGAGGAGGGAAGTCAGATGCTAAAAGGAGGTAACGCAATGAGATTCATGAGAAAACTGTGGAAGCCCTTGTGGCGAGACCAGAGAGGGATCACCGGCCTTGAGACGGCCATCGTCCTCATAGCCTTCGTGGTCGTCTCCTCAGTCTTCGCCTTCGCAGCCCTATCCACCGGCCTCTTCTCCAGTGACAAGTCCAAGGAGACCATTAACGCCGGCCTCACCGAGGCCAGCGGCACCCTGGAGATTCGCGGCTCCGTCGTCGCCAAGGCCAACTCTGGCAAGACCGCCATTGACGAGGTCTGGTTCCAGGTAGCCAACGCCGCAGGCGGCCAGGCTGTGGATATTACCCCTGGTGAGACCCTTATAGTGTACGTGGATGTAGACCAGGCAGTTACCCTCTCCACCACCGCGACGACTGGCGGCTTCACCGTCACAGCTCTGGGCAATGCCGACACCGACAACCTGGTGGAGCCTGGGGAGATGTATGAGGTCAAGGTCATTGGCCTTGAGACGAAACTCGCTCCTGACCTGGTAAAGGATAAGGCCTTTACTATTCAGGTAAAGCCACCCATAGGGGCAGTGCTGCAGATTGAGCGCAGGACTCCAGTGGTCCTGGAAGCCTACAGCGACCTTGGCTAGTGATACGCCAGGCAAAGCCTTCCCTTGTTTGCCATTGGAGGTCTGAGTCGGAAGGCTTGTAGGTATAAGAATACAGCTCCACGGTACTGCGGGTACTGGATAGAGTTTGAACTAACTAAAGCTCTCTACTGAGCCGGTCCTGAGGCGGGACTCTGAGCCCTCTAGGCTACTAGCCCCAGGGCCGGCTCAAAGTATAATCGAGATAGAGTGAGGAGAAGCAGCAGTGGCAGGCCCAGATAAGAGGCTAGAAGTCATGGAAGACGAGTTGAAGTTGCTGAAGGGCGAAGTGAAACGCACCCTGGTGGACCTGCGGGCCTACATAATGCGAGAGGACTCCCCTTTGAATGAACGCCTGACAATAGCGCCGGCATCTGAAACAGTCATCAGGGAAAAGGTGGAGAGTGGAGAAAGAATGGGATCAGAGAGAAGATTGGAAGCCCTGGAAGAAGAGTTGACCACCCTTAGAAGGGAGAAACCAGAAAAACAATCACCTGCTGTATCCAGCGCCCAGCTATCTCCTCCGGGCGCCCCTGGCCAGCAGGCTATGGCTGGGCCGGGTGTTAGCCCCACTCCAGCAGGCGCAGCGCAGGCCCTTTACCAGAAGACCTCAGGGCTCGGAGGCCCGCCCGGTCTCACATCTCCGCAGTTGGCACAGACAATACCCGATTATAGCCAGCAC
>Ga0114944_1000322_pt1 | contig 12183 bp, 13 predicted proteins | sample OV2TP2_FD_89582 | JGI IMG/M metagenome (GOLD analysis project Ga0114944, IMG submission 89582) | Hot spring microbial communities from Beatty, Nevada to study Microbial Dark Matter (Phase II) - OV2 TP2 | ecosystem: Environmental > Aquatic > Thermal springs > Hot (42-90C) | place: USA: Beatty... | reverse complement strand
GGCGAAGACGCTGCGCCCAAAAAAAAAGTCCTCTTCTGCGGAAACTTCGATCGCCTCTCCGTCGGAGAACCCGAAATAGCGAAGGCGTTCGAGCGTCTCGGCCATGAGGTCGAACGCCTCGACGAGCGTACGGCGCACACCGAGGACGTGCGCCGTTCTGTTACCAGGAGCCGGCCTGACCTTTTCCTTTACTCGAAACTACGCATCGGATCTCACGAGGACGTCCGGAAGCTGCTCGCGGACCTTTCCTGCCCGAAGGTGGCATGGATATTCGATCTCTACTTCGGATATCATAGGGAGCGTGACGTCGGCACCTCGCCCGCGTTTAAGTGCTCCGATCTGGTCTTCTCGACTGATGGAGGTCACGCGCGGGAGTTCGAGGGCGCCGGCGTCCGTCACTTTTTACTCCGGCAGGGCGTCGATGCCGACGAGATATACCTCGGTCGGGCGGACTACCCGACCGGCGGCGCGCGGATCGGCTTCGTGGGTTCCATCCACTCCCCCTACAGGCGCGAGCTCGTCCGACGCCTCACCATGCGCTATGGCGGCCTCTTCCGGGTCTTCGGCGAGAACGGCGGCATCCGGCACGACGACCTGAACCGCCTCGTCGCCACCCTCGACGTCGTCGTCGGCGATTCGGTGGCGTCCCCGCGCTACTGGTCGAACCGCGTCTACGAGGTTGCCGGCCGCGGCGGAGTGCTCATCCATCCGCGCGTCGAAGGGCTCGACGAGGAGCTGCGTGACGGCAAGGAGTACGTTGCCTACGAGCCCGGCGACTGGAACGGGCTTTTCCGGACGATTGACCAGCTCCTTGCCAAGCCGGATTGGCGCGAAGCCATCAGGAAATGCGCCATCAAAAGGTGCTGGAAGGACCACCGTTACGACCACCGCGTCCGCGACATTTTGCACGTCCTCCGGCGGGAGGGTATACTGGAGTAGCGGGGTGGAGAAGGAGCATCTCGCCCGGCTCATAACCGGGAGAACGCGCCCTGCGATACGGCGCCCCCGCGACCACAAAAAAGTCCCTTACATGACCGCATCGACCCGACGGGGAGACCCGTCGGTCTCTTTTTTATGAAAAGGCTCAACGAGAAGAACCAGAACACGCCGGCACTCTCCGAGACGATCTTCGAGCGACGCTGGCGGAAGATGGTGCACTGGTGCGATTATGAGCGATTCCGGCATCTCGCCCGCGGCTTCAAGGGCGGCACCTACGTCGACCTCGGCTGCTTCAACAGTCCGATGCCGCTCGAGATCAAGCTCGCCTGGCGCGACGCCCAAGTCTACGCGGTCGACCATGCGCCGCTCGTCGTTAAGACGATGCAGGCGGCCTTCCCGGAGGTACATTACATCCTCGCCGACATCACGAAGACGTTGCCGTTCAAGGATAGATCGGCAGACTACGTCGTCGCCGGCGAGGTCATCGAGCACCTCGAAGATCCCGAGGCTTTCATCGCCGAGTGTTTTCGCATCCTGAAGCCCGGCGGCTGGCTCGCTCTTTCGACGCCGCTTGAGGATGATGGGAAGATCACTGACGAACACCTCTGGTCGTTCACTTTTGAAGACATCCTTTTGTTCACGCTCAACTTCACTTCCATGCACGAACGCGAGATCCGCAACGAACCGTTCCCGACGCTTTATTTTTGGTCAAAAAAGAAACTATGAGGATTGCGTTTTTCTCGCCAAGGAACTTCCTCGACAAGGTAGCCGACGGTCTTGGCAGACTCGGTCACGACGTCTTCATTAATCCGAAGAACTCGTCCGGTTTCGACGCCGTTCTTTTGATGTCGGTGACGCAGATGCCGCAGGTCTTTCGCATGGATACCAGGAACCTCTTCGTCTACGAGTGGGACATTTACGACTGGGCGATGAAGACGCCGAGGAAGAACGAATACGACTACCGCCGCTTCCTTCAGGTCTGCGCATCGGCAAAGGAAGTCTGGGTGCCGTCCGTTGCCGAGAAGGTGCGATACGACAAGCTACGACGTCAGGACAGGCCGGAAGGCGTCGTCGTGAAGTCCACCGTGCCATACTGGGACCTTCTCGACATCGCACCGACTGACGGCGGCTTCGTCCTCGATACGCTCCGTGAGACGCCGGATCCGCACTGGGGCATAGGAAAAGCAGCCTGCGAAAGTTTGAATATACCTTTTGTGTATTCAAAGCACGTCGCCTCATGGGAGGAATACTGCAAGCTCCTCGCCTCTTGTACTTTCACCGTCTGCACGCTTCGCGAGGCATCGACGGGCGGCCTCGGGCTCGTCGAGGCGGCTTGGTACGGGAAGCCAGTCTTGGTACCGAACAACGATGAGAACGCGGCGAAGGAATACTGGCCTGGCGCGTTCAGGTTCGCCGCCGGTGACTTGAACGATCTCAAGGAGAAGATCGGCGACCTGTGGAAGAATCGCTGGCAAGATAGCATCGCGAAAAACAGGGAGAAGATCCATGACGTATTCAATCCTGACCGCATGGCCGGAGCGATTGACGCCCGCCTCAAGGCGAATCTATGAAGGTGCATCTGGCTACAAGCAGACCGATCGGAGAGAAGTGCATCCGCTGGGCGGAGTTCGACGGCTTCGAGTTTTCGAGCATGGAAGACTGCGACGTCTTCATCTCGGTCATGTACGACAAGCTCGTCTCCGAGGAGTTCATCGCCTCGAAGAAGCGCTGCGTGAACTTCCACCCCGGTCTTTTGCCGGAACAGCGCGGGAGCGGCGCCTTCTCATGGTCGATCATCAACGGTGACCGTTTCTGCGGGGTGACCCTCCACGAGCTTGAGACCGACATCGACTCCGGCCCTATTATTGAAACGGCGATATTCGAGGTTGAGCCGACGGATACCGCCGAAACGCTTTACGAAAAGGGCATGAACGCCATCTTCGACCTCTTCCGCCAGTTCTTCGGCAAGATCATCGAAGGTAGCTACGAGACGATGCCGCAGGATTCGGCGAAGGCGAAGGTCTACTACCGCCGCGATCTTCAGCGGCAACGCGATCTGACACGCTTCGTCCGCGCCTTCACATTCGACGGCAAGGAGCCGGCGTTCTATATCCGTAAAGATGGCACGAAAATGAACCTCGAACTATGAAGCTGGGACTCATCGCACGGCATGATAACAGCGGACTTGGGAGCCTGTCCCTTGAGTTCGCGAGGCATCTCAAACCGACGAAGGTTCTCCTCGTCTCGAACGGCGTCTATCAGACATTTCCTGAACGGTATGCGGACTTCGATACGCGCAGAATCCCGGCGCGGGAGGAGATGACGCGGGCGGATATCGACTGGCTCTTCGACGGCACCGACGTCATCCTCTCGTTCGAGACGTTCTACGACCTCGGTTTCGTATGGAAGGCACACCGCGCCAGTAAGAAAACGGCACTCGTAACGATGTGCGAAATGCAACATGAGAAGGTGCAGGCGAACCACATGCCGGACTTGCTCATCTGTCCTTCGAGCCTCGATATGGAGCTCTACGAGCAGCACTTCCCGTCGGTGCCGAAGGTTTCCATCGCGCCGCCTATCGCGACTGACCGGCTCGTGTGGAAGCAGCGGAGAACAGCGACGCACTTCGTCCACACGTCCTCGCACGGCGGACTGCGCGGACGGAAGGGGACGAGCATCATCATTGAGGCGATGAAGCAGGTCAAAGCCGACATCAAGCTCACGATCTACTCGTGGAAGCCCATCGTCTGCGCTGATCCGAGGGTCGAAGTGAAGGTGCAGAACTTCCGCAACTACTGGCAGTGCTGGCAAGAAGGCGATGTGCTCGTCTACCCGCAAGGAGCGAACGGTATCTCGCTGCCGTGTCAGGAAGCGTTCGCCTCCGGCCTCGCGGTCGTGACGACCGACCAGCGGCCCTTCAACGAATGGCTCCCGAAGCGCCCGCTCTTCGCACCGATAGGCTGGACGAAAGCCCGGATGGGCAAGGATCTTATCGTGGTCGACGAGCCGATTATCGACCCGACGGTGCTCGCCGCGAAGATCGACGAGATCGCCGGCATCGACATCACCGCGGAGTCCGAGGCCGGGCGCCGGTGGGCGGAGGCGAACTCGTGGGACGCGCTCCTTCCGAAATACCTTGAAGCCCTGAACAGCCTATGAACATCATCAAGCGAAAGACCTGCCGCGTCTGCGGCAACGCAGAACTTCGTCCCTTGTACAGTTTCGGCAACCTCGCCGTCTCGACGTTCCTAAAGGATCCCTACGCCGAGGGTATCTTGCGGTGTCCGCTTGAACTCATCGAGTGCGGCTTCTGCGGCCTGGTCCAGCTCCGGCACACCGCGCCGCAGGAACTCCTTTACACGAGCCACTACTGGTTCCGCTCGTCACAGAATCCGGTCATCAAGGCCGATCTCGAGGGCATAGCGGTGGCAGCCGCGGCGGAGGTCGGCGGCGTCGGGCTCGGCGACACGGTGCTCGACATCGGCGCGAACACTGGCGATCTTCTGGCCGCCTATCCTGACGAGACGCACAAGGTCGGTTGCGAACCGGCGAAGAATCTCATCGACGAGTGCGGACGGAACGCCGACGAGGTCATTCCGGACTTCTGGAAGGCCGAGCTCTTCGGCGAGCGCAAGGCGAAGATCGTGACCGCGATCGGAATGATGTACGACATGGAGGACCCGAACCAGTTCATCGCCGACGTGGCGAAAGTGCTCGCGCCGGACGGCGTCTTCGTCGCGCAACTGATGACCTTGAAGCAGATGATCGAGAAGAACGACGTCGGGAACGTAGTGCATGAACATCTCGAGTTTTACGACTACAAGGCGCTCGTCTACCTCTTCGAGCAGAACGGCCTCGAGATCTACCGCGTCGAGGAGAACTCCATCAACGGCGGCTCATACCGGCTGTTCGCTCGGCATCTCAAGACAGGCTCCATCCCGCACCCGGAGCCGGAGGTCGACTGGAACGCCTGGACCCAACGGATTGAGCGCAACCGAGACCTCACGATGGCCTGGCTCGCGGAGGAACGTGCCCTCGGCAGCCTCGTCTACGGCTATGGCGCCTCGACCAAGTCCTCGACCATCCTCCAGTGGTACGGCGTCGACTCCCGGCACCTGGCGGGCATCGCCGAGAAGAGCGCCGAGAAGGTCGGGCGATACACGGCAGGTTCGCTCATCCCTATCGTCCACGAGGACGTCGCCCGGGAGACCGCCGATGTCTTCTGGATACTTCCCTACGCCTTCCGTGACCTGTTCCTTGAGAAGGAGAAGAAGTTCCGTCGGAAGGGGAAGAAGATCGCGTTCTCGACCCCTGACTTTGAAGTTCTCTAATCGTATGATCCCGCGAAAACACTACGCCTTCATCGTCGCGAACGTACCGATACTCTGTATCGATCTCCTCGTCTCCTGGCGCAGCAAGTACCTGCTCGTGAAACGCGAGAACGAACCGCTCGCCGGGAAGTTCTGGCCCCCCGGCGGCCGCGTCTTGCGCGGCGAGCACCTTGCAGAAGCGGTCACGCGCATCCTCGAGGCCGAGACGGGCATCGAATCGCTCGCTGACGCCCCTGAACGTTTTCCAGGCACTTTTGAGGGGTTCTTCAAGAAAACCGCGGCAAATCCGAGATCGGGAATCCATACCGTCTCGATTGTCTACCGGATGCGTTTACCGAATGACGTTATCCCAGCGATAAGGCTCGATGAACAAAGCTCTGCTTATAAATGGTCGTACTCGCTTCCGGCGATGTTCGTCCGTAATTTGACCACGTTATGAAGATTGAACCGCTCGGCTCACGGGCTGCCGTGAAGCCCGCCAAGGAGGAGGAAAAAACGTCGAAAGGTCTCATCATCCCGGCAAATGCCTCGAAGGAAGCGCCAGAACGCGGGGAGATCGTCGCCGTCGGCGAAGAATCCAGGCTCAAGGTTGGCGATCAGGTCATCTTTAAAAAGTATGCGCCGGACGAGATTGTCGTCGACGGCGAGAAGCTCTTGATCGTAGAGGAGGGGGACTGCATAGCTCGTCTAGTATGTATATGACCAACTCTAAAAAGGTCGCTTTGCTTAGTGGCATATGCGGCCAAGACGGTTCTTACCTTGCTGATATCCTCCTCGAACGCGGCTACGAGGTACATGGCATCGTCCGTCGATCATCAAGAGGCTACGGCGCACTCGAAAACATCGAGCATCTGTTCCGTAATGACGAGATTTATCGCAAGCGGCTGTTCCTGCACTCCGGCGACCTTATGGACGCCACGTCTCTATTCCGTATTGTCGGCGAAGTACAGCCGGACATCTTCCTGAACATGGCGGCGCAGGCCGACGTGCAGGAGAGTTTTTTCATGCCGACCTACACGATCGAGGTGAACGGCAATGGCGTCATCAACTGCCTCGAAGCCATCCGCCGTTGTTCGCCGGCGACGAGATTCCTTCAGGCATCGACCTCGGAGCTGTTCGGCGATACGAAGGCGGAACCGCAGAACGAGGATACGCCCATGAATCCGCAGTCTCCCTACGCCATCGGCAAGTACGTCGGCTACCAGGCGGTGAAGAAGTACCGCGAGTCCCACGGCCTGTTCGCTGTGAATGCCATTTCGTTCAACCATGCCTCGCCGCGCCGGACGTCAGACTATCTCGACCGGAAGGTGACGCTCGCTGTCGCAAGGATCAAGCTCGGCAAGCAGAAGGAACTCCGGCTTGGAAATCTCAAGAGCCGCCGCGACTGGAGCTATGCCAAGGACATCGTCGAAGGGATGCTTCGTATCATCGACTACGAGAAGCCGGAGGACTTCGTTCTCGGCACGGGCATCTCTTGCGAAGTTTCCGAGTGGGTGGAGCTTGTCTTCGACCTTGCAAATCTGGAGATGGAGGAACACGTCGTCATCGACAAAAAACTTTTCCGTCCCGCTGAAGTCGATAATCTCCGTGCCGACCCGTCGAAGGCGGAACGGCTTCTCGGATGGAAGGCATCGACCAGCTGGCAGCAGCTCTGCCGGACGATGGTCGAAGCAGACCTTGAAAGGGAGAAGGTATGACCTACAAGTACCCTGTCGCGAAACCGACAGTAGGCGATCCCGAAAGGATGAACTTACTCAAGGCAATCCATCTTAAAGAGATCTCCTCGAAGGGCGAGTTCGTCGGCCAGTTCGAGGCGGCATTCGCCAAGTGGCTTGGCGTGAAGCACGCCGTCGCCTGCTCGTCCGGCACTGCTGCGTTGACTCTCGCCGTCAAAGCACTCGGCATCGGTAAAGGAGATCGTGTCATCGTCCCGAACTTTACCATGATCGCCTCCGCTCTCGGCGTCGTTCACAATGGAGCAGAGTGTTTTTTTGTGGATTGCGCCGATGACATGAATATCGACCCAAAGTGGTTCGATGAGTGGGAACCGTCAGACGAAAAGGCCGTCATGCCAGTCCACCTCTATGGCAGAAGCTGCGACATGGATAAGGTGATGGCGTATGCGAAGGAACACGATCTCAAGGTCATCGAAGATGCCTGTGAGGCGCATGGAGCGACATGGAAGGGCAAGAAGGTCGGCACGATCGGTGACATCGGTTGTTTCAGTCTTTTTGCAAACAAGATCATCACGGCAGGCGAAGGTGGCGTTGCCGTCACGAACGACGATGAACTTGCCGAGAAGCTGCGCTGGTATCGGTCGCTCTGTTTCGACACCGACCATACGTTCCTGCACGGCGACCTCGGCTTCAACTTCCGCATGACGAACCTCCAGGCGGCGGTCGCTCTCGCCCAGCTCGAACGCATCGACGAGTTCCTTGGCAAGAGAGACAACATCCGCCGATGGTACGATGAGAAGCTCATCGACTATACCATCCCTCGTCCGCAGGGCTCGGTCCTCTGGATGTACGACGTCGTCGTCCGCGACTCGAAGCAGCGCGAGTCGGTTATGAAGAAGCTCGCGAAGCAGGACATCGAAACTCGCCGCGGGTTCAAACCGATGACCTGGCAGCCTCCCTTCGGCGGCAAGAAGACGACCACGTCGAAGGCCGACTACTTCGCCGAGCAGGTCTTGTACCTTCCGACATATACAGATCTAACCAGGGACGACGTGGCGACGATCGCCGACGCGTTCCTCAAGGCACTATGAAAGAGAAGATCGAAGAACTGACGCACGAGGAGGTCATGCAGAACTTTCTCGCGCGCGCGCGGAACGAGCTCAAGGTGCACGACATCGGTCACGACTACTACCGGGCGACGATGAAGGAGCAGGGTGTGCTCCCGAACAACCGCCAGCATCCGCTCGCGATGGCTGACATGGAGAACCGTCGCAAGGCCGCCGATGCGAAGCATTGGATCGCCTGGCTCGAACGTCAGCTCGGCATCGAACCGGCGCCGGAAGTGTTGCCGGCACTCGAGTCCGCGCGGGAAGGGAATGGCTGATATGCAACGGCATCTCGTTATAGGATACAAAGGCCAAGTAGGTTCAGCGCTCTTCAAAATCCTTTCGGAGAAGTTCGAGGTTGCCGGAATCGACAAGGAAGAAGAAACGACGAATCGCGGGAAAGAGTACGATGTCCTGCATATCTGCATCCTCTGGTCTGAACCGTTTGTCGAGATCGTAGAGCTCTACAAAAGCCTTCTAAAGGCTGGTGGACTCACTGTCATACACTCGACCGTCCCTGTGGGGACGACGCGGCTCATCGGCGAGATGAACGCCGTTCACTCACCTATTCGCGGCGTGCATCCGCATCTCGAAGAAGGCATCAGGACGTTCGTAAAGTTCGCAGGCGGCATCCGCGCGGGGGAGGTCTTCGAGATGTTCCGCGAGGTCGGCATCACCGTCAGACCGATGGCGAGGCCGGAAGCGACCGAGGCGGCGAAGCTCTGGTGTACGACCGCCTACGGCATCAGCATCCTTGTCGAGAAGGTCATCTATGCTTATTGCGAGGAGCACGGCCTTGACTTCGACGCCGTCTATCGTGCGTGGACGGAGACGTACAACGAAGGCTACGAGAAGCTCGGCATGGGGCATGTCCAACGTCCGGTCCTGGAGCACGTCCCCGGCAGGATAGGCGGTCACTGCGTCATACCGAACGCCAAGATCCTCGGCAACTGGCTAGGCGACATCCTCGCACAGTGCGATGAGGAGATGTTCGCGGAGGAGATGTAGTGCGATGAGGGTCGGAAAGTGCTATAGTGGCGGTAGAAGAAACTCTACCGTCGCTTTTTATGCAGATTGGTTCCGCCAACTCCGTCGATAAGGCCAAGCTCCTCGGCCTCGTTCGGCATTATGCGAACGGCGACGCGAACGACCCCGCTGATGCCGATATTATCGCGCTCCTGAACCGCGGCGTGCATGAGCTTCAAGTCTGGATCATGGATGTCTACCCGGTCGTCCGTCTCAAGGCGACGGAGAACAGCGTCAACCTCGTCGCCGGAACCGACAACTACGCCTTCTTCACCGACTACGTCTCGATCGAGAAGATCGAGGTCAACTACTCCGGTAATGACAACGACTGGCGCGATGCGAAGGTCGTCGACCTCCGACAGATCCCGGGCCTCAAGAACCTGAACGACACCGCCGACCGCGTAAGCTCCGGCATCCCTGTCGTCTACGTCTACAACAATCGGATCTACCTCAAGGACCCGCCGGCGAACTCGGTCACCGGCGGCATGATCGTCTACGGCGCCGACATCCAGACCGAGCTCACGTCGACCTCGACCGACGAGCCGGCGTTCCCCGAGCACTTCCACGAGGGCCTCTGCCAGCTCACGGCCTATAAGCATCTCCTGCCGAAGAACTCGGACCTCCTGCCTGGTCTCGCCGCCGAAATCGTGAAGCTCCGATCCGAGATCGTCACCTACTTCACCCGTATCATCAACACGCCGCCGCAGCGGGTCATCCCGCGGCATCTTCGCACGCAGCGGCAGTATAGATAGCCGCTATGGCGAAGCGCCTCATCCGCATCAACTCCATCCTCGGCGGCCACAACCCGACGCTGTACAACGGCCTCGAGGGCGGATACAGCGCCGGCATAGCCATTGATCCGGACGAACCGCTTGCGGATACCGGCGCGTCGGTGCGCTCCATCCGTACCGCCGGCGTACTGCGTCCGGTTGCCTACGGCGCGTTCGACGGCGCCGAAATCGACGGCAACGTCATCAAGATCATTACCTCGCCGCAGACCTCGAAGGTCTACGCCATCCTCGTGAACGGCGACATAGTTTCCTATTCGTCGACGCTTGGAACCGAAACACTCGTCGGGACCGTCGCGGGATCGAACGCCGAAGGTGCCGAGCTTTACAACAATTACATCTACATCTTCGGCACCGGTGCCTCGAAAAACGACATCAGCCGCTACGGCCCGCTTGATGGCACACCGACGCTTACCGACGCTGTCTGGACAGGCGCAACGCTCGGATCACAGACAGGTCTCGGCAACGCGACCTATCCGTCTATCCGCGGCTCCGGAAATCTCCCAAAACACTGGGCGGCAGCGCACGTCGACGGCAACCTCTATGTCCTCGATTACGACGGTACGACGACGACTGCGGCGACCCGAGGCAAGGGGCTCGTGCACAAGATTCGCACGAAGTACGGCTCCGCCGCCGAGGGCGACACGAACGACAACAGCGCCTACAACGTCCTCGATCTTCCGTTCGGATTTTATCCGACCTGCATCGCTTCCTACGGCAAAGACATCGCCATCACCGCCGTGCAGACGAACGGCACGGTGCTCGAGGTTGGCAAGTCGTTTCTCTTCCTCTGGGACACGACCGACACGAACACCTTCTACCGGATGGTGCCGCTTCCTGATCCGATCGCGACAGCATTACTCTCGAACAACGGCATCCTCTCCGTCTGGGGCGGCAGACTCACCGCGACCGGAGGCTACTCGCTCTACAATTACGCCGGCGGGCTCCAGATGCAGGAGGTCGTCTCCTTCGACGAGGGCCATCCTCCGCTCCCCGGCGCCGTCGACGCCTTCGGCGACCGCGTCGTCTGGGGCTCATTCGTGACCTACCCGGCAAACGCGGCGGTTATCTGGGCCTATGGATCGAAGGACAACCGCGTCCCGCGAGCACTCCACTGCATCGCCAAGGCGACGGCATCGGCGACATCTACTGACGGTCTTGTGACCGCCATCAAGTTCGCCGAGCAGGCGAGCAACGCCAGGCCGCAGATGGTCATCGCCTGGCGCGACGCCTCGGCCTACGGCATCGACAAGCGTTCGACGACGTATCAGGCATCGCAGTGGCAGAGCGAGCTCTTCAACATCGGTGCTCCCTTCAATGTTCTCAAGGTGCATATCCCGCTTGGTATTGCCATCGCGGCGAACATGACGATCACGCCGACCGTCTATACCGACGACTCGAACAGCTCGCAGGCGCTCACGACCATCAACAACACGAACTTCTCCGGCAAGCGCCGCGTCTCGCTTCCGGCGAAGATCACCGGACAGAATAATCTCCTGCTCGACCTCCTCTGGGGCGGCACGGCGCTCTGCCCGGTCCTCTTTCCCATCGACATCCTGATCGACGTCCAGGAGCAAGCGACCAAGTAGCTTATGGCCGACGATATCTTACTTTTCGAGCCCTACCGATTCCCGAGTCAGGAACAGGCCCTCACCGAGGGCAAGGCTCGGGATCTTTTCTATTCCATGCTCACGAACGGCGACACCGCGCGCTTCAACTCCATCAACGGCTCTCCCATCGACAACCAGAGCATCTTCGGCGACGGTTCCGACGGCGACGTCATTATTTCCACGAACACTACGCTCTCGCGGGACATGTTCTACAAGAACCTGACCGTGAAACCCGGCATCACGCTCACGGCGGCAGGATACCGGATCTTCGTCGCCGAGACCCTCAAGAACGAAGGCACGATCTCCGGCGTCGGAAATGCAGGGGTCGCTGGAACGAACGGATCGAACGGCGGCGCACCAGGCTCCGGCGGCGCCGCAGGGGCAGCACTCGCCGCGGGTACGCTCTATGGTTCCCTTGCCGGCCAAGCCGGCGGAGCCGGCGGCGGTTATACGCCTCCCCCGCAACCGGGTGCAGCTGGTACGGCAGGGACGAACCAGACGATTGCGCTCATCACTTCCGCAGCCGCCGCAGGAGGCGGCGGCGGGGGAGGCGGACTCGGTGCCGGAGGAGGCACTGGCGGCGCCGGCGGAACGGCAACTGCGGCGACGGCTCTCAATCCGCGCTCGGCGGTTCTCGCGGTCCTGATGATCGAAGCGAACTCAACGAGCTCGCTCCGCGGCGGAGCAGGTGCGGGATCCGGCGCCGC
>Ga0114944_1000321_pt1 | contig 12185 bp, 11 predicted proteins | sample OV2TP2_FD_89582 | JGI IMG/M metagenome (GOLD analysis project Ga0114944, IMG submission 89582) | Hot spring microbial communities from Beatty, Nevada to study Microbial Dark Matter (Phase II) - OV2 TP2 | ecosystem: Environmental > Aquatic > Thermal springs > Hot (42-90C) | place: USA: Beatty... | reverse complement strand
TCGTCATTCCGCTTTCTTCATTTTTTGTATGGAATTCAGACCAAACTAGTATTTCTGCAAAACAAGATTCAAGTAAAATCACTGCGGTGGTTTCTTTTTCACCGCTTTATGATTTCACCAAAGAAGTTGGCAAAGATCTAGTTGAGGTTTCCTTGTTGGTTCCACAGGGTGTTGAACCACATGACTGGGAGCCAACAATTAATGATCTAAGAAAAATGCAAAATTCTGATTTAATTATTGTTAATGGTTTGGGTTTTGAAGGATGGCTTGATGATGTCAAATCCAGCGTAACTGTTCAAATTATAGATGCTAGTTTTGGTATAGCAACAGAAATAAGTATTAATGATAAAGGTAGTAAAGAATCTCCAAATGATCCTCATGTATGGCTTGATCCCATATTTGTAAAAACACAAGTCAGAAACATAGTAAACGGATTAGTAAATCTGGATCCTACTAATGAAAAACACTTTAGACATAATGAAGAATTGTATCTAGCAAAACTTGATGCCTTAGATAAAAAGATAAGAAATGAATTGTCAGGATGCAGAAAGGATTTCATTGTATTTCATAGCGCATTTTCTTATTTTGCAAATAGATATGGATTAAATCAGCACACAATTTTAAACTCTAATGATCCTCATAGTGAACCAACAGCACAAAAATTAACCGATGTTATCAAAGAGGCACAAAGACTTGACATCAACATAATTTTTACTGAAGAAGGAGTTGACAGCCGCTCATCAGAAATCTTAGCTAACGAAATTGGAGGAAAAGTTCTGATTCTCTCTCCACTTGAAATATTTGATTACAACGAAAGCTACATTTCAAAAATGGAGAATAATCTTTCAAATTTAAAGGAGGCCTTGTGCAGTTGAGTATAGTAGAAATAAAAAATTTGATGGTGGATTATCTAGGAGTTCGAGCTCTGAATAACATTAGTTTTTCAATTGAAAAGGGCAATTTTTTAGGCATAATTGGGCCAAATGGTGCGGGAAAATCAACTCTCTTTGCATGTATGCTAGGGATTATTACTAATTACAAAGGAGAAATCAAGTTTTTTGGTGAAGATATTAGAAAATCAAGAAAATATCTCAAAAAGGTAGGATATGTACCACAAAAACCAGTTTTTGAAAAAAATTTCCCTGCAACTGTTAAAGATGTTGTGAGGATGGCTTTAATTGATAATTCAAACCCAAATCGGGTCGATGAGATTTTACAACAAGTTTGGCTTCATGAGTTAAGTCATAGAAGAATAGGCGAACTTTCTGGTGGCCAACAACAACTTGTCTTTATTGCAAAATCACTTGTAAACACACCAGAAATTATAATTTTAGATGAACCTGTTACAGGCGTTGATGTCCAAAGTACTGAACTATTCTACAGTATTTTAAAGGCTTTGAACGAAAAACAAAAAATTACAATTATCTGGTCATCACATGATATGGATGCTGTAAACAAACTTGCTAACAAAGTAGCATGTCTTGACAAGACTTTATTTTTTCATGGTTCAACTGATGAGTTTTTTGAAAACGAAGATCTTGTAAAACAATATTCTGAAGCTTCGATGCAGCGACATCTGCATATTCATGAACCTAAATGAGTTTTGAAATTTTTTCCTACAGTTTTATGCAAAAAGCTATCATCTCTGGTATAGCAATTGCTATTTTGTGTTCTGTTGTAGGAATCTTTCTTGTTTTAAGACGGTATTCATTGTTTGGTGATGCAGTAGCTCACACCTCTTTTGGTGGTATAGCGGCAGGAATTTTAGCTGGAATATACCCTCTTTGGACTGCATATGTTGTTTCTTTAGGCAGTGCCCTAATTATTACGAAGATTAGGAATCGATTTCAAATTTCTGGTGATGCCTCAGTTGCTGTTTTACTTTCTATGGGTATAGCAGTAGGGTTAGTTTTAATCAGTTTATCAGGAGGAGTTACATTGGATGTTTTCAGCTTTCTATTTGGAAGTATCCTGCTAGTTAGTACCACTGACACAATTCTGATTTTGGGTTTAACTGGGATTATCATAATCGTAATTCTCCTCCTTTACAGAGAATTACTTTATTCTACATTCAATGAAGAGCAGGCCAAGGTAAGCGGAATCGATGTTGAAAAAATCAATTACCTAATTGTTTTCATCGCAGGCGTAACAGTGGTTACCTCAATTCAATTGGTTGGAATTCTTTTAATTTCAGCACTGTTCGTAATTCCAAACGTGACAGCTATTATGTATGGAAGGGGATTTAAACAAACAATATTTCTATCAATGGCTTTTTCGGTATTTTCAGTTGTTTCAGGAATACTACTTTCGTATGCATTTGATATTACTCCTGCTGGAACAATTGTTCTAATAGCTACTACCATTTTTGGTGTTTCATTAGCTCTTAAATCCACAAAATTATTACAACATTAAGAAAAGATCATCGAATTAATTCTTCTCTTATCTCTCACATTTTTCACAAAAAATAATGATGACATGATAATGCCACCAACCATAAGTGGCGAAACTATCTCTGCATATTTTAGATCCAATAATTGTTTCTGCTCAGTAATAACAACAGGGATTGGAATCTCAGTAATCTTTATAGTTCCAATTTTATTTCCACGTTGTTCAACAAACCAAATATTGTCATTATCGTCTGATGTCATGAATTGAATAAAAGATGTTTGTGTGGGCACAGGAATCTGTATTAGATCTCCATTATGTGGATCATACAATCCAAGTTTATCAACAGTGTGTTGTGCAAACCAAATGTTTTGGTATTTATCAAATGTAGGATCATTAGGTAAAGCAGTTGGACTCGGGCTTGGAATTTTTTCAAATGTTTCTAAAACTGGATTAAATTTTACAATCCCCCCGTTTTCATTATGTTCAGAAATCCAGATGTTACCATCTTTATCAAATGTCAGTGTTTCAAGAATTGTAACTGAAAAATTTGGTTTAAACTCTTTAACCTCTTTTGTATTAAGGTCAACGTAACCAATCTGGCTAACTTGGGTTTGAGTAAACCATATTTTTCCACCTGAGTCATATAACAAGCCAAACGGACCCGAATCACTTGTAGGTGGATAAAATTTTTCAAAATCTTTGTTCTTCTGATTATATTTTAGAATAACATTTTTGTTGACAACTGAAATCCAAATATTATTGTCTGCATCTGACTCAATAAAAACTGGCCTAGATTCAGAACTTGTCGGTTCGAGCTGTGGCAAGGAAATGATCTGAATTTTTTCAGTTTTTGGATTTAAAAAGCCAATTTTACTACTCGGAGTATCTGTAAACCATATTTTATCTTCGCTATCTATTGCAAGTGAAACCGAAACTTGACCCTCAAATTCATATGATTTGAATTGTTGATCATCTATTGTAAACTTCCATAATCTTGGTGCGGTAGAATCACTAATCCATATGGATCCTTTACCATCGTAAAGCGGGTATAATGGTCCAGCAAATTCAGGAAACTCATATTCAATTATCTCAGTTTGAATGTTTTGCAGTCTTGGTTTAACCAACAGATCTATGCTTACTACTTCGTTTGCAGTTTGTGTTCGTTGTGCCTCTATTTCAACTAACCATTGTCCAGAGAACCCAAATGTTAATTCCCCCTCAAATTCATTTGACAAGTTATCTGCTTGAAGCTTTGTCATTGGAATTTCAATTGGTGCAATGTTTCTTTGTGGATTTGATACCTTCATCTTTACAGATTCAATATCAAATAATGCGTTGTTCTCATAGTCTGAAACTATAACTCTGATAGTATTTTGACCACTAGTGAACGGTTCTATGTTTATGTCAAATTTTGCTAGCTCAGAAAACTCCATAGTCCTTAAACCGTATACAACTTCTTGAGCTTCAGCTTGTTGAATTTCTCCTGCTGGAAGTGAACCATTTGCTAATAACGCTACAACTCCCAAAAGTGCTATTCCTATGGAAGACTCTACTTTTAATGAACGCCGTAATTTATTGTGAACCTTTAATACTCCAGATTTGATATTTTTTTCTTCCCGTTTTACGATCATAAATTGATTATAGCCACCAACTGTCATCATGGCAGCAAACAATGTAATCTTTGCAAAGATTAACTTGCCATAGGTCGATTCTATAATCAAGTTAACATCATCTTCTAAAAACCACAGAAGTGTAGGTCCTGAAATTACAATAATGCCAATTATGATTGTAAACATTATAGAAAAGCGTGGAATTGCTGCAAGTGACATCTTTTCTTTTTGTTCATCTTCTAAGAGCAAAAATGATGGCAATAGAGCAAAAACAAAATAAATCAACCCCCCAATCCACACCGCTGCAACGAGGTTATGCGCATAATCTAATACAATGGCAGCTTGTTGTTCACTTGCTGTTCCATGACCTAACAACGTCGTAGTGCTAATTAGAATTAATGAGAAAATCAATAATGGAAATTGGTTTTTAACTGAAAGTTCTTTTTGACGTTCCATCCAAAACCAAACACCAAGTAGTATCACTGTAATTATCATCCTGAAAATCCATGTGTTGCCAAAGTTGGTCTCTAGAACGTCAAATGCTGAAGTTTCAAGTCGCATGGTTTGAACAATCATCATCAAAATATTAGAAGCAAAAACAAGAATCAGACCTGTTCCAATTAGTTTTATGAATTTATCATGATATTTCGATTGAAATTTTTCTATACTTTTTTTAATCAATTGTTTGTTCTGAGTTCCCCAAACCATCAGCGATGCTATTGCAGCGCCAAGTACAATGGTCTGGCCTAAAAGGCCGGGGAACCGTGCACCAGCATCTGGTAGATAGAGAGTTTCTGAAATTGTATGTCTTTCTAAAAGTGAAGGATCAACTTTTGCACTACCTACTGCAAAAACAAAAGCATCATCAACAAGATGACCATCAACTTTTGATAAAACTTTGCTAGTTACAGTGTAAATACCCTCTTCTAATGGCGGTGTTGTAACTATAAGAGAAGATTCTCCTTCAAAATAACTTGTATCCTTATTATCGACTTGATTTCCATTGCTATCAAAAACTTTCAATTCACTAAAATCTAACTCTAGTGCTTCAGAATAATGTACTATGATTTCATTAGTACTTACAGGAACATTTGATGATTTTTGTGGTACAGTTTCTTCAGTAAATGGATGACCATATGCTAGTGGGAGGGTTAATGGTAAAACAATTAAAATGATAATCAAAAATTTAGACATTTAATATTCAAATTATTCCCTGACAATTTAAACAGTTTACTTAATTTTCGACCAATGTACCAATCAAGTAAAAATAATAATGTCCTGTCCCAAGCAACTCCATGTATGGTACTTTAATCATGATTGCACTTTTGTTATCTTTTTTTGGCTTTTATTACGCCTATGCGCATACCACAATAGAAGTTGAACCATACGAAATTGAAGTTGGCTGGCAAACAGAACCTCCTGTTGTTGGTTTTAGAAATGCCTTTACATTCGAAATCAGTGAGTCTGGTGAAACGGAGGGCGTAAGTAAAGGAGTTTTAAATGCCTTTAAGAATTTAGAAGCAATCGCCAAGTTTGGTGGAGTTACTAAAACCCTTGAAATCAATTCTGATCCAAGACCTGGTCACTACTTCTCACCCGTTATTCCAACAAGAACGGGAACAATCATGATTGAACTGAAAGGAGATATCAATGGTGTGCCAGTTAACGAAGTAATTCAAATCGGAGACGTTGAAAGTACGGCTGTACTTGATTTCCCGCAAACTTCAGGTTCCTCATCTGACCAAGATGTGGCAGTATTAAAGAGTGCATTAAGTTCAATGCAACGTGATATTTCAGAACTAAAATCAAAAGTAGGTGGGATAGATACAAGTGATAGAAAATTTAGTGTTGTGACTGCATACAACTTTGCAGTATTTGGTCTATCACTTGGTGCAGCAGGTGTAATACTGGCAATTATTGCAATGATAAAAAGAAAATAGGTGTTTTCTGTTAAATTCTCGGTACTAGTTTTGTTTTTGCTGTGAAGGCAATGATACTGACTAGCGCAACACCAAGAATCACCAATGTAATAGTTCCAAACTCTGGAACTACGGTAACTCCCACTACATCACCAATTGGACCACTAAACGGTGGGTCTATACCAATTCCTTGAATAGTAACAGCGACGTCAACTGGATCAGCTGATGCTAGAGCAATTGTAGTATGGCTTCCTCTTCCTTCATGCTTGTGATTTCCTGATTCATCAAGTACAATCTCACCACCTTGTGTTGCTAGTATATCATAATTGATGTGTTCAGTCATAGCACCCGTACTTGTACTTGAGAACTTTACATCAAGCATCATAGCCTCTCCAGCAATTGGAGGACCACTAGCAGTTATCTCTACCATAATTGAACCGTCAGTTGATGTTGTTTGTAACATGATAGGTTCTTCCATCATCTCTTCTTCCATTTCTTCGCCCATAGCTTCTTCAACAACAACTACTCCTTGCATCCACGGATGAACCATGCAGAAGTACTTGAATTCTCCAGCAGCATCAAATTTGTGGGCAAATGTGTTTCCTGCCATGAAGAGACCACTATCAAAAACTCCGTCAGGGCCTTCCTCCGGCGTTCCACTTGTAACAGTATGTGCTGCAGTATCATCGTTTGACCAAGTGACCTCGCCGCCTACATCGACGGTTACTGTTGATGGATCCCAACATGTGTCAGTTTCCTCACAGCCTGGTACACTTGTGCCAGCGGGGATACTAACTGAAGCAGTTACATGATCTGCAAAAGCAGAAGGGATTGTTGTTGTCGCTATAACAGCTAAAAGAACGAATAAAGAGCCAAAAGCAATTTTATTCATTGTACCCCCTACTTTTTGGGCTTAATAAAAACCTCTCTAATATTTTCAATAATGGTGCTAATTTTTCGTTACTCTAAAATCATATTATGGAAAAATACTACTAAAAATTCAAACTCTACACTTTACACTTTCATTATTCCGCTAGTAATAAGCCATTGAATTCCTTGTACAAAATCGTTATCAGTTATCTGTCCATTTGCCCACCAACTAGCATTGTTTTTTATCCAAGCTGGAATTTCCTGAGCTGATGGTTCTCCTGATTGCGTTTGTGGGATTTTCATAATTCCATGTGTAATTAAAAATTGTATGCCTAGCACAAAATCTGAATCACCAATTTTTCCTTCAGACCACCAGCCTGCATTGTTCCTAACCCAGTCAGGTATGTAAATTTGCTCAGAAGTCTGCGATTCGCCAACTACAAAATTAAATGATACTTTTTCGGGGGGAATTGGTTGGAAAAGTATTCCTTCAACTTGGATTAATGCAACATAATTTCCGTTATTGTTTATTTTAACAGGAATTTTTACTGACCCAGTTGAAGTATGTGTTAAAGGAATTGGTCCAAAAATATTTTCTCCATCTTTTGATACGGTTACCTTATAATCAATATGTTGTTGAATATTATTAGAAAAGGGATTTACGAAATCAATATTTAGCGTTAAAGATTCACTAGGTTTTGGTTCTGACGGGGTGGTTGAAAAACTAACGTTTAATGTTCCTTTTTCAGTTGGCAAAACTTGTGCATTTCCAGCAAAGCTTGGTAACATCAAAAATGGAATGAATAACACAACTAACAAAAACTTCAACATCAAACATCCTTTAAGTCAAATAATATAAATTTGTAAAAAATTCCACTTTGATAATTTCATCGTATACTTAAATAAGGATATTTAAGAATTGATTATTGTTGTCCTCAAAATTACCATTAATTGCGATTGTTACAGGATTATTACTTATTCCATTTTTTGTGAATAATGTATTTGGACATGGGCTTGGTGGAGATATGGCCCCTCCCATAAGCTTTGCTGGAATGGATGTCACTGTAATGACTATGATAAATCCGGCTGATCTCACTGTCGGAGAAGTTGATAGTGCAAACATGCAAGTGAGATTTTTTGATGCAAAAACTGATACAACATTAGAGAAGGTAACCTATAGAATTGAGGTTTGGCGAAGTGGCGATTTACTTGCACGAAATTTGTTTTATGACGTAGACGGTGTACTTAACATTGAGGTTAGACCTCAAACAGGTTGTACAGAAACAGAATCTTGGAGATGTACTAAGTATTATGGCGAGGAGCATGTGAGTGCCCCTGGCGCATTATACGTACAAGGTGAGGGCCGGCCCTTGATAACAGGACCCATATTTAACAAAGGTGGCTTGTATAACATCAAAGTCGATATAGTAGGAGCAACCAGTCCAAGGACTCAGGTGGCTCAGGTTTTAAGTTTTGATACTTTTGTTAGCGTAGCTCAGGAACAGAACTTTTTGATACAACCTGCTCAAGCAGAACAAATTCCAGTTGTTGTTAAAACATATTATGACGATGTTGAAAATTTCAAATTTGAAAAATCTGACAAATCAGTCTCATTTAACATGCCTTTTGATTGGGATCCTGATTATGTAAAGTTGGTACAAGTTGTTCATGAAGAGATTCGAGTTCCAAAAAATTTTGAACCATATTCAGAAGGAAAAGAGTTCAAAGGATATGTAAACGGAGTTGAAGTTGACAACAGAGTTTTGCTATTAGATCCATATTCATATGAAGACACAAACGTAGTTCATTTCTTAGTCACAGGAACGGAATTAGAACGAATTAACAATGTTCTTGGTCCCTCAAATCATGATAGTAAAATCATGAAGTTTGAACTAGTTCCACAAAGTGAAGTTTCAAAGAACTCTTTCCAACTTAAAATAGATGCCAAAAAGAGAGCAACTATAAACGTTGCTTGGGATAACAGCTATGGTGTAAATGAAAAGATTCCATTTGAATTTACATTCTTTGATGAAAATGGAAACTTGTTAAGAGATGTAAGATATGGTTTTACACTAACTGACCAAAAAGGAAAAGAGATCTTTATCAATATCGGTACAGACAACCAAAATCTTGGAATCATAGCATCAGAAGGAATAGACGTTCAAGGAATCACAATTCCAACTACAGATCTATACACACTTAATGTAGCGATTTTTGGAACAGGCATTAATTATGATCAAACCTATGCTGGATTGGGTTCAAGCGTTTTTGAAGTTGGAACAGGTAGCCAAAAACCAACCTCTAAGGTTTCAATCCCTGATTGGGTTAGAAATAATGCAGGCTGGTGGTCTGAAGGAAAAATTGGTGATTCAGACTTTGCTTCAGGAATCGAATACATGATAAAGAATGGAATCATAAAAGTTCCACCAACACAACGTGAGGGACCAGTAGAAGCAGTAATACCTAATTGGGTACGCAACAACGCTGGTTGGTGGTCAGAGGGATTAATCACAGATAAAGACTTTGCAAGTGGATTGCAATATCTTATATCCAAAGGAATAATTTCAGTTTAGAAACTTTAATCACCAAATTAATGACCTATTTTTAGTAGTATAATCACAATTTTCCACAAGAATATACTATTATACAAAAATTGTAAGAGCTACTCAGTTAATGCTTCCACTACGAGATGAAAACCCACACCCCCCTGGCTTCAAACCAAAGCTTACCATTGCATTGATCATAATCAATGTCATTGTATTTTTCTATGAGGTGGCTGTAACAGGTCAGTTTTGGGAATTTTATAACAATCGTGCTGCCCAATTATTTCTTGAATGGGGGGCAGTTCCAACCTGCATAACAGGTTCAAGTTCATTTTTCTTTAACGAATTCCAAATTCCATGTCCACCAGCACCATATGTCACTTTGATAAGTTCAATGTTTCTTCATGGCGGTCTTATGCATTTAGGTGGCAATATGTTGTTCTTGTGGATTTTTGGAGATAATATTGAGCTAAAGTATGGGAGAGCAAAATTTCTTGGTATTTACCTTATGTTGGGAATAGTTGCAGGTTTAGCTCATATAGCAATTGATTCAACAAGTACGATACCTGCAGTTGGTGCATCTGGTGCAATCTCCGGGATTTTAGGAGCATATCTTGCTATTTTTCCTCGTGCACGAATAATGACATTTATTATGTTTGGATTTTTTTGGAGAATGGCACATATTCAAGCTAAATGGTTTTTGCCTTTTTGGCTGATTTTCCAAAATATACTTCCATTTCTTATTGGTGGCTTTGGCTTTGCAGGTGGGGGTGTTGCATACATGGCACATATAGGTGGTTTTCTAATTGGTTTAGCAACAGGTTATCTTTACAAAAAAACTCATAGCTCAGAATTCACTTATGGAACAAGATATGGATGAGAGGGGACTATTGACTAAAATTAATTGTTAAAGTTTAATTTTGAATTTCGTATTCTTTCTCTGTCTTTTGATAATACAAACTTTGCAAAATTCTAGTTGAATTGCGTCAATTATCTCAAGTATTCGTATGCATCTATTTGTCTATTTTAAAAAAATAAATCACTCGTCTTGATTTTCGATCTTATGCCTTTAATCACTGTTTCAATGTATCTTGGAAGAACACAAAAACAAAAAAAAGAATTTGCCAAAGCAATTACAACCTCCGCTGTTCAGATCTTACAAACAAAAGAAGAACACGTAATTGTTGTTTTTGACGAAAACCCACAAGAAAATTGGTTTTTAGCAGGCAAACAACTTTAACCATCTTTTTATTTTCTCTTCATTATCAGATTTTATGACAAAAGTAGCTGTTGTTCAATTCAAAGCATCAACTCAAAAAGAAAAAAATCTAAAAAAAATTCTTAATTACATTAAACAAGCTTCAAAAAAAAAGCTGCCCTGTGCACATTTCCAGAATTTATGATGTTTTATACTGCTTCATCTCAAACACCACACGAGCTTTCTAGTCTAGCTGAGACCATACATGGAAACTTTGTTCAATCAATATCGGACTCAGCAAGAAAAAATCGAATAGAGGTTATTGGAACATTTTATGAAAAAAGCAAATTAAAAAACCACGTGTATGATACATCTTTTTTAACAAACAAATTTGGAAAAATTGTTTCAACATACAGAAAAATTCACCTTTATGACGCACTTGGATTTAAAGAATCCTCTAAACTAGTAGCAGGATCAAAAATAGCAAAGCCGTTTAATTCCAGTATAGGAAAAATTGGAATGCTAATCTGTTATGATCTGAGATTTCCAGAAATGCCTAGAATTCTTGCGTCTTCTGGTTCTGAGTTACTTGTTGCTCCATCAGCTTGGGTAAAAGGAGAAAATAAAGAGGAACACTGGATAACTATTGTCAAAACAAGGGCTATAGAAAATGGATGTTATGTAATTGCACCTAATCAGGTGGGAAATATTTACTGCGGTCGAAGTCTTGTGGTAGATCCACTTGGTAACATTTTACTTGATATGAAAAAGAAACAAGGGCTTGGTATTGTAAACATTTCCTTAAATGTTGTAAAAAAAACAAGAACAGCTCTCCCACTACTGAAAAACAGAAGAACCGATATCTATCCAAACTTTAAGGTGTAGTTTGTCTTGATGGACATCTTATGTTAGAACACTGATATGTCCACTTCTGTTTTCTTGAATATCTAAATAAAATGATGGGCCAAAAACAATATTCACACTTTCTTTTAGTTGTTCGTAAGATAGCTCGTTGTAACAAAGGAGAAGAGGCCCTACAACCATTATAAAAATTGGAACAACCCAAAAACCTCTTCCTTGTTATTCTTGATCGTATTACCAATAGCTGTCCCACATGACATTCAGGGCATTCTACTAAACCATTTTTTGGAGAATTTGTTCCTAAAACAACGTATTTTTTCTTTGGGTGTGACCAAGACAAATAACCATTTGAGTCAAAGTACTGGTTAATTTCTTTTTTTAACAAGTTTGTTGTTCTTTTTGTTGGTGTTACAATATCTCGTGTTCCTTTAATCTTAATTTGATTTTTTTGATTTTGCAGAATTAATTTTGTTTTCAAAATCTTTTTCATCATTGTAATTGTTTGATTAATTTTTATAGGGAGTACGGTCAGCGAGATTTGTGGAAAAGGTTTGTGTTCTTGGTGCAGGAAGCACCAAATATGGCAAGTTGCAAGATAGCATAGCTGACATTACCATTCAGGCATCAGCAGATGCTATTGAAAGTGCAGGAATTGAACCAAAGGAGATCCAAGCAGGATATATCTCAAATGTTTTTGGGGTTGCAGATAAACAAGTTCACCTAGGGCCCGTTATTATGAGCAACTTAGGTATACCAGAACGACCTTCATTATCAATCGAGTCTGCTTGTGGAAGTG
>Ga0114944_1000320_pt1 | contig 12193 bp, 11 predicted proteins | sample OV2TP2_FD_89582 | JGI IMG/M metagenome (GOLD analysis project Ga0114944, IMG submission 89582) | Hot spring microbial communities from Beatty, Nevada to study Microbial Dark Matter (Phase II) - OV2 TP2 | ecosystem: Environmental > Aquatic > Thermal springs > Hot (42-90C) | place: USA: Beatty... | reverse complement strand
GAAAAAGGCGGTGTCAGTCATGGCCGGAGGCTCCCAGCTCGCTGCTCCGGGCATAAGAAACTACGACAAGACGCTAAAAGCAGAAGCGGCGGTGGGCATTGCACTCCTGCTGATGGTGTCACTGATGGCAAATGGGGCACTCCCTTCAGGCCAGTTTCCATCCTACCAGCGCGATCCAGGCGAGCAGGAGGCTTTTGCCGAGGAGGTCGTTCCCACTCTAGTTCGGACTGCGTATCTGGCAGAAGGGAGAATCAAGCTTTCGATAAACCCATTTGCAGTAGGCCAGAACGGCTTCATCGTTTCGTTTCAAGATCAAGATGGAAACAGCGTCACCGGGATCGAGTCTGCCACTATCAAGCTCACGCAGCTCGAAAGAGGCATTGGACCAATAGCCGTTGAGACAAAGAAGCAGTCAGCGGGAACGTTCGCAGCTGATGCTGCGTTCAGCCTACCGGGCACCTGGGCGGTCGAGATCGAAGGAGTGAACACGGAAGGGAGCAACATGATTTCAACGATGGACGTGGATGTCAAGCCGCTCATCGACAACCTCGAGTTTGCGGTTAAGGAATACAAGACCCCTGTCATGAGCCTCCCACTATTTCCTGTGTTCGACGCGTCGAGGCAATCAATATGGGTCGGCGACACTCTGCCGGGGAGCGGAAGAATCTGGCAGCTCGACATGTCAACGGGCAACTACACCGTTCACAACATCAAGGATGCCGATCTGATAACGCAGACAGTGTTAGCTCCGGACAGAAATCTGTGGTTCATATCCCCCCGAATCGGCATGCTCGGTCATTACGACCCTGAAAGCAATGCCACAAGATACTTCGACGTTCCCGATGAGGGCATCCTTTCGGGGCTCGCAATGGATACGGAGGGAAGCCTTTGGATGCCGGTCGTGCAGGCGAACAAGGTAGTAAGATTTGAGCCCTCCAGCGAGCAATTCACTTCGTTCGCAGTCCCAACAATTGCTTCGACGCCTGTTGGAATAGCCGCTGATAGACATGGGAATATCTGGTTTGCAGAGGCGGCTGGAAAAATAGGCATGATCGACACTGTCTCGGGAAATATCACGGAATACGCGCCCACAGTTCAGAGGCATCAGCTCGATGAACCCACTGCGGTCTTTCCCGATCCCAGAGGCGAGAGAATTTTTATCTCAGAGCACAGCGGCGACACGATCTTGGCATTTGACCCGTCATTCCTAACTTTTCGTGAGTACCCGGTGGTAAATGATGCTGGTCTGCCTTTTGGCATGGCGATGGACAGCTATGGCAACCTGTGGTTCGCGCAGCATGAGATAGACAGCATCGCAGTAATTGATCCCAGAAGCGGCGCCTCGACGGAAGTCAGAATACCCATAAGCGGATCCTTTATTCAGTGGATAACCTCCGACGACAAGGGCAGGATCTGGTTTGCCGCTCAGCGCGGAGCATCTCTTGGTAGCATTACGACAAGCTTCAAGCCGGCGTCGGGACCTGTTGACGGGGGTGAGCAGGATGGGCCGACCAGTCCGATACCGCAGCTTGGGTTTTCATTCTCTGACGTTGCAGGACCCGGGATAGCGGCTGGCATAATAATCAGCGCTCTCGCTTACGTCAAGAGCGCGACAGACCTGAATCGCAATATTCGCAGCGCACTTCGCATAAAGCCTTCGTAGCATCCTCTCCAAATCTTTAATTTGCATTCATTTTCCAGTGGAGTTGTGAAGCGACGCTTCGTCACGCTCGCGCTGTTGGCATTTGTTATGTCAGTATCCTCTGCTATCAATGCTTATGGCCATGGACTTGGACAGGATCAAGCGATTCCCGTTACAGTCGAGGAAAAACGGGTTACTGTAGAAGCCATCATCAGGCCAGCCTCAATTCCGTTTCCCGCATCCTCCGACAGGCCGACCCTCTTGATTAGGACCCATGATGAAAATAACAACGTCACCACCGGTGGCATAGATTACAGGGTAGTTGTAGAGCTGCACAACAAGACATTGCTCGACCAGCGCTTCAAGGCTTCTGATGGAATAGTCTTCGCAAACCTGGTCCCTGACAAGGACGTGAGTGGCTGGTTTATCACCGGCGAGTCCGCCAAGCCCATGGATCAGATCGAGGTAAGCCTTGGAAATCCAATTGAGTTAAGAAGTGGGATACTTGCAACAGGCGGCCTTTACCACATAACCGTCACCTTGGAGCAGGGAAGCCAAGGAATCGCGCTGCAGCAGGGGATACAGTTCGACCTCTACGTCAGCGTTTCGCATTCACTTTACTTCAAGGCGGAAACGCCGCAAGGCGAGCAGGAGATGGTAATAAAGACCTATTACGATGACGTTACAGATTTCAGCTATCGGAATGGCACGATTACATTTGCGATGCCGTTCAACTGGGACCGGGCTTACGTAAATCAGGTCAGCGTGCTTCACATGGAAGTGCAGTTTCCAAAGGTCGTAAGTGAGCTGCGTACAAATAGCTACAGCGGGACGCTTAACGGTGTTGTGCTTCCGGCAGACTCGATACTGATAGATGATTACACCTCTGAGGAAAACCGGGTCGTGCATTTTGTAGTTTCTAACGCGAGACTCTCGTTCATAGCCGACTCAATTGGAGGGAATGACGACGTCGCGGTCTTTTCTCTCAAAGCTGCGGAAAAGCCAAACTTTCCACTCGACCTGATGTCTGCGCCACAAGAAAAGTACCTGTTCCAGCTCTCCTGGGGGCCCGAGATCATTGAAACTGGCGTACCCACTAGGTTTGTCATGAACCTGCAGGATCCGCGAACCGGGGATCTCAGTCGTCACTCCTATTTTGATTTCGTGCTTGTGCAGAATGGCAATGAGATCCACCGGCAGCGGCTTTCATCAGACTTTGGAGCATATTCCCACGAATTTACATTCTCAGAGCCCGGCACTGCAACGTTGATTGCTAACAATATCAACGGGGAAACAGAGAGTGTAGAAATTGATCTTCAGATACTTCAGGGCACGAATCCGCCTCCTCCGCAGTCCTCCCCACAACCTACCGGTTGCCTCGTAGCCACCGCAGCATTTGGCTCGGAGCTGACGCCGCAGGTACAATATCTGCGCAATTTCCGCGATCATTACATCCTCTCCACTTCATCTGGCTCTGCATTCATGAACGCATTCAACTCAATTTACTATTCGTTCAGCCCTCAGGTGGCTGACTACGAGAGGGAACAGCCGTGGCTGCAGGCAATTGTGAAGGCGGGGCTGTACCCGTTGTTCGGCATCCTGTTGGCAGCAGAGCGCTCACATTCGCTGGTTGGTGGAGAGGCCGGTGCCGTATTGGCCGGCACCACCGCAAGTGCGCTCATCGGCTGTGTTTACCTATTGCCTGGAGGAATCGCTTCGAGCAGGAGGGTCAGCTCCAGATTGCTGCTTGTCATCGTTGCCTCTTCGGCAACCTTTCTGGCCGCCACGATCCTGCTATCGCCCGTTCTGCTGCCGGTTAGCACATCCGCCTTTGTCTTAGCCACCGCGGGTGCATCGGCAATAATGATAGTGAAGATAGCTATTGGGTTGTACAGACGCAGATTACTTTGATTGCCTATGATAGTACGTCGCGCAGCCTGCCCTTTTTCTTTGCGATCTTTACTTCCCGGGCTATCCTCCTTCCCATGCTCATAGGCTCGTCGTAGAGCAAACCAGAATACGGCGACCCGTCCAGGTATAGGTTGGTGCCTGCGACAATCCTTGCGGAGAATTCGAAGGTCGTGAAGCGGCCTTCGCTGTCGTACACTCCCTCAAGGCAGAACGGTCCTGTCATCCCGGGTGGCACCAGACGCTTTGAGGCATTCACAAAACTCTCTCCCATCCCGTAGACCTCATCCAGCAGCGATTCACGCAAGACGAGCGGGAGATTTCCGATGACGTTGTATGATGGCTCCACCCCAGCTCCCAGCTGCTGCTTTGCAGGGATCCTGCCAAGCCCGTCAATGTCGGATTCGTACCTTCTGTCAATCCCCAAAAGCTCAAGGGTGCGCCCGACAGGCGAGTAAAAGTATTGCAGGTACACAGGGACACCCCTGATGAATTCCTGTATGTAGAGATCATCTTCGCTCCGGATCGACTTTTGATCCGTCAGTCGGCGTGCACCTTCTTCAAAGCTGTCGCGATTCCACGCAAGATAGTAGCCGCGGCCTCCTGCCGCGCCGTGGAGCTTTACTATGCAGAGCCCGTTGATGTCGCTCTTGGATTTCACCTGAGCAGGGACTTTCAGGCCCGCTTCGCGCATCAGCCTCTCCTTGAGATTTCTGTCGGCTTCCCAGCGAAGAATCCACTTGTTGCCAAATACGGGAGTGTCAATTTTCTCAATTTCATCGGATGACATCTGTGAGATCAGCGTTCCATGCGGTATCAGAACCGCGTTTGCTTGCTTCAGTCGCCTGCGGCATCTGTCGCCTGTAATTTCATCAAAGCCATCCACCTCTATGATTTCATCAATAAACGCAAACCTGCGATAAAGAGCAAGCCGCTTTCTTTCGGAGACCAGCAGCGTCCTAAAGCCCTCGTCCTTTGCGCCTTTCAAAACCTGTAGAGCGCAGTGCGAGCCCAGGGTTGCAATCGAAAGCTTGCCTCCCGCGGCAGCGGCTCTAGCCAAGACGCCAAAAGGTTGTTGACAGGAGGTTAAAATCCTTCGTTCCGACAATGCCACATTTATAGCTCCGCAGAATCAAGGCTCGTGTGCATGACAGAATTGCCCACACTGCTGAGCATGCCTTCATAGGCGCCCTCCAGCGAATTCTTGGCGAAACACTGCGCGTGCGCAAAGTGGAGCACGGTGATTCCGGCAATACGGCATTTATTGTAATTCCGCAACTTCGCATCGACGACGTGATCAAGGCCGAGTCTGAGGTAAACTCGCTGATAGCGGAGGGCAGGAAGGTCAGCGAGCGCACTTTTGAATCACTTGAAGAGGCAAAGAATCAGATACAGAACCTCCGAGCGAACAAGGAGAGAATCTCGGGCAAAGTGCGCGTAGTAGAGATCGAAAATCATGATGCCGCTGCCTGTGCGATGGAACATGCAGATAACCTGAGCGAATGCGAGTTCTTTCTTGTCACCAGGGTGTCGAAAACCGGAAGTGAATACGAAGTAGACTTTGCAGTCAGCCGGCCGGCAAAGGAGATTGCCGTCTTTCTATCGGCTACGCTGCTTAGAGTATGCAGCGAGCTTGGTGCGAATATCAATACGGTGGAAAACACGGCCATGAGGATCAAGGCAGAACACGAATCCAGCATAGCCAAACTCAGGGCGCTCAGCCGGGAAAAACTGGAAGATATCAAGCCTGAGAACTTTGGACACCTCACTTTATTCAAGGGAGTATTTTCCAGCCTTTTGGACGATCAGATTCTCGAATTTGCAGGCAGGAAGATAGCGAGCAAAGGTACCGCGGTCATCGTAGGCAATGTCGGCCCTGAGATTGCGACTGTTGTATTTGCAAGAAATGAAAACATGTCAAAGATAGACTGTAACGCGCTTTTCAGAAAGTTTGCCAGCGACACAGGACGTGGAGGAGGCAGGTCTCACTTTGTCACCGGCGTGGTGAAGAGTGCCTCCGCTAGAGGCGTAATAGAGGGTATTTCCGATGAAATAACATCCAAGAAATTCTGAAACGAATTCGCGTGCGACTATACCGGTAGTTCAGTACGGCAGCGCGATGATGCGTTCAGAGTTGCTGGTAAGGTTAAATTAACCTCCACGGTACAAGCAGTCTTTAATTGGGCGAATTGCTGCAGGAAGAAGATCTGGGTCACTGGAGGAGGACGCACTATTCTTCAGAGATCAACCCGCCCACTAACGGCGATGTCAATTCTGATGTGGTGGTGATGGGCTGGGTCTCCAGCGTTCGAGATCATGGCAATATCCAGTTTATCATCCTGAAAGACGCCAAAGGAGAGATCCAGGTCACAGCCAAGAAAGGGGAATGCAGCGACTCAATCTTTGAGATGGCCAAAGAGGTCAAGGAACACAGCTCCATAGCCGTACGCGGGAAGGTAAGGCAGGAGGAAAAGGCCCCAAACGGCGCTGAGCTTGTTCCAGCGGAGCTGAAAGCGTTTTCAATAGCAAGAAAGGCTGCACCTTTCATGGTCCAAGGCAAGACCTCCTCAGTCGGGATCGACACGCGACTCGACCTGAGAGCTGTCGACCTTCGGCGGAATTACCTTGGCTCAATTTTTCGGATTCGGCAGACCGTGCTGGGATCTATCAGGGAATTCCTTTCAATGGAGGGTTTCATTGAGGTAAATACTCCCAAAATGATCGCCACGGCGACGGAGGGAGGAGCAGCGCTATTTCCTATTTTTTACTACGACAGGGAGGCGTTCCTTGCCCAGAGCCCGCAGCTTTACAAGGAGCAGCTGACGATGGCTTTTGAAAGTGTATTTGAGATCGGGCCAATCTTCAGGGCCGAGCCCTCCCGGACCAACAGGCACCTTTCAGAGGCCATATCAATAGACGTTGAACGCGCCTTTGTCGATTACAGCGATGTAATGTCTCTTCTCGAACGCCTGACGGTCAAGGCAGTAGGTTCCGTAAAGGACAAGAACCAAGAAGATCTGAAATCCATCGAGCTTCAGCTGCCTACAGTCGAGCTGCCATTTCCAAAGTACTCCTACTCTGAATTGATTGACAGGCTGCAGGCAGCTGGCGAGCGGGTACAATGGGGTGACGATATATCGTCCCAGGCATTGAAGACCCTTCAGGATGAGCGGCTCGAAGGCTTTTACTTTATCATCGACTGGCCGACGTCGGCCAAGCCCTTCTATGTAAAGCCTTCCACCTCCGAATCAGGAAGAACCTGCGAGTCCTTTGATCTGATGTTCGGATCCCTCGAACTAGCTTCCGGCGGCACGAGAATCAACAGGAAGGATCAGCTGGTCGAAAGAATGGCAAAGCAGGGTCTAAAGGTGCAGGCTTTTGATTATCATCTCAGGGTGTTTGATTATGGCGTCCCTCCGCACGCGGGCTTTGGCCTGGGCTTGGAAAGGTTCATGATGGCGCTGACCAAGGTCGAGAACATCCGCGATGCGACACTGTATCCGCGCGACATAGACAGGCTGGCACCGTGAAATGGCCGTTACCAGAGACCAAGTGCGGCATCTCGCCTGGCTTTCCAGGATCGAGCTCACAGATGCCGAACTTGACCGCTACACAGGTCAGATCGAGGAGATAATAAAGTACCTTGACACACTTGACACGGTTCCGCTTCTTCAGGAGCAAGAGCCGATCACAACTCGGAAAAAATTCTCTGATCTTCGTGATGATACGCCGGCAGAATTCGACTCCGAATCCCTTGGCACGACGTACAGAAAGGACGGGTTTGTGAAAGGCCCGCGGATGACCTGACATGGAGGTTTGGCGACTCGGCGCCGCTGACGTGGCGGCCGGGATAAGGAGCAGAGAGTTTTCAGCTGAGGAATACATCCAGCAGTTGTTGGAAAGAATCGAGAGGGTGGAGCCGAAGGTCAATGCCTTTGTGACCGTCCAAGGAAAGGAGGCACTGGAAAAGGCCCGCCTGGTTGACAGGAGGGTAAAGGACGGCGAACAGGTTGGCCCGCTTGCAGGCGTAGCGGTAAGCATCAAGGACAACATTTGCGTAAAGGGAATAAAGACAACGTGCGCTTCAAAAATGCTCGAAAATTATCTTCCTCCCTACGACGCCACTGTGGTGCGGAGGCTAAACGAAGCCGGCGCTATTCTGATCGGAAAGGCGAATCTTGACGAGTTTGCCATGGGCTCGACCACGGAATTTAGCAGGGACGGACCAACAAGAAATCCGTGGGACATCGGGAGGGTGCCCGGGGGATCTTCAGGAGGCAGCGCGGCAAGCGTGGCTGCGCTTGAATGCGCCGTGTCACTAGGTTCAGACACCGGCGGGTCGGTCAGGTGCCCGGCCAGCTTTTGCTCAGTCGTGGGTCTGAAGCCGACCTACGGGCTCGTAAGCAGATACGGCCTTGTCTCGTACGCCAACAGCCTCGAGCAGATCGGGCCGGTTGGCAGAACCGTTTCAGATGTTGCATCTGTGATGAACGCGATAGCAGGTTACGACGAGAGCGATAATACTACCGCCCCAGGCAAACCCTCGTACTCGATGAATGGTAAGAGTGGGGGGCTTAGAGTTGGTCTTGTTAAGGAGTTCGTACAGGGAGCCGATCCACAAGTTGAAAAAATCACCCAGGGCGCTGCTAACATGCTCGCAGACCAAGGTTGCAGGTGCGAAGAAGTCTCGCTGCCTTCAGTCGAATTCGCGCTGGCATCGTACTATACGATAGCAACTGCTGAAGCCAGCAGCAACTTGGCAAGATACGACAATGTCCGCTACGGGTTTGACATGAGCCCCGAGGGATACGAATGGAATTCGTACTTTGCCAAGGTGCGGAGTAATTTTGGTGATGAAGTGAAGAGGAGGATTATTGTGGGTTCATACGTGCTATCTTCCGGCTACTACGGCAAGTACTACCTTAAGGCCCAGCAGGTCAGATCGCTCCTCAGGAAAGAGTTAAAGTCGCTGTTCAAAACCCACGATGTCCTCGTGGGGCCAACGATGCCTATCCTGCCTTTCAAGATCGGTGAAAAGGTTGACGACCCTCTAAAGATGTACCTCGTAGACGTTGATACGGTGGTCGCCAACCTTGCAGGTGTGCCTGCCATATCGGTTCCGGCTGGCTTTGCCGACGGACTGCCAGTCGGGCTGCAGGTAATGGCTGACCAGTTTGAGGAACAAAAAATGCTCAATGCTGCTTCCTTGTTTGAAAGCGCCGCAGGCGTGCAGAGGAGCCCTGAGCTTTAATGGAGACTAGAATAGGCCTTGAAATCCATTGCCAGCTGACAGGCGTAGGCACAAAGCTTTTCTGTTCCTGTAAATGCGACTATCGCGGCAAAGAACCGAACAGCAATGTTTGTCCGACATGCTCCGGACTTCCAGGTACGCTGCCATTGCTGAACAGAAAGGCGGTGGAATTTGCTGGCATGATCTCGCTGGCGCTTGGCTGCAGGATACCTGACGAGATTGCGTTTTACAGGAAGAACTACTTTTATCCGGATCTTCCAAAGAACTTTCAGCTGACACAGTACAACGCATACGGCGTTACGAGCATCGGAGTCGACGGCAGGCTGTCGTACGGCGACAGCAAAAGCGCAGGGATCAGACGTGTGCAGCTCGAGGAAGACCCCGGCAGGCTTGTTTATGAAACCGGCAGCATGGAAACAAGCTCGTACGCGCTCGTCGATTACAACAGGGCCGGCGTGCCGCTTGTGGAGGTGGTGACGGAGCCGGACTTTGATGATCCAAAAGACGTACGGCTATTCCTGGACAAGATAGCCTCGATCATCGAACATCTGGGAGTGTGTGACACAAAGCTGGAGGGGTCTGTTCGCTGCGACGCTAACGTGTCAGTGGGAGGCGGCAGCAGGGTTGAAATTAAGAATGTCAGCTCCTTTGCCGACGTAGAGAAGGCGCTTCGATACGAAATCACCCGCCAGAGGACGATGACTTCTAGGGACATGCAGGTCAGGTCAGAGACTCGGCACTGGGATGACGCGAGGAAGCTGACAAAGGAGTCGAGGACGAAAGAGGAGGAACAGGACTACCGCTACTTCCCGGATCCCGACGTGCCGACCGTAGTGCTGGGCGGCGATTTCGTCGCTCTTACGCGCGCCTCAATGCCGGAGCTTCCGGACGCCAGGAAGGAACGCTTTGTAACTCGTTTTGGGCTTTCGGGGCATGTCGCGCAGGTGCTGATCGACAACAAAGAGCTGGCGGACTTTTTTGAATCCGCGCTAAAGACCTACGAGTCGCCCATCGAGATAGCGAACTGGATAGTGACGGACTTGATGGGGTTTATTGACGAGCGGCAGAAAGAGGAACGATCGTTGCTCTTGGGAATCAAGGTCGGGCCTGAACATATCGCGGAGCTCGCCCGCATGGTGGACCGCGGGATGATAAACAGGTCGACGGCAAAGCAGATTTTGGGCCAGATAGTGCAGTCAGGAGAAATGCCTTCCCAGGCTGCAAAGAAGATGCGTGCATCAATCATTGACGACGAAAACGAATTGTTGAAGGTAATCGATTCTGTGTTCAAGTCCGAGAAGGCTGCTGTAACGGATGCAAAACGCAATCCAAATGCTGCCAACTTTTTACTGGGTAAGGTGATGCAGGCCACAAAGGGCCTCGCAGATCCAAAGGCGGCGCTCGAACTACTCCAGAAAAGACTGAAAGAGGCCTCGTAGCAAATTCATGTCTTGGTGCTATCGGCGGTTTCCAAGCATGGTGGGAGGCTGCCTCCATGCTTTTCAGCGAATTCTTTGATCAGGCGCTCCTTTTCCGTCCCGTACTCCGCTGTCAGCAGGTAGCGGAAGCGCTTTGATTTCCCGGCGCAGGCGTCAGAAACTAAATCTGCCAGCATTGTACGAATGTTAGGGCCGCCGCCGATATACAGCGTTTTCATGCTGGCGTGCGTTACGACTACTCCGGCGGATTCTGGAACCGTGTCTATGTTTGCGGAGTCAAAGTCTAGCCACTGCGACCACTCTTTTTCACCCAATATGCTTCTTACCACCTGCCTCTTCCTGCTGACGGTCTCGAGTGAGTCGGGCCTTCCATGCAGAGCCCTAATACGTTCTTATTCTTAGGCTTGTCCCCGTCCCATTGTAAACATTGCTCAGTCTACCGTCGTTTTTTCGTTAGCGTGGATGTACGTTTCTTCGGAATTGTAGATACATAATCCACTCCCATCCCCAACCACTTTCTTAGCACGGTGTCATTCGACCAACCCTCGGGGTCTACGAAGATAAATCCCGTGGTCGGACGACCGGTAAAGTCCATCGGTCTTGTGTGTGATAAACCCAGCGCTCCTTTGTATTTTTCAGCACCTACGCGAACTATAAGGTCGTCTTTATGCACACCACAGCACATTCGGCCATTGAGAAGAAACGCGACTCCTCCGAACATTTTCTTCTCTGTGAAACCCTTGCGCTTGCCGAGCAGAGCGCGGATGCGATTCGCCAGTTTCTCGTTGTAACCCATTAACCCATCCCGAATGGTTTCGCGAATTCGCGAGGGTCATAATAGATCTTTTGCTTTGTGACTCTACCATTCGCCACCTGGATCCAGTCCGTGATTTCCAGTGTTATCATTTGCCCGGCAGGTGTAGCGATATCCATCTCATAGATTGAGCAGACATCATCACCATTCTCGAACTGCTTCATCATCCTTGTTGCCTTGTGCATCTGCAGGAATCTCTTCGTTGACTCTAAATACTCGCTAGCTCCAGAAGTCCTCATAAGAGGGCCCACAAAAGTCATGTTGTCCGCAAGCATGGACTCGAGACCCTTTCCTTTTTTGTTTTCGGTCGTATCGTAGAACCGGTTCACGGTTTCTAGCGCTTTTCCCATGATTCGAACAAGACACCCTGAACTAATAAACAGTAAAGTGACAGAGTCATCACCAGATTAGATTTCTCTAAGTTGCTACAGTGAGTAAGGGTCTCTTCCACAAACAGACTGGAATGAAGATGCTTCACCATCTCTGAAAATCTCTGGCGCGTGCCGCATCGAAAACGCCGCCATCTGCTCAAGAATAGGAAGAAGGTCCCTTCCTTTCTCCGAGAGCGTATACTCGATCCGCACGGGAGTCTCGTGGAAAATTCTCCGGTCAATAAGCCTGTTCCTTTCCATTTCGCGAAGACGCGTAGAAAGGGTGTTGGCGTTAATCCCTTCAATCGAATTCAGGAATTCGTTAAAGTGCTTTTGCTTGAAGTAGATCATGTTCCTTAGGATCAGCACCGTAAATTTCTTGCCGATGATCTTGAAAGTGTTGTCTACCGGGCACTTTTTCAATTCCTCCGGAGCAAGGGCAGCTTCTGTGGAGAGAGGGTCGAATCGTGGCATTAACTCCCGTACGTGTATCAAGCACTCAAGTTTTTTTATCTACTTAGAACATGTGATTACCTTTTCTTAACTATCTGCTTCAGGAAATCCACCACTATTGGGAGGAACGCCCCCACGTCCGTAACGATCCCTATCGCCTGCGCTGTTCCCCGGTCAATTAGCTTGGTAACTACAGGCTGGCTGATATCTACGGCCACAACCTTGACTGACGCCGGCAGCATGTTTCCCACCGCGATCGAATGAAGCATCGTGGAAAGCATGAGAACCATGCTTGCTGCCTTGGTTACCTCCTTG
>Ga0114944_1000318_pt1 | contig 12228 bp, 12 predicted proteins | sample OV2TP2_FD_89582 | JGI IMG/M metagenome (GOLD analysis project Ga0114944, IMG submission 89582) | Hot spring microbial communities from Beatty, Nevada to study Microbial Dark Matter (Phase II) - OV2 TP2 | ecosystem: Environmental > Aquatic > Thermal springs > Hot (42-90C) | place: USA: Beatty... | reverse complement strand
GTTTATTATGCATGTATCGGGACCCTTCGCTTTGCTCAGGACAGGCTCCGCTCAGTTGGCTTCCCTGAGCTTCATATCATAGCTCCATCGGGACGTAGCTCAGTTGGCTAGAGCGCGTGGTTCGGGACCACGAGGTCGGAGGTTCAAGTCCTCTCGTCCCGACCATCGTCTGTTTTTTCCCGTTTTGACCACCCTGCGAACGGCTCAGCAAGGCTTACCGAAGCCACTTTGTTGCCTTCGATAATCACGTTCGAGAGAAGGATTTCTGCCATGCGCCGTTTTTGTGAGTCATTCGCCTTTCTCCACCAGCCAGAGGCGTTTTTTGACAGTTCGAGGAACGCATCGAGGTCGTAGTACCGTTGAATGCCGTCCTCATCGAGTTTGGCGATCTTTTCATTGAGACTCTTCACGTCTTCCTGATGACGCGTGAGCACTCGCTCCTGAATCTTGATCTCCTTCTGCGTCGCAGGCTTTGACCCGTATTTCATACGATTGAGCGTCTCTTCCGCTTCCGTCATATCTTTCTTGGCGTTGGCTTTGAGCGTGAGGAGCCGCTTGCCCTCGATGTTCATCTGCTCCTTGTCTCGCTTGTACCGTTCCCATTCCGTGACGACCATGAGTTTGTGCATCTGTGGCGTGATCTTCACTTTCTTGAGCTTCTCTGCGACAGCTTCGTAGATTTCCTCCATGTGGATACTGTGCGAGGGCTTGCAGCGCTGACACGAGAAACGCGGCGATATCTTTCCTGAGCCGCCCTTCGGAGAATTTGCGAACATCGTGGCATTCGTTTTCTGACTGAGGAGGACATGACAGAACACCTTGCCTGCCAGTGGGTAGTCCGTTCTCCTACTCGATGGTTTCCAGCCTCCTGCTGTGTCCGAGAAAAGTTCGGGATTCACCTGTCTGAACTCTTCGAGGGAAACGACTACGGGAAACTCATCACCGAACTCCTCTGGGTAGATTTTCGTGAGGTCAGCTTTGCGCGGCTCTTTTCCTCCTTCCGTCACGTAGAGTCCACAGTGCAGAGGATTCATAATATGCCGTCCAACATACTTGGCGTTGATCTCGACGGGAAGGTATTTACCTTTGCGCATCCTGCGATCTTCGTAGCCCTCCTCGATGAGTAGGTCTGCAATCTCCTCGTAGGTTTTTCCTTCCATTCGCCATAGGTACACCTTACGCCATTGTCCGTGCAAAGATGAGGCTTTGATCTTGAGGTGATCAGGGCTGCCCTTCGCCTTGATCGTCTCGAACGCAGGAGGAATCTGCTTTGTCGCCTTTCCCTGCTGCTCTGCTTGGATGAGGCCGCGCATCACGTTGTCCTGCAAGTGATCCGAATAGCCCTTCGCTCTCGCAAACTCCATGGCGAGGTGTTCCTTGCCCGAAGAATCATTGTGGAAGGAGTACATCACAAACTTCATGTCCGTGAGCGTGCCGTCATCGAGCATCTCGATGATCTCTCCTGCGTCACGCCAGTTGCGTGCGAGACGGTCGGGATGCCATGCGATGAAGCCGTCAGGCCGTAACTTCTGCACTTTCTTGTCCTTCACATCGAGCCGTTCTTCGCCCTTCATCGCTCGTAGAATATTCGTGAAGCGAGGACGGCCATAGGAGCGAGCACTCATGCGCTCCGTGATGACGGCAATGACGTTGAGTTTGTGCTTACGCGCTACGTCCTGACAGAGCGCCACCTGATCGGACACACTCTTGTTACGCTCGTCGCGGTCATCGCTCTCGCGGCAGTAGATGACGTAGTTCTTCGCGTCCTGATCAAGACTCCTGCGCCCGAAACTCAGGCGCACCTCCTCAATGTCCGGCAGTTCGTTAATGAAGGGCATGCACAGCCCATTGTACCCGTTTACGCTGTCGCTACCTCATGCAAAACACGCGTGAAGGCGATAAGTTTCTCTCCAAGCTCAAATGCCTTCTCTGCCTCACCGTAATCCTCGCCTTCGATGAACAGGTGCCCGTCTTTGATCTCGTACTCATAGGGGCACTTCGAATACCGATGCGGAACGCCAAACACCTTTTTCGCCGTGCGGACGCTTCGGGCGATGTCCCTCTTCGTGTTACGCCGCTTCTGTGGGGCTTTGGAATCCACGCACAACGCGCCCGCGCCTCCGTTGGAGGTCAGGCTTTCGGAAAGAATTGAAACCAGTGATTAACGCGCAGTATTGCACCTCGACTTTTCCGCGTCAAATAGCTGTAATCTTCGACTCAGTATGATCAAGAACGATCACTTTGCACTACTTTGCACTTCTTACGCCCTGTGCTCGTTCCTCCACAGGAGATCGAAGTACGTGGGATTCATGCGTGCCATCATGTCCATGAAGAAGTCGCCGATCTCCAATGTGCGCCTCATGGCTCTGTCAAACACCTTCGGGTTCTGAGACTTCAGACCTTTGCTTTCTGCATCCACGATCTCCATGATTCGATCTACCAGAGGGTAAATCTCATCGAGCGGGCTTGCCTCTCCCATCGTTCGTATGTTGTGTGCTCGCATCTCTCGCATACATCTCTGTCTCTGAGCCTTGGTCGGTATCTCGTTGGAATCAGGAATGCGCATACACACATTTTACCAGAGGTTATTCCGGTGGATGGCATACCACGCATGTTTCGCACCTTTTCTCTGCCTCTTCCTCCTTCGCCCAATGCGCCCGCGCTTCCTCGATGGTCTTGAATCGCTTGTCCTGCTCTTGGGCAGCCTGTTCCAGTTCCTCAATCGTCACGGCGTTCTCAGGCTCTTCTTTCGGGATGCGCCCGTACTCATCGCCATACCGCCTCTCCAGCCACCACGCAGCCGCCTGCCAGCTCTTGTCGGAGGCTTTAAGGATCGTTTGAATGCGTGCCACCTTGCACTCAGCCTCGGCCTTTTTTATAGCCACAGAAAACACAGATTTCTCGCTCTGCCACGTTCGGAAGGTTTCGTAGCTGATTCCTTCCATGGCGCAGGCATCTTTGAAGCTACAGCCCTTTCTGAGCCATTTACAAAGGGCTGCCTGCATCTGAGGGCTGTACTTCGATTTTCGGCCTGTTGAATGTTCCCTTGTCTGCATTTGAATATTATACGGCACGGGTATTAGTGCTGTTTGCAACTTTGCATTACAATGCATTCATGCCATTGCCAGAAAACATTGATGAGAGACTGAAGTTAAAACAAGAAGGACTCTACGATATTCTTGCGGGTTTCTTTTCAGGCGGCACATACAACAATATTTTTCTTGGATTGTTCAGCGAATTAAATGGAAATCTAAAGAAAGGCAATGAATCATTTGAACAGTTGAACCAAAATATTGCGGAGGCAAATAAGTCTTTTGAGAGTCTCAACAAAGGCCTAATGAAAATGGATGAGTCAATCACCAAATTGGATGCCAATATTGTTGCAGCCAACGAATCATCAGAAAGACTATCCACGGCTCTTCGCAGGATTACGCTGTGGGGCACAATCATTGCTGCAATATCTTTGTTTGTTGCCATCGCATCGGTTGGACTCGACTACTACAAAACTTTTTCTGCAAATCCATCCAGTGTTGAGAATGTAAGAAATGCTGCCCCTTCAATGAACGATCCAAAAATTTAGATTGCCGCAAATTCCTCTTTGCGTTGCCCCTCACCCGGCATGTCCGCATGAATATGCTTCTGATCTCTGTCGTCCTCACGTTCGTTGTCCACTAAAATCACGACTCCATCATACGCCTCGCCAAAATTCTCTTGGTGATGCAGAAGATTTTTTTGCGCTAGAAGAGTTTTTTCCACATCAACGCCCACCGATCTACGAATGCGGTACGGAGGCTTGCGAACCCGAGGAGTGAAATTCCTAAACTTTTCACCGGGGTCTGATTGTCCTGTGAACTCTGCAAATATTTCTGCTAAGCCTTCTTCATCAATACCTAGAGAGAACGACTCATCAAATTGCCACGACTCTGCAAGCTGAATACAGAATGGTGCATGTGCATCACTACCCCGAAACGCACGTGCAGCCATAATGGGTAGCGAAATCTGGGTACTGCACGGCCAAGATGAATGTGTACCCGTTAGATGTTGACGCGATTTGGGGAACGCTGTGGATACGAAAGGAACGCAGGCGGAATACAAAAGTTTTCCTCGTTTCAGAAGAGGAGAGAGGTGCGCCACTTGTTGATCGAGTGAGCTACCTCCATCCTGTTCCAGACCAAGATCAGCCCCGACACAGACAATTTGCAAATGCTCACTAATGGACTGCAACGCCTCCATCTGGCTCTCAACATAAGAATCAAAAGACGGACTCTCCCCGTATTCGTGGAGCATGTGTGTCGCATAATCTCCTTCGATCAGCATTTTTTTGAGCATGAGCATGTCATTGCAGCGAATGGCATCTGACAATCTCTCTTGCATGTTGTGGGGTATGGGCACTGCGATGCGCTCTAAACCGCTTGCTGCCAACGGTTCAGCCATGCCAGCAAGAAATGATAGGCCGCCAAGGACAGTTCCTTTGCTGCTGTTGTCTATGCATGTTAGATCATGCTCATGGATGCGATCAATGAGATATGAAACGGGAACTTGGCCGTGTTCTCTCAACTGCTCATCAAACATATTCTGTTCATTTTCATCAATGTATCGAGTTCTCCTATCCTCCCAATATCGAATTTCCGCAGCTCTGATTTCTTCTTCCTGAGCAGGCGCAAGTTCAATGCCAACGGCTTCGCTCATACTTCGCGCATGGGAAAGCGAGGAGGCAAATTCTTTCTTGGTTCCCATTTCCAACGTTTGAAGAACCCAGTGTCTTACAAGACTACGGATATGCTCATGTTGAAGCTGCTCCATAACCACCGTTGCAAGCTCTTTCTCGTCTTCCTCTGGCGGGTAAAACCTTGCATCTGTGCCTTCGTGGAAAATATGCGCGACCTGCCAAACAATCTCTCGTGCAAGAATCTCTGGCGTGTTCTCTCCGAGTGTAACGCAGAGTTCTCGCGTCAATTCGTGGGCTAACTGTTTCGGAGCGCGGGCATCGCGGCTGTCGCCTCCGACTCCGTGCATGATTCCTGCATGAATTTGTTGGGCTGCTATGATTCGGCCTTCTGCATCTGTATCTTTGTTCTTCAAAATAGCTCTGTGATAAGGCAATTCTGGCCACTCAAATTTCTTTTCATCGGACATAGCGGCATATGGTAACACAAGAATCTACTTCACCCACTCGGAGATCAGATCCTTTGTGTAAATCCCAAATTGCCTATTGGATTACTTGCAGTTCAACATTCTCGCAAAGATCACCAAGACCACTTTCGCGGAGATATTGTTGAAGTCGCTCTATTTTTTCTTTGGGACCATCAACAGATAAACAACTCACGAATCTCATCTTGGCGTAGACAGTGATACCTTCAAGTACTCCTGCTGTCTCCAACTGCTGCAAACGAGCATCGAAATTGCCGGTAATCGCTTCTCCATTTTGTCGTGCGATCTCCTTATGATTTTCTCCTCGCGGCTCCTGTAAGCCTTCTGGGCTTTTGATGGAAACGAGATAACCTTGTGCTTTGCCCATAGAAGTTAGTGGTAGGAAAAAGGGAACGAAACTATCACATGATAAGTTTGTAAGCAAAATCAGTATCCCATCTCAATATGGAAACTGGAAGAGGATTGAAGGTTCCACGGTTCGAGATACAGCAGGGCTATTGTGACAGGAGTGCGTGACTGGCTTCCTTCTGCCATACGTGTGTCCTGCCATACTCGAATGAAGGATCAAACAATCGAATGACCTCAGCGTACCGTTTGCCGAGATGACCATGTTCTCTGTGGTGATTCCTGATGCGTTCGAGTAGGCTACCCAATTGCCGACCATCCTTCGCGCAGCGAAGGATGCGGACCGTAGCTCCCGGAGGGAGCGAAGGTTCGCTGTTCTTTCGAAGTGCTGCGCTACGGATGGCAAGCCACATGTAAAAAGTGCTATGCTGGCCTGCTATGTGGCACGATGTCTCTATTCTGCACAATGAGAAGGGATACAACGACATCGGCTTAGCCGATCATGTTGAGGATCGTCGTGAATGTAGGACACAGGAACGATGTGTATAGGTAAAATGAAACTATTCCTATTTCACGCAATTGTTTACCTATTGATTTTCCATCATTTGTGATCAAATTTTTTATACAATATTTTGCAGTATTATTCGTGTTCTCCATGAATTTTACTCACGTAAAAGACTCTTTGTTGATCTATAAACTCATTCAAACTACTTCCTGTGCCAGTCAATGACTACCTGGACACCACTCCCCTGCTCTGTACACTGCCGACCCCCCTCCCCGGGGATCTACTATGGTACGCGTGAAGCAATTCACATCCCTGGCTTCACTTCCGCATGTTCTCCTGCATGCGCTGCTCATCACCTTCGTCGCGCTGAACATGGTGATGACGCTCCCGGCCCTGAGCTGACGCTCCCGGAAACGAAGTGTTGCACACGAGAGAATCACCACAACCATCCCCACGGATGAGGCAGTCTCCTAAAGCCCACAATCACCCAGCTTCACCGCTGCCTCTCCTTGAGCGTGCCGGTGGCCTGGATCGGATCGGTCTCGGAGGGCCCGGACTGCCGTTCGAGTGTCACAATGGCCTCCGTGTACGCGCGCACGTCCTTGCCGATCTCGACCGTGGCTGCATGGCGGACGTCCCGCAGCGGATTCTGGAGCACATCGAGACGCACACGCTGAGAGGAACTGGGCTGAGAGAGCCACCCGACGTAGCGGGAACCCTTCGGCGCTTCATGGATATTGAGTGTGATCGTGGCGAGCGACGTCCCGTCGTCGAACACGTGGGATTGCACCATGCCGTTGGCGTTGACCGGAGCTTCCCCGTTCATCGCACCGATGGCAAACCAGACCTCCCGCCCATGGACGGGGTGCTCGACGATGCTTCCCGTCGGCATCACCACTTCCATCGTTTCGCGACCGATGACGGTCTCGCGGCGGACGGTCTTCGTGGTGCACGCCGAGAGCAGGAGGAGGGGGAAGACCGCAGCAGCAAGCAATCGTGATCGGTTCATGGGAGAGGAAAAGGGGCAGAACTCTATCACTGCCTCCACGAGCCGGCAATCACCTGTACCTCGCCACTACCAGAGAAATCCCGGCGAACGCGACGCGTAGTTTGCACGCTCCTCCTCAGCATGGGCAAGCACATCCTTACCGTACTCTCCCAAACTCTCGCTCTCAGCGGGGTAGAGTTTCCGGAACAGTGCGTTTACACGTTCGAAGGTTTCCACGCTCCCGGAGAGCGCGATGAAGTGGCTGTTACGGAGAATCGCAGAGCCGAAGGACCGCAGGAGCGCGAGGAAGGACGCCTCCTGCGCCGCGGTGACCTCCGGGTGCGCTCCCGTCGCAAGAATGGTGAGGATACCTTCGAGCGGTTCGAGGTAGTTCAACTTCCCCAGCTCCATCGCGATTTCGTAATCTCGGAGAGCTTCTTCGCTATCTCCCTTCGAAGTCGCGAGGCGCCCGCGCAGGATCCACAGCCGCGCATCCTCGTCGTTGACCTGCGCATAATCATCGAGGGCGGCACGTGCAGCATGCTCATTGCCTTGTTGGAGGAAGAGATGCGCGCGGCTCAGATGCATGTCGCGGGAGAAGAGTTCGCCCGAAGCGCGGTCGTACCACTGGATCGCCACAGGGAGATTCCCGGCGGATTCGCTGTGACGACCGAAGGAGGAGAGGAGGAGAAATCGTCCCTCCAGAACGAGGGTTACTGCGAGAACTATCGTTAGGGTAAGCTCAAAAGTTCGAATACATTTATTACTCGCTCCGCAGGGTGAGTACCCTGAGCGGAGCGGAGCGGATTCCAAGGGTGCTCGCACGAGCAGTCCCAAGAGCAGCCAAACGGGCAGAGCGATGCCGACGAATTGCAGGTTGTAGTCGATCAGATTGTGCGCAAGGACGCCGGAGACGGCGATCAGGCAGGCCATCTGGAGGGATACGGGAGGACCGTCCTCGCCGGCACCACGTAAAGCGCCTTCGGCGCCGCGTGCCTGCACGCCGTAGTGCCGCAATGAATGTACGAATAATGGCGTTACGGCACGCAGGCGTGGCACGGCCTTCCGACGAATGAGGGAACTGGCAGCGGGAAAGAGCATCCTGATCAGAATGAACAGGAAGAGAAGAGCTGCGGGCCATCCCCTCTCCATCGCGAGCTTGAGGAAGACATTGTGCGGGTGATCGGACGTGGCGAAGACCTGCGTCTGGAGGCGCGGCTGGATGAAGCGGAAACTGTACGGACCCCACCCGAAGACGGGGCGTTCCAGGGAGAGCGCAAATGACTGCTCCCAGAAATCACTGCGCTCGGAAATAGATGATGCGCCTTCGGATGCCGTGAACGTCGCCTTGGCGGCGACGGATGCGACGTCGTGGAAGCGGGACCGGACAGCATTGACGCCGGTGAAGAGCAGCGCACCGATGATGAGAGCACCCAGAGCGACAATGAGAGTCCGCGTAGGACTTCTCCATCCGGTGTGATTCTCCTCTCCGCGAGAGATCCACCATCGCACTCCCGCGATCAACAACCACAGAACGATCTGCCCGCAGAAGACGAGGAACGCGCCGCGTGAGTAGCTGAGGAAGAGGCTCCCGAAGAGCATCCCGAGTGTGAGCGATTGCACGAACGGTGAAAACCTCCGCGACCACAGCACCGCAATCGGCCACGCAAGCAGGAGGAACTCCGCCCACGCGTTCGGCCAGTAATCGGTATCGAACCGCATGTCGAAGAACGTCCCGACGAACCGGTTGACGGGCTGCAGGATGTATACCGCCGTTCCGATCACGCAGGTGACCAGGGCCGTCACCGAGATCACCGTGATCAACCGCCGGATACACCTGCCAGACGGTTCCGTAGGGGCGTTGCGACCTGCCCTTGTTGCCCATAGGAAAACCAAAACACATGACGCATCCCTGATCACCTCATCCAACCCGTAATTGCGCGTCTCGGAGAGAACGTAACTGACAACCGTCCAGAGCAGGAAGAGCATCATCGCGATCCACAGATCCCGCGGCACGCTCGTCACCGGCGTGTCGGAGTCCCGCGGCTCGTTCCACCACCGCGCAAACGTGAGAAGTACGGCGAGCCCCGCGAGCAGCCACGTCGCCTCGAGTCTCTTGCCGCCGCGCCACAGGATGGAGAGTGCGAGGAGGAGCAGGACACTCCATTCGAGCATGACCGGCAACCGCTGACGGAGCGCATTCATGTTGCTGAGTATGACAAAGACGACCTTTCCATGACAGGGCTTCCTCTCCCCATGGATCCTATCAAGAAAAATACATGTGAATGGTGATTGTATCTTAATCATCGAGATGAGCTTCCAGTACTCGTTGGGCACGAGCCTGATGATCGGCATGCCATGGACTAATTTCTGCGAATGGAACGTACCGTACATCTGTGCTTTCCGATGAATTGTGAATGTTCCCGGATACATGTCGTGAGAAGTAGGTAATGTGAACACTGCCACTCCGTCGAACGGTGACATCTTCAAGTGTCATGCGTTCTATGGATAACCCTGTTTCCTCCTTCAATTCACGCCTGATCGCATTGTCGGGTGTTTCATGTCGCTCAACCCATCCTCCAGGCATAGACCATGAACCATCGTCTGACCGCTTTATGAGAAGCAAATGATTTGATCCATCAAGAATGACGATATCTACCCCCAGTTTTGTCATTGAATATCGAAATGATTCGCACTCACAAGAACTGTCTTCAGTCAGAGTTGTTCTGAGCATAAATTTTATGGCCTTCTTGCCAGCTGACGTCTTTAGATATGCTTCACGCCTTACAGCGTCATTTTTGTTGGCATAACATTCGAAGAAAACTAACTGTAGTGGTTTGCGATGCATAGTTGATAGCACATGTCCCTGATTATGCTCAGCAATTCTCTGCTCAACATTGGTTGAGTACCCGGTGTAAAGTTTGCCGTCTTTATCGCTTCGGAGAATGTAGACGAAATACATAGCGTGTTATTGTATCCTTTTTGATGTCCCGGCAGTAGATACTCGCTGCGCTCGCATCACTGCGGGACACGAAGCAGTATTGATTGTATTGAATGGCGGTGCCACGAAGCGATGGAGTGAAGCGACATCTGCTTCGTGGTGCCGATGAGAGGACTCGAACCTCCACATCCTTGCGGATACACGCTCCTGAAGCGTGCGCGTCTACCAATTCCGCCACATCGGCAAGTGAAACGTGCAACAGCGATCGAGAATGAACAATCCGCGAGCGGTCCTGAGAGCAATCGAAGGGCCGCCACATCGGCGTACGGGAAGTATATCCACTATCAGAGGAAAGCGTCATGGAAGGTGTGCCAGCCGCTCCTTCGCAAACACATTCCCCGGCTCCAGCTGAAGCGCCCGCTCGTACGCGCGCTTTGCATCAATGACGTCACTCCCTTTCTCCAGGGCCATGCCACGGTTCAGGTAGATCGTGACATTGCGGGGATCGAGCGACTGAGCAATCAGGAGATGATCCACGGATGACTGGATTTCGCCCGCATCGAGCAGGAGCGCCCCCAGGTTCTGGTGCGCGATGGCGTAGCGGGGCCGCAGTTCCACCGCCTTCCGGAGGGCCGCGACGGCGCCGGGAACGTCCTTGCGCTTCGCGAGCGCCATGCCGTAGTTGAACCAGGCGTCGCCCGTGCCTCCCCCTGCGCTTGCCTGCGGTGAGCTTGTCGCCACTCGACTGCGCTCGGGGCGACCCTGCCGTTCGGCCCTGAGGGGCCTCAGGCCCTGAACGGGAGGAATCGAATGGGTCGAAGGGCGCACGGCATCTTCATATTCGCGAAATGCGGCATCGGCATTCCCATGAGCGTCGTAGAAGACGCCGAGATTGTTGTGCGCGATGGAAGATTCGGGGTGACGCGCGAGCGCGTGCTGCAGGAGTGTCTCCGTATTCCGCCAGACGAGGGATTGAAGGAACGCGAGGACGAACAATGGCACGAGGACGACGATCGCGAACACGTGGGGAAGACGCTCTGAGCGCCTCCCGAAGAGGCACAGGAACCTCGCGGCGATGAGGAACATCCCGATCGCAGCAAGATAGGCGTAGCGATCGGAGGTGAGGTAGAGCTCCGGCACCAGATCCTGCCCCTTTTCGGTGGTGAGGAAACTCGGCGCAAGCAGGAGTAGGAACCACCACCATCCAAGGAAGACGGACGGAAACCGACGCCGAAGGAGCACGGTCAGAACGCAGACGGCGATGACTCCCGCGAGCGGAAGGAGGAGATCGGGTCGCAGGAAGGAGGGCTCACCCGTGAAAGGATAGATCACCGAATACTCGAACGGCCAGACGAGGTGCCGGAGAGTGAACGGGACGGCCTGCATCCCCACGAGAAATTTCTCAAAGAGCGTTCGCGTGCCGGCGAGCTTACCGAACACCGCAACAACGCCGAAGACGATACTGAGGAGGAAGAACGGCGCCGTCCGCATCAGGGACACCTTCGTGACAGCCTTCGTGCGATACCAGTCGACCAGGAGGAGAATGAACGGGAGCATCAGGATGCTCACTTTGGAGAGGAGTCCCAAGAGGAACGCCGCGACGCCCAGCCAGTACCAACGAGGCGCATCTCCACGGCGCGATCGAAGATAGGCTGCGAGCGACAGGTGGAAGAAGAACGCGGAGAGGACGTCCTTGCGTGCGCTCACCCACGCGACCGCCTCGACGTTGATGGGATGGACCGCGAAGAGGAATGCGACGAAGGCCGCGTCAAACTTCCTGCCCGTGAGCTGCAGCATCACCCACCCGACGAGGAGCGCACTCCCCGCGTGGAGTATCAGGTTCGTCAGGTGATAGAGGAAGGGGTGGAGGCTGGCGAGGGAATAATTGACCTGGAAGCTCAGGAACGTCAGCGGCACGTAGAGATTGGGGTCGTAGTGCGAAAACGCGTCGAGGATGTTCTTCAACGACAGTCCGTGACTGATGGGGTTATCGATCACGAGCAGCGGGTCGTCCCAGAAGACGAACTCGTTCCCGAGCGACCGTCCGTAGATCGCGATGAGCAGGACAATGACTCCGCCACTGAAGAGCAGGATTTCGCGTCTCGACAGATGAACCGCATGCATCATGCAGCAACGCTACCGAGCACCGACCCTTTTGTCATACCAAGTTGCACTAAAAACGCTACGTTGCGATCTTGTGCATCCTCCTCGTCTCGTACCGCGTAGCGTTTACTCAAGCTAATGTCGCCTTCTAAAAATCATTGAGCGGTCCTCCGAACCCATTCCCCGACTCCGGTC
>Ga0114944_1000317_pt1 | contig 12262 bp, 17 predicted proteins | sample OV2TP2_FD_89582 | JGI IMG/M metagenome (GOLD analysis project Ga0114944, IMG submission 89582) | Hot spring microbial communities from Beatty, Nevada to study Microbial Dark Matter (Phase II) - OV2 TP2 | ecosystem: Environmental > Aquatic > Thermal springs > Hot (42-90C) | place: USA: Beatty... | reverse complement strand
GCGCAACGCCGCCATCAACGCACGGCGCCGCCTGGAGGCCATCGGCTACATCCGCAGCACTTGGGCGGATCGTCCTGACTTGGGCCTGGAATCCTTCCTGGTTGGAACCAACGTAGCTCGGGCCGGGGCGCGCCGCTCAGTCGCTGCCGAACAGAAACAGCTCTCGAACGCCTATATCGCGGGCTTCCTGAATGACATGGAACAGGCCGACCTGCTGCCGTTCCTGACCCGCGGCGATAACGACGCCGACATCGCCGACGCCCTCTGGCGTTTAGGCACTGGCCGCTCGGTCGATGGTTTGAGCAAGCCCGCCGTCGATATCGCCACGATCATGCAGAAGTACCAGACCGCCACCAGGACTGATGCAAACCGGGCCGGAGCCTTCATTCGCGATCTGCCCGGCTACATCGTCCGCCAGTCGCATGACCCGTACAAACTGGAGCGCGCCGGTTTCCAGCAATGGCGCGACGAGATCAGCGGTTTACTCGACGAGCGCACCTTCGAGGGCGTGACCGACCGCAGCGAGTTCCTGTTTGCCGCTTACAACGGCCTTGTCTCTGGCGTTCACCTGAAGGCATCCACGCCCGAGGCCTCTGGCTTCAAAGGCCCACGCAACCTAGCCAAGAAAGTCAGCGCCGAGCGCGTGCTGCACTTCAAGGACGGCCTGTCCTGGCACCAATACAACAAGGCCTACGGCACCGGCTCGCTGCGTGAGGCATTCCTGGGAGGCCTGGACCGAGCAGGCCAGAACACCGGACTGATGCGCCGCCTGGGCACCAATCCCGAAAGCAACTGGGAAGCGATCCTCGACGAGCTGCAGCGCGATCTGATGGACAAGCCGGTGGAGATGCGGCGCTTCCAGACTGACCGCCGCGGCTGGCTGAAGACCCGTTTCGCGGAAGTGGACGGGACCGCCCGCCTGGCAGTGAACCAGCAGGCGGCCAGAGTTGCCTCGAACATCCGTGCTCTGCAGTCCATGGCCAAGCTGGGCGGCGCTGTTATCTCGGCCGTGACTGACCTTCCGGTCGCGGCCAGTGAGATGCGCTATCAGGGAAAGGGGATGCTCTCCTCGATGGGCACCCTGATCGGTGGAATGGTAAAGGGGCGCAAGCCAGCCGAGCAGCGCGAGATCCTGTCCAGCTTGGGCGTGTTCTTCGATAACGTCCGCGGCGACGTGGTTTCCAAGTTCAGCGCCGATGATTCCCTGGGCGGCAAGATGAGCGGGCTGCAGCAGAAATTCTTCAAGCTGAACGGCCTCACCTGGTGGACCGACACGATGCGCAGCACTGCGGCGCTGATGATGAGTCATCACCTGGCATACAACCGTGCGCTCAATTGGGACCAGATGAACCCGGATCTTCGCCGAACCCTTGAGCTGTTCGACTTCGACGCGGGGCGCTGGGATCTGGTGCGCGGCACAGGTGCCAAGCTGGCCGATGGCCGCGAGTACATGACCACTCAGGGGCTCGACGATATCCCCGAGGCCGACCTGGCCGCCTACCTCACCAGCAAGGGCCGCACAGCCAACACCGCCGCAGTAGCAGAGCTGCGTGAAGAACTAGGCGCCCAACTGCGCAGCTACATTACCGACCGTGCCAGCTATGCGGTGATTGAGCCGGATGCCAGAACGCGCGCGATCATGCGCCGCGGCACCCAGCCAGGCACTGTTGCCGGCGAACTCCTGCGGTTCGTCGGTCAGTTCAAGGCCTTTCCGGTGGCCATCCTGCAGAAGTCATTCGGGCGTGAGCTGTATGGCCGCGGCTATACGCCGAGCGCTTATGCCGAGGGCGCCGGCCGGGAGCTGATCCAGGCGCTGCGCAACGGCAACGGTGAAAAGCTGGGCATCGCTCAGTTGCTGGTCTGGACCACCCTTTTCGGGTACGGCGCCATGACCGCTAAGGATCTCCTGAAAGGCCGCGAGCCCCGCCCTGCGGATGACGCAAAGACCTGGGTAGCGGCAATGCTCCAAGGCGGCGCCCTGGGCATCTATGGCGACTTCATCTTCGGTGAGGCTAACCGGTTCGGTGGCGGCCTGATCGGCTCCCTGGCAGGCCCGACAGCGGGCGCCGTCGAAGGGCTGGCCGACGTGCTCTACCGCGTCCGCGATGGCGACGACGCCGCCGCTGCAGCCGTCCGGTTCGGCATTCAGCAGACCCCGTTCCTCAATCTTTTCTACACCCGCGCCGCGCTCGATTACCTAGTTCTGTACAGCGTGCAAGAAGCGCTGAACCCCGGATCGCTGCGCCGGATGGAACGCCGCATCGAGAAGGAAAACGGCCAGAGTTACCTGCTGGCTCCCTCCCAAACACACCTCGACCCGTTCGGGCTTGAGTAGAGGCAAACCGGTTGCACCCCGGCAGCCGCAAATATCCCAACACCGATAAGGAACAAACCATGACCGCCACCGCCCGCAAAATCGACGAAGTAGAAAACAGCCTGTACGCCCGCCGCGAGGCTCTACAGGCGGAGCAGGCAAAGCTGAATGAAGAGCACGGCGCCGCGGCGCTTGCAGCAGCCGAAGGTATTCAGGATGCGACCCGCCAGATCCCGGCCATCAAGCAAAAGCTCCGGGAAATCCAGGACGAGCTCGCCGCCCTCGATGCGGCCGACCGGGTGCTGAACTGCAGGAAGCACGAAGCCACAATCAAGGCGCGCATGAATGAGGTGAAAACAGCTGCCGCACGCATCCCCTCGGCAGCTGCGAAAGTCTCGGATGCTTGGACAAAGTTCGAGGCATCGATGGCTGAGATGGGGCGCGCCTGGGAGATGCTGGAAGCTGCGACCGACGAGGCGAACCGCTTAGGCCGTATATGCCAGATGGCAGGGGCTCCGGCCGACCGCTACGAGGTGTCCAATGATGTGTCCGTGCATTTGCTGCAGAGTATGGCCGGCAAGCTCCTCTGGATCGCGACGAAGGACAAGATCCAGCACGATCCCTATAGCTTCGGAAATACCCCGGCAACGCCAGCAGAGGTCCGCGAGCGCATCGACTACAGTCTCAACAACTTGAAGGTGAACGCTCAACGCCACACTGAGCGTGCTCTCGCGGTGATTCAGCGCGAGGCCTAATGAGAATCACGCAGTCTCACGGTGAGCAGTACGCGCGCGCGAGGCTGTGTGAGTTTTCGGAGCCCCTAAAAAGAACCCAAGCGGAGTGATTCATGACGATCGCGTATGGGCGCCCAACGCAAGAATCCGCCCCGTTTCCGAGGGAGCTTGCCATTCTGATTGTGAAGAAGGCGTGCCGGATGGCAGAGAAATTCGAAAACGAGTGCATCGACACAATGCAGCGAGAAGCGCGGCGGGCCCTTCAGCGCGGCACAGACCCTGCCGTCATCGTCCATCAGCTGGGTCTGTGAAGCCCGAGTTTTGCAACCAGTACACGCGCGCACGCGAGACCAGCTGAAAAAAAATCACCGGAAATCAAACGGTGCGACGGTAGACCCACTTCAAAAACAGATCATGCAGCGCGCCGATCGCCAAGAAATATAGGAACCCTATGGCGTATAGGGCGGCATCGATCCACCAGCGCAGATCCCGGCTGCCAATATCCCCGACCAGGATATGGACTGCGTAAAGGACCGCCGCCCCGACCAGCCAGGCAGCAATAGCCAGCGTCCATGCCTTCCTGTTCAGCGCCTCGTCTAATTCCTTGTTCATCGCATCCCCTCCGTGGTGGCAGCTGTCCTGTTACTTTCAAGCATAGCTGAGCTAATACGGGCAAATACGAACAAAAAGGGCTTTATTTCCTTTTGTGGTACGTCTAAAGTGCAACACTATTAAGTGAGCACCTTAAATGCAACACAGGGAGACCAGCCATGTTCGTTCGCGCCTACCTTCGCGCCTCAACCAGTGAGCAGGACGCCAGCCGCGCCCGTGACGCTCTGGAGCAATTCGCCGCCAACCACGGGCAGCACATCGCGTGCGAGTACCTGGAGAACGAGAGCGGCGCCAAGGCCGACCGCCCCGAGCTGCTGCGCCTGCTGAAGGATGCCAAGAAGGGCGACGTGCTCCTGGTCGAATCGATCGATCGCCTATCCCGCCTGCCGGCCGAGGACTGGCAGAAGCTGAAAACCGCTATCGACTCCAAGGGGCTGCGAATCGTCGCGCTCGATCTGCCGACGAGCCACCAGGGTATTGCCGACACTAAGGGCGACGAGTTCACCGGCCGGATGCTGGCCGCTATCAACTCGATGCTGGTGGACATGATGGCCGCCATCGCCCGCAAGGACTACGAGCAGCGCCGGGAGCGCCAAGCGCAGGGCATCGCCAAGGCGAAGGCCGAAGGGCGCTATAAGGGCCGCCCGGTGGACGTAGATTTGCACCGTAAGGTGAAACGCTTCCTTGAGCTCGGCATGGGCATTCGGGAAACAGCACGCGAGGCTGGATGCTCAACGACTACCGTGCTCAAGATCCGCGATCAGTCGACCGCCTGAAGGTGTCGACGGATAATCTATCTGAGTACAACGCACAGATTCCGTGGCCTGCCGGGCACCTGTCGGGAAACGTCCCACAATTTGCCCCACAGTTGAACGCGACTACTTCCGCAAATCATTGTTTAGGGAAGTAATCGAGGCGCGCTAGAGTGTCGGGTACTCGACAACCTTACCCGGCAGCGCCCGACATGCCCGCTTTCACCCTTGGAAGACTCGCCAAGCTCTACGGAATGCACCGCTCGACCGTCTATGAGGCTGTCGAGAGAGGCCGCGTATCTGCTGGGCTGGATGGCAAAGGCCAGAAGGTTATCGACCTGTCAGAAGCGATCCGCGTATGGGGCGAGCCGCCGACAGACCAGACAGTAAAACCCGACACCCGACAGCCGGCGCCAGTGGCTGACCCGACATACCCGACAGACGCGCTACAGCCGCTCCTGGAGGAACTACGGCTGCTGCGTGAAGAGGTGGCCGGACTGCGTGCTGAGCTGCGCCTGATCGAGCACAAGCCGGATAACCCACCCATGGTGGATAAGCCCCCAGCGAGGGAACACCCGGCAGGGGGCGCGCAACCCCCGTCCGGTCCGGTGGGGTCTTTTGCTGACCTACTGAAGGCACTGGACGGGTAAACAGCAATATCGGGAAGTTATTCAGTTGAGCGCCGTTTCTGTGGCGAGTAACATTCCCTTAGTTTTTCTGATTCCAGAAAAGCAAAACCCCCCAACGAGGACCAGTCGAAGGAGGGTTTAAGAACCCGAAGGTTCGTCGGAGTTACAAGAGGAAAGCTTGCACACCGGGTTTCACTTTTTGCGTTTGCGACGCGCTTATGGCCTTAGCCTTAAGCTAAGTGAATTATCAGTACAGGTGATCCTTTGCGTCAATGCACATTTTCCATTTGGTAAATGCATAGACGTATCGCCGCCGGCCTTCACCGCATAGGAAAGATGCGATGAAGATCGAGACACACAACGCCAAACCGTCCGAAGTATGCGCCGCGCTGCGCATCAGCCCGCCGACTCTTGTTCGATGGGCAAAATCCCCCGAGTTCCCCCAGCCGCTGCGCATTACGCGACGAGTGGTCCGCTATGACCTGGAAGCAATCAAACGTTTCCTGTCCAGCGAGGCCGCTTGATCTATGGCCGCCAAATCAGTACCCCGCAAAGGCGGGGCAAATGATCCGTGCCCGCAGCAATCGCTAGACCTGTTCTGCGAAAGGCTGCCGAGCCGGCCGCTCTGCAGCGATAACCCATCCAGGGAGGGGCTTTATCGGCTCCCGCTGGCTGACGCCTTGGAACACCTGCTGATTCAGCCGAACACGGCAAAGCGTTACGTCTGTCTGTGCTTCGACGTGGATCGCCCCGGCGCCGCCCTGGACTGGAACGATCGCAACGCCCCGGCGCCGAACCTATCGGTGAAGAACCCGGCGAACGGTCACGCGCACCTGATCTACCTCCTGGCCGCGCCTGTGGCCGTATCTGACGTCGCGCGCATCAAGCCAGTGTTATTCATGGCCGCGGTGCAAGAAGGCATCAGGCGCGCACTGGAGGCCGACAGGGGCTATGCCGGCGTCGTAGTGAAGAACCCAGCCCACAAACACTGGCAGACGCACGAATGGCGCAGCGAGCCGTATCAGCTCGAAGAACTGGCGGAGTGCGTGACCCTGCCCACCGCTGCCGAACTGAGGAAGCGCAGCAAGCAAACCGATTACGCCGGCCTGGGGCGCAATTGCACCGTGTTCGAGGTGGTCCGCAAAGACTCATACAGCCTCGTTCGTGACTTCTGGCGGCCAGGTGGGTCGGTTGACTTCGCAAAGGCCGTGCTCGAGCTGGTGGAGGCTTCCAACCATCGCGATATTGGCAACCCGCTGGATATAGGCGAGTGCCGGGCGATTGCCCGCAGTATCAGCAAGTGGACCTGGCAGCACTTCACCCCGTCGCAGTTCCGCGAGATCCAAGCCTCTAGGGGCGCCAAGAAGGGGGCCAGCAAGCGCGAGCAGCTACTGCCAACAGCTCAGGCTATGGCAGCAGAGGGGAAGAGCCTGCGCGAGATAGCTGAAGCCCTAGGCGTGTCGTTCAAGACTGTAGGGAACTGGCTCAAGAGTGCAGCCGTGTAAAAGCCATATCAGATATACCGAAGGGAGAAGGCCGTGCGGGTGACGTATGCAGTGGATCGCAGCAGCGGGGAACGGTATTCCAGCAACCTGCCGGCCTGCCTTGTATGGGCGAAGGAGCGCGCAACCGCTATGGGGAAGCCAGTAGAAGTCTTAACGATTCGCCCTGGAGGCCAGCCATCCCGTGTGGCTCTTGTCACCCCTGAAGGTACTACCCTGGCTTAGGGTGTGTAAAAGCCATATCAGATATACAGCCCCTAAGGCTGGCTTCTGCCTCTCCTGCTCCATGCTTCAAGGGCTTAAAACACCGGGCGGCCCTCGCCACTGTGTAGCAATCAACACACTGTGTCGTTTTCAACACGCATAACCCAACCCTAACCGGCTGGGTTTCACGGCCTCCCCGTAAAAGCCCCTGGATCTGCAAACCGTCTCAGATAGACCAAAACGTCTCACTGAGACGCCCGCCAGTGGTGGAAACGCTCCAATGTGGCGCTCCTACCACTTTCCCTCAGATTGAGGGAAACCCCCGATCAAGACAGCGGCTTTCCCCCTGTCCGAGACAGACCAACCTGTCCGATTCGGACAACTACGAAAATTCCGTAGTAATGCCCGCCACCAGTTCGCCAGATTTCAACCAGGAACGCGCCCCCGTTTCGGGGTAGTGGTCCAGTTCGGGACCATCTACCTGTTGACGTGTGTTCGCTTGTGTTCTAATGTGTGCTCTACCAGAACACAGAGGAACACATATGGCCCATCTGACGCTCCGATTGCCTGACGACACCCTGAAGCAGGTAGACGAGCTGCGCGAACGCCTGGAGAAACAGAGCGGAATTCCTGTTAACCGAGCTGATGCGCTGCGAATGCTGATCGCCAAGGGGATCGAGCAGCAGCAAAAGGAGATCGCCCGGAAGGGCTGAAGACGCCGAGCCACTGCGCCAACAGTGACCCGGCTACACACTGGCAACCGTAGGAGGGAAGCCACCATGCAACGCAAGAATATCACCGTTCGACTGTTCAACCTGGCTGGGGAAGTCCTGGGCAGCCTCACATTGCCGGCAGCGTTCCGGCTGGCCGATCTGGCCGCACTAAAGACCTTGGGTGCAACTCGCGTGGAGGTTCTGAGCTGACCGACAGTCGGCCTCAAGTAACCGAATCGCCAACACGATAACCACGCATATTCTGCGGACATCCGGTCGCCCTAGGGAGGGAGACGCCCGGTCCGGTCCGCAGCTCAAGGAGTAACAATATGACTGCCATAGCTGAACAGTTTTACCCTTGCACCGCGGTGTATTCATCCGCTCGCAAGTTGATGTCTGTCCGCCCGGGCGCGCCTGCAAAAGACGCGCTAGAGGAGGCATCCAGCTTGCTATCCATGCTTTTCGATGCGCTCTCTGCCGCTGGTGAGGGTGTGGCAATCGAAGGGAATCAGGCTTACCTCATGCTTCACGCGCTCGAATCTTCCAAGGCGATCATAGATGCGGTAGCCCTCGGCCTGGAGGTTCGGCAATGAACGCGCCCGTACTAGCACACCTGACCGACGAGCAGCAGAAAGCCATTCATGACCTGCTGGAGGCCGAGCGACATCACACACTCCATTACTGGACGGTGCTTAACGAGCTGCGCGCACAAGGCAAGCTGACGGAGTGGTACCGGGAGAGGGGCGCAGGCAGCCAGGCGCAGATGGATGCATTCCGAGCCGATCGGACGGCAGTAAATCAAGCGCTGTTTGGACGCGACAGCCTCAACGAGTGGGAGAACTTCGACGAGGAGGCGCAACGCGAGATCGTGTAGACCCCAGCAGCCCAACAGACCCCGCCAAGTGCGGGGTTTTTTATGCGCTCAGAACTGAGCACGTTTCGTGCACCAAGCGTTCAGCGATCGTTTAACACCTGTTCAACGGCCGTTGGTATCCAGGCCAGGTATCCAAGCCGGTATCCATGAAAACCAGCCTGTTACGCAGCGCGCCGCGGCAGATCCGCGCCGTGCGCTGAATTGCTGACTGGTGATAAAGCCTATTATCGAAAGCCAGCCGACCGGGGAGCAGAGCAACCCTCTGCCGCTGCTACAACCCACGCCAGCCGCTCGATACGCCAATAAAGCCACCCTACCCCACGGCCTGCCCGTGAACGCCTCACTACGGCGATTCTGAAGCCTCTGAGAGACACCCAAGATCACCGCAAGGCGACACCCGTTACGCCACTGTTACACCTGCAGCAGGCCAATCAGCGGCCAAAGTAGATAGGTTTAGATTCCGATCACCTGACAGCAGGCCGGAGCAGGTACGCAAACCCTGGTACGCAAGCCGGTACGCACGGAATCGACACTTTTTGGTGCGCACCTCGCCCGCCCGACACACCCGACAGACACCCCGACAGCGCGCCGGACGTATCACTTTGCCTGATCGCTATTTAGTGCAACGAATACGGCTCGCTTTGCGCCATGAAAGCCGCGCGGCATCGCCCTGGATGGCGCCTCCGATCTGTTGCACCTGAAGCACACCTAAAAAACACTGTATGTGCAAACAGGAAAGTGCTTGCAATAGGCCTGATTAGGTCTAATATATGTAGCTATAGACGACACGTCGTCTTTGTTTACATACCGGGGAATGCAATGAGCACCGCTAAAACCAGAGGCCGCCAGCACAAGCCGACCCAATCCGAGGTCGCTGCAGCCTGGGATCGAATTCGAATCAAGGCAGACCAGGGAGACGTTGCGGCATCTGCGCTGCTAATCGCCTTGGCGGAAAAGCGGCCGGTCCTACCGGTGGAGGTCAGCGCCCCATGAGAGCCAGCCGCTCTAGAAAACGCCTCGCTGACGTAAGTGCTACAGCTCAGTGCGCGCGACTCCTGGAGCGGCTAAGGGTTGGCTCCATCAACAGCTTTGAGATCGTGTCGGAACTGAATATCTGCCGCCCCGGCGCCCGCATCGCTGATCTACGGGCAGACGGCCACCCAATCCGCACCCACCTTTCCGACCTGATCGACGAGCACGGCTTCAAGCATCCCCGCGTGGCGACTTACTACCTCACCGCTGCCGAGGAATCCGCCGCATGACCCCCGAAGAGTTCAAGGAGCTGCGCCGCCGAGAGGCACGCCAGATCATCCAGGCGATGGGCCTGAAGATGACGACCCGCCCCAATGGGCTGATTCGCGTTCACGGTCGCGGCCTGGACGTAACCGTGCGGGATCTGGCCTCGCTGCAGGAATCCGATTTCCGAGGGGCGTGGTGATGCATCCCGTCCAACTGGAAACCGGCCCCCGCCTGCACCGTGCCGCCCTAGGCCTCCCCGAGAAATTCCATGTTCGTCTGAAGCAGCAGGGCCGCACGTTAGTGGTTCTGCAGGGCGACACCGAGCAAGAAGCACACGAACGCGCTCAGCGGCTCGCTGACGCCCTTTTCAGCAATCAAGGAGGGTGGACCATTGAGCCAGCCTGACCTGCGCGTGGTGCAAAGCACTGCCGATTATGCGAACGGACCAGACGGCACCGACCTGGAGACAGCTCTGGAGCTGATGGCAGGGGAATACGCCCTGCTTGAGCGTGACGCCGAAAGCCTCGGCATCGATATGGACGAGATCGACCAGGAGCTGGCCGAGATCACCGCGAATGCCGATGCCTTGCTGGCCGGGATCGCTGGGCTGGTGACCGAATGACGCTCTATACCGACGGGCTGATTATTCGCCGAGATCGCAACATCCTGGACGACGTGGTAACGGGCCAGTTCGATGCCGCCGAGGCCGCTGCAGTCGAAAGCTTTGTTCGCTCTCCCGTGTCGTCTGCCTTCAGAACCAATGAGCTGACCGACGCCGAGTTGGGGGAGGTTATCCGCCCTGCCATGACGGCCCGCGGGTATACCTCGCCAGAGGTTCGCGCCGAACCCGAAACCCCGCTGCTGACCGCAGAGCAGGCCCGCGCCCGCATCAAGGAGGAAGGCCTTGACCTGACCGTCGAGGATTCCGGCATTCGCGCCGGAGCGCTGGATATCCTGATCGAGCGCAAGCGGGCCGAGAATCAGCGCAAATTCATCCTGGACAACGCCCCCGCCTCGACCATCCCCATTCAGCTGCTGGCCGGCTTCGCAGCCTCTGCCATTGATCCGATCAACATCGCCGCCGCCTTCGTGCCGGTAATCGGTCCGACCCGTTACGCCGCGATGCTGGCCAAGACAGGCAGCACCGCGGGCCGATTCGGAGTTCGTGCTGGCGTGGGTGCGCTGGAGGGCGCAGTGGGTACCGCCCTGGTTGAGCCGATCGTGCTCAATGCTGCGAAGCGCGAGCAGGCCGACTACGACCTGGCCGACAGCCTACTAAACGTGACATTCGGCACCGTGCTAGGCGGTGGCCTGCACAGTGTCGGGGGATATATCTCTGACGCCATTAAGGCGCGCACGCTTGCGACGATTGACGCCGAGGCGCCCCGATCTATTGCCACGCCAACCGAACGCAGCACAGCGACGCTCCCGCAGGCCCTGGGGCGTATCAGTGATGACTCGATGGAAGGTCTGCGCCTTTCCCTGGCTCGGGGCATTGAGGCGGACCGTTCGACCCTGGCCGCAGCCGCTTCCCGCCAAGCCGCTGATGAGCTGACCCCGATCATTCGCGCTGAATTGGAGAGCTCGACCGCCGGCCGACAGCCGAACGTGCGCGACCTGAAGGCAGAGCGGGAAACCGTCCAAGTAGCTCTCGAACAGCTCGACGAGAGTTTCAAGGTTCGCGCCAAAGAGTTTCAAGCCACCCTCCCCCGCAAACAGGCCGAACGCGCCGCACGTGAGGCGATAGAGGGCGAGCGGCAGCAACTGACAGCTAGGCGTGGAGAGATCGATTCCAAGCTGGAACTGAACCGGCAGGCAGAGCAAGCCGGCGCCGATCTGGCCAGCATCCGTCGCGGCGAGATTCCAGACAGTTACCGGGCTCGCGTTGCCGAACGCGCCGACGAAATCGCCCGTGGCTTCGACCTGAAAGACACCGCCCGGGCAAAGGCCGAGGCCGCCCCCTGGCAGGTTCGGGAGAACGCCCTGCGCGCCGCCGTGGCTCAGTCCGTCACCGGCCGACCAGTGAGCATCGAGGCCGTATTCGATCTGGCCGACCCGGTGAAGCGACCCGCCGCCCTGGAGCAGATCAAGCAACCCGCAACCCGTAGCGCCGACCCTGCCGCCGAGCGCGCAAGCCGCGCCGCCGATGACGCGCTGAAGACCAAAGACATTGCCGACCCGGCCACGCTCGACAAGCTGCTGGCCGATGAACTGGCCCTGACCGACGAGATGGTCCGCCAGGCCGGCATCAACCCCGCATCGATCTACCGGGAGGCCGACGAACTGCTGGCCGACGCCGAAACCTACGCCGCCGCCTACCGGGCCGCCGCACTTTGTCAGTTGAGGAACTAATGGGCGCTCTAGACTGCATCGACACTATCCAGGCTGCCGCCAAGGCTGCAGGACGCGAGCTGAACGAACAGGAGATGGACGAGCTAGTCGAGGGCCTGCAACAGCGAATCAAGGCCCTGCGCGCTGCCGATGAGATGCTGGGCGCCGAAGATGCCGCCCTGAAGGCTGCCGACGACCTGTCCGCCGAATCACTGCAGGCTGCGAAGCTGGAGAAGCGCAACGCCGCCATCAACGCACGGCGCCGCCTGGAGGCCATCGGCTACATCCGCAGCACTTGGGCGGATCGTCCTGACTTGGGCCTGGAATCCTTCCTGGTTGGAACCAACGTAGCTCGGGC
>Ga0114944_1000314_pt1 | contig 12287 bp, 10 predicted proteins | sample OV2TP2_FD_89582 | JGI IMG/M metagenome (GOLD analysis project Ga0114944, IMG submission 89582) | Hot spring microbial communities from Beatty, Nevada to study Microbial Dark Matter (Phase II) - OV2 TP2 | ecosystem: Environmental > Aquatic > Thermal springs > Hot (42-90C) | place: USA: Beatty... | reverse complement strand
CCTCCGGTCTTGGCAAAACGTTCATTGCCGCAATGCTGGTACGCTGAACTCGTAATCTACAAAAAAAGATACGGCCACTGTAATGTTCCAGCAACTCAAGTGGGGCTCGGTACATGGGTCGCCAATCAGCGTAGTCATTACAGAAAAGGCATCCTCTCTGCCGAGCGCATTGCGAAACTTGAAGCGCTTGGATTCTAGTGGAATCCGCACCTCACGGCATGGGAACGGCGCTTTCGAGAACTCGTGGCCTACAAGGCAGAACACGGCGACTGTATGGTACCCGATAGATGGCCAGAAAATCCACAGTTGGCGCAGTGGGTAGGCACGCAGCGTAAAAGTTATAGACAGAGACGGCTCGATACCCATAAAATTCGTCGACTTGAGGAAATCGGATTTGAATGGAATCCGATGCGTAAGGTTTTGGAATTATGGGAACGACGCTTCTCCGATTTGATTGCTTTTAAAAACCAACGCGGGCACTGCAACGTGCCTGCGGAATGGTCCAAAAACCCTCAACTCGGAAAATGGGTAAGTAACCAACGCGGAAACTATAAAAGAGGTACCCTCTCTGCCGAGCGCATCAAGAAGCTCGAGGCGCTCGGGTTCAAGTGGGGAAAGCCCCCCGGTAAGAAGTAACAACGCACTCAGGCGAGATCCCGTATCGGCGCAAGCTGGTGTCGCGATCTCGCCTTTTTTTATAATAAGAAAAAAACAGCCGGCAACCATCGCTGATTGCCGGCTCTCTCACCCCTATCTCCCCCCCACGCGCTACGTGCGGCTGGGGAATGCGCTTTCGCGGCGCCAGATTTCCAAGGCGATGAGCGCCATCAACGCCTCACGCTGAAGCGCGTAGATTCTCTGTACCTCACGCAGGAGGTCTTCGTTCTCGAGCCGGGCTGGAAGTACCCTATTGGGGAACACGAACCGCCGAACAAACTCCACCACGAAACGCCGCTGTCCAGAAACAGGATCCTCTCCGGGGTTGATGGCAGGATCATGATCCGCGAATAGGAGGACAAGGCTATAGCGCTCATCCAGCCACCCGCGGATAGCACCCCACACCCGCTTGGCAGGCTCGCCACGATCATCCGGCACGCACTGCCCGTCAGGGAGAACCCTGTACAGATTGCAGTAGGTAGCCATCGTCAGCACGGCGCCGAATTTCCGATCCACCCTGGTCCACGTTTCGGTAATTATTTCCATCTCTTCCTCCCCCTTGTTTTCCTTATACTAACCAGAAACGCGAGCGGCGTCAAGTATCTCCGCCACCTGCGGCGCAATGGCGCTCCATTCAACCAAGTAGTTTGTTTTTATTTTGTGCACGCCAGTGGCATCATGCACATCAAAAAATATTTGGTCAGCGCCAGGATTTTTTTCAAAAAGTTCTCGAAGTTTTTCACGCTTATCACCGAGGGAGCCGGTGATACTGATGTGGATTTCACGAGAGGCGCCATCTTCTCGGGATCCTATCGCTTCGCCGGGCGAAGCTCCAGGATGACTAGAGATTGCCGCGCTTTCCCTGCTTTGAGGAATCACCCCGCGGAGTTCCGCGGCAAGCGCGGCCGCATTTTCAACGGTCACGGGAAATATTTTTTCCACAAACAACTTGCTGTCGCCTTCCTCTGCCGGCGTTTTCGCCATAATACAATACGTGCCGCCCTCGCGCCATAATTCCGCCGTTGCCGTGTATGTTTTGGGAAATACGAGGAGTTCAACCGGCCCGCTTTTATCTTCCAGCGTTACAAAAAGCATGGTGCTCCCCTTTTTGGTAATTTTCCTTTGCATTTTTGCCACCACGCCACCCACAATAATCCACTCGCCGCGCCCCAGTTCCGCGACATGTGAAACCGGCGCAAGCACCTCCCCCATTTCCCTCGCCACCGGATCAAACGGATGCGCAGAAACATAAAGGCCGAGCAGCTCTTTTTCCCACAACAATTTTTCTTCCGAGGTTGCGGGCGTGCCGACGGCAAGTGAGAGGGTGGGTGCGATACCGGCTCCCTCGCCAAAAAGTGAATTCTGATTTCGCGCCTGCTCGCCTTGCACTTCTTTATGGAATGAGAGCATGCCTTCAGTATTTGCAAGCAACACACCGCGATCAATACCAAAAGAATCCATGGCACCGCATTTGATTAAACTTTCCAAAGATTTTTTGTTGAGGTCTTTATCGTGAATGCGTGTGAGAAAATCTTCCAAGCTGGCATACGGCCCGTTTTCTTTTCGCTCGCGGTAGATCACTTCTGAAATATGGGTGCCCAAATTTTTTATGGCGTTCAGTCCAAACCGAATCCGCGCGGTTTCCTTTTCTTTATCCGGAATCATGGCAAAATCACGAAAACTTTCATTGACGTCCGGCGGCAATACGCGAATCCCCATGCGTTCACATTCATGCACAATGGCCGCCACCTTATCCGCATCGCCTGATTCAGCTGTCAGCACGGCGGTCATAAACTGCACCGGATAATTGGCTTTCATGTACGCCGTCTGGTATGCCACCACAGCGTAACTTGCGGCGTGGGCTTTATTGAAGCCATACGCGGCGAACGGTTCAATAAGTTGCCACAATTCCTCAATTTTTTCTTCCAGTAGATTCCCATGCGTGCGGCATCCCTGAAAAAATTTTATTTTTTGCTTGGCCATTTCTTCCGGAATTTTCTTGCCGATCGCCTTGCGGAATTTATCCACCTCTTCCCAGTTATAACCGGCAAGTTCCATGGCCGTAAGAAGCACATCATCCTGATACGTGATCACGCCGTACGAACGATCAAGAATTTTTTCCAGGCGAGGATCAGGATAGGTCACGAGTTCCGGATGATGCTTCCTTCTGATATATTCCGGGATGGATTCCATGGGTCCCGGACGAAAGAGCGCCACCATCGCCATGATGTCAAAAATTGATGAAGGACGGAGTTCTTTAAGATAGCGCGTCATGCCGGATCCGCCCATCTGAAACACACCCATGGTCTCGCCGCGCGCAAGCATCTCAAAGGTTTTTTGATCATCCCACGAGAGATTGTTAATATCCACTCTAATACCAGCGGTCTTCTCCACAAATTCAACCGCGTGTCCCAGAATAGAAAGATTCCGAATGCCCAAAAAATCCATTTTCAGCAAGCCCGCCGCCTCAACGGAATACATCTCATATTGCGTAACAATCTTTTCACCGCCGGTTTCGCGTTGAATAGGCGTAAAATCCGTGAGCGCCGTAGGGGCAATCACCACGCCCGCGGCGTGAATAGAGGCGTGGCGCGCGCATCCCTCAATCTTCTTTGCCACTTCAAGGAGGCGTTTGACATCCGGATTGTTCTCGTATAATTTCTTGAGTTCGGGTTCCTCGCGAAGCGCGCGTTCAATGGTCATCGCAAATCCTTGTGAACCAAAGGGAATCAGTTTTGCCACCTGGTCGCAAAATCCATACGGAAACCCGAGCGCACGCCCCGCATCGCGCACACTCCCCCGCGCCATCATCGTTCCAAACGTAATAATCTGCGCCACGCGTTCTACGCCATATTTCTCCGTGGCATACGCAATCATTTCATCACGCCGGTCATCCGCAAAATCCATATCAACATCAGGCGGCGAAGGCCGATACGGATTCAAAAACCGTTCAAACGGCAAACGGAAAAAGAGCGGATTCACACTCACAATGCCAAGCGCGTATGAGACGAGCGATCCGGCCGCCGAACCACGCGTGGTCACCACAATAGCGTGTTCACGCGCGTACTGTATCAAATCCGCCACGGTCAAAAAATACGGCGCATAACCCTTGGTATTGATAATATTCAATTCATACTCCAGGCGTTCTTTAATTTCTGGAGTTACCTCAAGTTTTTCTGCGATTCCAAGATAGGTTTGATCGCGCAATTCCTGATCCGCCGTCTTCCCTTCCGGTATGGGAATGGGTGGAAAATGCCACTGGTGAAGTGGGATGTCAAGGTTCACGCGCTCGGCAATACGCACGGTATTTTCAAGGGCTTCGGGAATGTGCCCAAAACGCCCGGCAATTTCTTTTGCGGAACAAAGTGATCTATCAACCTGTTGGAAGCTCAAGCGGTTTGGTTGATCAACGGTTTTGCCTTCGCGAATACACACTAAAATATCTTGCGCCTCCGCGTCATCAGGATTCAAATAGTGCACATCGCGCGTGGCAACGAACGGGATATTCAACTCCGTCCCAAGTTGAACAAGTTTTGTGTTCACTGTCATCTGACCGTCAAGTTCCGGGTGATCTTGCAGTTCAATATAAAAATTGCCGTCGCCAAAAATTCCGCGATATTCTTCGGCTATCTCTTTGGCGCGCGCACGCGAATCGTCGGCGCGCACTGCACTGGCAAGCTCCCCCGCCATACAGCCGGAAAGCGCGATCAGTCCCCGATGATGCTCGCGCAATAGTTCCCGATCAATGCGCGGATGATAGTAAAATCCTTCCAAATGGCCTTTACTGGAAAGCGCCATTAAATTTTTATATCCTTCGTAATTTTCTGCCAAAAGAATCAGGTGCGGCGCGTGCGCATCCACGTGCGCCTGCTTGGAAAAACGGCCATTCACGGCTATGTACGCCTCCATGCCAACAATGGGCTTAATCTCCGCTTTGCGGCACGCCTCGTAAAATTCAATCGCGCCATACAGTGATCCGTAATCCGTGAGCGCAAGCGCGGTAAACCCGCGTTCTTTTGCGGCGCGCACTAAATCAGGAATCTTGGTCAATCCATCAAGAAGGGAGTAGTGGGAGTGGACGTGAAGGTGAACAAAGTTAGGCATGTTCAATACTAAACACCCGTTTCTTCTGGCTTACATTAAACCCGAGATAGCGCCCGCGCATCAAGTGCGTCTGTGCGTCAATGGCAGGAATCGCAGAAACGAGAATCAGTGAAACCGGCAAGAGCAACCACTGAAGCAACATCATAAGAAAGGTATGCCGTTTTACGGTGCGCGGCGGTGGCGGGAGCAACAACATGCTCAAACTAAGCGACAAGAGCAAACCAACCATGGCAATCACCATGAGCCACTCAAGAATGTGCGGGGTATTTTGAAAAATCGCGGTTTTTTGCACCACATCACCCGCAACCCAAAGCGGGAGCCGACCAAACAAGAGCAGTATGAGCGCGGTGGTGGCCCAGGAAAATTTACCTTCCAGTTGATACCATAATAACCGGGCGCGCAAACGCCACGGGATGTTCTTTTTCAAACGAAAATGCCACAAAAGATACGGCACATGCTCCACACCCCACGCCCATCGCCGTTGTTGTTTATATAAGTTCTTCATACTCCCCCACCAACGGTCATCACGAGCCGTATCCATAGAGACCGGAATGTACAGTGGCTGTACGCGGTACCGGCCGTTATAGCGCAGAAAACATTGCAAAAATATCCGTGAATCCTCTGACACAATATCTTTCTGCCAAAAACCAACATCCACCAGCGCCTTAAAACTCATGCTATGAGAAGAAAAGGTGGTAATGGTATGCGGCCGCGCGAGCGCAAAGAGTAACCAAAAGGTGGTGCCAAAAGACATAATGCGCAACACCGATGGCGATTCCCAAATATTATTGTTGTAGAGCGCCACCGGCTGAAACGACGTATGCGTGGGATCCGGGTGAGTCAGATATTCATGGGTCAAATAGGCAAAATATTCTCGATGGACAATGGTATCCACGTCAAACGCCGATACAATAACCCGTTCATACGGCAAACCAAGCTCATCAATAAACTTTTTTGCTTCGTAACCCGCGTAATTCAAATTAGATCCTTTACCTGGGATTTCATCAGGGAGATTATGCGGATGCAGGGTAGTCCAAAAACGAAAGAATGAGCCCCCAAATTCTTGCGTCAGCACCGCACACACCTGTTCAAAATGCTCGCGTTTACGCTCTTCACCGGCGAGGACAATCATCATTTTATCCGCCGGGTAACTACCGCGCACCAGGTGATTCAACGTAGCGCGAACCACTTCAATTTCCTCATCGTACATGGGTAAAAAAACGAGATGATACATATTTTTCCACCCAGCGAGCGCCCGGGTACGATCCATCCAAAGAATCCGCTGCGCCGTATGAAAACGACGCCACGAGATAATCAAAAATAAGGAAAAATAGAGCACACGATATACCCAATACAGATCAAAAACAATAATAAAATAGATCATCCACAGCGGCCGGAGAAACGAAAGTCCTACTCCAAGCAACAAGACGCCCCACGTCAGGGCGCCGGGCAGTATTTCATAGAGACGATAACGCACATACGGTGACATATTGGTGAACACTTTTTGTACTCAAAGAGTAATACGCGGCTCACTCTTGTAGATGGCGGTAATAAAAGGAGTTCCGGGGCCTGCGTTTACTCGGCCCGTCAGGGACCCGTGCCGGAGCGGCACACGGAAAGCGTAGGCAAGCGCGTTCCCTATGGCCACAACAGCGCGCGTTTCACTAAACGTCCCCTGACCAAGTGCAACCTCAATACCGCCAAGATCATGTCCACGCTGCGCCGCCGCCAAGAGCAGGCGATCAATGGTTACCAGCACCGCGCCTTTCGTTCGCACGCGTCGTTTCCACACCCGCTCCGCGTGGAGTGAAACCATGATCCCATCACCCCCACTTTCCAAAAAAAGAATGGGCTTTGTCATAGCGATTGCGTCTCATCAACCACCACCGTATGCCTCCCTTCAAGAATCGCGTAAACAAAACGATCAAGCATGCGCTTGCGTTCCGCGTATTCTTCAGGAGAAAACAACGTATAACGGATCGTAAAACCCAATTTTTTCTCAAACTGCAGGATAAGCCGTTTAAGCGCTTGTTCAGAAACACGACCAACAATCAGAATGTCTGTTGGCAAATTTTCATCACTAACAAATCGCCCGGACAAAAGCACCAAGGTTACGGACTCAAGATTTTTTATGCCGTTAATCAACTCCTGCTCACCGAGCAGTTGCCCCCTCATGAGAAGCGCCCCTAATTCATGGTGCAATAATGAATCCGTGTTCAGCGAATAAAACTTGCGGCGCGTTTCCCCTTCCGCCACATCACCCTCCTCACGAATAATGGTGGTGGTCACGAGTGTGGCAAGTTCACGCCGAACCGCGTTGATTTGGGTGCCGGCAAGCCGTGATAATTCGCGGACAAAAAACCGCGCTTGTGGCTCGCGGTAAAAAATGTGTAAAAGCTTGAGCCGGGTCTTTGAACCAAATAAGTATTCAATCATAGCTTGCCCCTCTGAGGTCATTTCAGTATAATACCCACGTCACCCTACCGTCAATATGTCAAGTCCGCTCACGATCAGGACCCGTGAATTTTTTGTGGAATCGCGCGACCACGATCGTTCGCATACCATACTCTCCATTACGGAACCAAAAGACGCAGAAGAGGCCGTGCTGAAAGGCACCCTCTTTGTGCTTTTTGAAATAGAACAGGGAAACGCGCGCATGATTGAGTATGTGCAGGACACCGTGCGTTTTGTTGAACGTTCCTACTACGAAGAGTTTGCCGCGGAGCGCAACCACTTTGAAGACACGATCATGCGCACCAATCAACTGCTACGCGGATTCACGGTGCCGACAAACACCGGCGTGCACGCGCTGATTGGCGTGGTCAAAAAAAGCGAACTTTCCTTTACCGCGCACGGTTCGCCCGATATCTGGCTTTTTGCTCGCGGACTGCAGCGGCCGCACGCGCTCCTCCCTCATGATGAAGAGGAAAAGGAGAAAGAATCACCCTCTTCATTTTTTTCTGAACTCCTTGTTGGCACGCTTTCCATTCAAGATATCGTGCTGGTCACCAGCACCCACGTGCGTGATTATTTTACCTCGGACCGACTCGGTAAAATGGTGCGTGGCCACAGCGGTGAGGAAATCAGTCGGCATCTGGAACGCATCTTGAGAGAATTAGGAAGTGGTCTTTCATTTGCCGGCATGGTACTGGAAGCGGTGCCGGCGCCCGGAGCAAAAAGCACGGCAATCCGACCCGCTGGCTCCAATGCTTCAATTGAACAATTTTTATCCGGACAAAAAAAAACCGCGGAATTTTTAGCGCCCACAATCTTTCGCAACACCTGGCTCTGGTTCCACCAACAATGGGCGGCGCGGCCGCGATCACGCGGCGTCTCCCACCGCCCCCACGGTACGCCAAACCGCGCCCACGGATCGGCATCTGAACAATTTCTCCTTGGACACACGTTGTGGTATCTCATTAAAAATGCCGCGATACTTCTTGGGCGGCTCCTGCGAGGCATCGTGATTCTCCTGTGGCGCGGGCTCATTCTCCTCACCGCATTTTTCCGCAGCTCCCCTGGTGAACGCAAGGTCCTGCGATCAGAAACCAAACGGTCAGTACGCGGACGAATCGTAGCGTGGTACACGCGCTTCCGCTCGCTTCCTCCGCGCAAAAAAACGCGTCTTTCTGTTGTGCTACTCTTTCTTATCACCGTGGTTGGTGGCGGAACAACACTTATCTACCAACGAGTGAAGGCGCACGAGGCAACAACCACGGCGCAACTTATTACCCAGATCACGCGTAATCATGAGGAAGCGCAAGCAAAACTCATTTACGGCGCTGACGCCGATGCGCGAATGCTCCTACACGAAGCGGAACAATTAATCAGTCAATTACCAAAACGCGGCACCGCAAATAAACAAGTCCGCGAACAGCTTGCCGGTATGGTGGCAACCGCCCTTGCCGAACTGCGTAAAGAAATTCTTGTGCAACCAACCTTGGTGGTGCCCATCACCGATGTCACGCTCGCGCGTCCGCGCGCGCTTGCGCTCTACGGCGAAGAAATAATGGCGGGAAGCGCGCACACCTCGCGCGCCGTGCTCGTAAAATTAACCTCTGGTACGACGCGAGAAGTTGGCACACCAAATCCCCTCACCAATTCGTACGCCGTTGACCAAACGGTATGGTGGCAGATGGGGACCGGCATCGCGCCAATCAACCAAGATGGCGTGGCCGGAGAATTGTTTGGTCAACTGGGAAACGCGTCTGACTATGTCATTTTCAACCAAGGACTCTATGTGCTCCGGCCGGATGAGGAGCAGATCATTCGCTACCCCGCGCGCGGCGTCACCTTCGCGGGATCCGGCCAGCCATGGATTAAAGAACAAACCGTGTTGCCGCTTGATGCGCGCTTTTTGGCGATTGACGGAGATCTCTATGTCGTGAGCGTGAATGGTTCAGTGCAAAAATTACGACGCGGCGCGGCCATTCCTTTCAGCTTAACCCCCATTGATCCAGAAATCACCACGGTGACTGATGTGTGGACCAACGAAAAATCATCATTCATATATATACTTGATGCCGCGGGCGGGCGCATGGTGGTCTTTAATAAAGAAGGAAAACTGCGCGCGCAATATCGCGCGGACGCGCTCAAAACAGCCACCGGTTTTTTCTTGGACGAAAAAAAGAAAAAGGCGTACGTGGCGGTTGACGAGGGCGTTATCTCGTTTGATCTTATACATCTCCCCTAAAACAAAACCCCCGATACGTTGGGGGATTTTGTTAGCGCAATGGTTATTTCAATTCTGCCTTTCCACCCGCGTCTTCAATCTTTTTCTTCATTTCTTCCGCTTCCGCTTTCTTCACTTTTTCTTTGATCACGCTGGGCGCTTTGTCCACCAAGCCCTTAGCATCAGCGAGGCCGAGTCCGGTTATTTCCTTCACCACTTTAATAACCGAAATCTTATTGGCGCCGACATCCATGAGTTCAACATTGAACTCGGTTTTCTCTTCAACAGCCACGCCGCCCTCGCCGGCCGCAGGCGCAGCCATCATCATGGCCGGCGCCGCGGCAGACACGCCGAATTTTTCCTCCAAGATTTTCACCAGCTCCGCCAAATCCAACACGCTCATTTTCTCAATCTCTGCAACGAGCGCCTTGAATTTCTCCGGAACTTCTACTTGTTTCATTTCGTCTGACATATCATTATGATTTATTCGCTCTAATTCCATCTAACACTCGCACCAAACCACGCAAGTTGCCTGCAAGCACGTTGACAAATCCGGACACGGGCGCGTTTAAGGTTCCCACGAGTTTTGCCAAGAGTTCTTGTTTGCTCGGCAAAAGCGCGAGGTCTTTTATCTTGGCCGCGGAAACGAAACGCCGTTCCAAGATGCCGCCAATCACCTTCACCATGCTGTGTGTTCTGCCAAAGATGTGAAGCAAACGCGCCGGCGCCACCTCGTCTTCATAGCCGAAGAGCGTCAGCACCTCGCCGCCAAAACTCCGCGGCGATACATCAGTGAGGCCGGCATCTGACGTTGCTTTTTCAAGCAGTGTTTTTTTTGCCACCATGACCCCAATCTGTTCCGCGCGCGCTTGCTTGCGGAGTGCTTCCGCCTCTTTCACCGGCAAACCACTGAAGTTCGCAAACACAACGGACTTGCTTTTCCCGAACGCATCCGTAAGTTCTTGCATGATTTCCTGTTTTTCTTGTTTGGTTTTTGCCATAAAAAAACTGTGGTTTTAGCCACAGACGCTGTCCTGAATTTATTTCAGGACCTAGTACAATTCGACCAACTTGTACCTATGCAGTACATTAAGCCTTTTGGGCAGCTGCAGTCTATGGTGCGTTTATAATAGCAGAGGGCCGGAAGGATGTCAAGAGTAAAAAAAAGCGGGGGCATCCATGATCTTTGCGACCACAGACGCCCCCGAGGGAACAAGGAGCTACGGGATGAGGCTCGGAATTTCGCTAAGGTCGCGGATGACGCGGCCGCGCAGGTGGTTTTCCACAAATGCCACCTCATACTCCGACGTGTTCTGGTTTGGCACCAGCACCACCTCAAGACCCATGTCAATCAAGGGCGCGAGGTCAAGCTGAAAGATATCGCCGACCACGACCACGTCTTCCCACGCCATGTGGTGCCTCTTCCGAATCTCGTCTACCACTTCAAAGTAGTATCCACGGCGCAGGAGCACCGGCCACCCGCAACCGGGGATCTGCATGGATTCAGAAACCCACACGAAATCAGGCGTGACGTCAAACTTCCGCGCAAGGCCGTGAACCCGCTCCATGAGCCAAAGAAACTCAGGTGACACAGAGCCCGGGTCATCGGAATCACTTCCGAGTACACGAAGCTTACTCTTGACCGCCTCGGTCTCCGAATTGGTCACGATGTAAACCGGCTTGCCGTGAAGTCGCACCAGCGCGTTTGCCGCGCCTTTTTTGAACACCGGCCTACCGCCGAGGCCGTAATTGGTCCGGAACAGAAAATCATTCAGCCGATCAAGGTCATCTTCCTTCAAAAAAATGCCGAGGTCTTTGAAGAACATCCCGAGGATGGGACGCATACGCAAGTACGGATCCGCATTCGCGGGCGCCACAGCATAGCCGCCTCGCATGTGGGGGTACTTCCCCGGATCGTCTGCAATCCTACGGGCGTACATCCCCCACGCTTCCCGCACATCTGCCACGGGAAGACGCGCGAGGATCGCGACCCCCCCCATAACAGATTCAGTGAAAGGCCTCCCCTCCTCTTCAGCGTCCGTGAACGTTCCGTCAAAATCCAGAATCAGTAGTTTTGCCACTTTACCCTCCCGTGGGTTTTTTAGGGTGAGAATTCACTCCCCTCATAATTTCATCGCAATAAAATCATGAGGGGAGGCAGGAGAACCGAGCGCAAAGCATCAGCTCTCCTGCAGAAACGTGAGGTTAGGCCACGGTCAGCTTCGGCCTGGGCCTTTCGTTGCGGATTCTCCATGCGAGGACAAAGCCGAGAACGGCAAGCGGCAGCATGGCACCGGGCCAGGCATACCAGTTACTGATGTCGGCCGCTCCCACTTCTTCTGGGCCACGGGGCAGGGCGAAGTAGTAAAACGCAGACTGCATCCCCGTTCCGAGATAGACGAAGCCATCAATGATGCCGACGGCAACCCCCACATTGCGTGTTCCACCGAAGTCTTGGGAGGCTGTACCGGAGAGCATACCGTGCACGCCGATCACGGAGAGCGACACGAACGCCGCAATCCAGCCGAGCTCCGGTTTTCCAAGAAGAAAGAACATGCCGAGAACACCCGCAATCATGAACGCGTAGAGCACTGCGGCCACCGGACCACGACGGGAGTTGAACAGATGATCCGAGATGGTACCGGCAAAGACACCACCCAGAATGCCGGCGACGCAGAGGGTCATGCCCCAGTTCTGGTACACGAAGTCCTTCGGAGCGCCCGACGTCTTCACGTAGAACCGGTACATCTGCATGATGGCCTGCCGCAGGAATCCACTGCAGAGCTCAATCACGGCGATGGTCATGATGACCTTGTTCTGAAGCATCAGCTTGAACACCGCGGCTGCCCCAAGT
>Ga0114944_1000313_pt1 | contig 12293 bp, 17 predicted proteins | sample OV2TP2_FD_89582 | JGI IMG/M metagenome (GOLD analysis project Ga0114944, IMG submission 89582) | Hot spring microbial communities from Beatty, Nevada to study Microbial Dark Matter (Phase II) - OV2 TP2 | ecosystem: Environmental > Aquatic > Thermal springs > Hot (42-90C) | place: USA: Beatty... | reverse complement strand
TGCTTCTTGGGTACATGCTTGCGGATACGGCGGCGCATTGCGTTTTTTGGCGGGAATACCATGATATTGCGCAACCGCAATAAACTGCACGGCAATCAGAAGGAAGCCGACTGCTACTATGTGAGAAAGTTTTTCTTTTTCAAGCATAGTACTATTATCCCAACTTCTTCAGATTATCTTTTAATACAGGAATATCTTCCTGTATTGTCTTCCAGATTATTTCAGGATCAATACCAAAATATTCATGTATCACCTTGTTGCGCATTCCGACCATAGCGCTCCACGGCACAAACGAGTATTGTTCTTTGAAATCTTCCGGCAATCGAGCGGCAGCTTCGCCCAATATTTCAAAATTCCGCACAACTGCATCAATTGTTTTTGCGTCATGTAAGAAATCTTCAAATGAAAGCCCCTCTGTATACTGTTCAATATGAGCAATAGATTGGAATATATCGTCAAGATACAGCTGTGCTTCGCGTTTAGACATATACCGTCTCATTAAGGACTTGTTCTTTGATGGCGGGTTTAAGCGCATGAACGGTAACAACCTCAACTGTTTCCTGAAAAAGTGAACGCAGGAAATTCTCCAGCGCTAAGTAGTGGAAAAAACCAACCGGCTCTGAAAATTCCACCAGAATATCAACATCGCTTCCCGCATGGTCATCCCCGCGCGCAACGGAGCCAAAAACACCAATTTTCTCCACTTTGTATTCGGCGGTTAACTCTTCCCTATGCTCCCGCAGGAGTTTTTGTATTGTTTGAAGCTTATTTTGCATGTTTAAATACTACCATACTATCAACCTGCCTTGCTACCGCGAATAGGTATTTTATTCAATAAATCTGAAGGTGGAGTGAATTTCTTCATATATCTTTAGGTGTTTCTCCATCATTGGATCGTTAGGATTAGATTCGTAAAACGATACTATATAGATATAATCTTTATGACCTGCGACAACGATACGTTCATAGCCATCAAACACAAACCTAGACGCAATAATTGCCAATTCGTTACCAAGCATTCCTTCTCCCATCTGTCGTGGGAACATTCTGTCACCCTCCGGATTGATGGGGGCGTTGTCTAATAGCCATGCAGATACATCTATCGCTTCAGGCACAAAGTATCCTTCTGCAGAATACACTGAAATATCTACACGAGCGGGCCATATACCCCCATCCTGTATCATACTTAACCGAAAAAGAGTATTGCCAAGCAAATATGGCTGTCCTTGTGCTGTTTCTGTATACCAATAATATAATGGGCCAGGATACCTTACCTCAAACCCAAACTCGTCGTTGCGGTAGGTTTGCCAATCGGATGTATTAATTTCATCCTGTGCAATGTCCGACTTTGCACATTCTGCAAACTCGCAATCGGGGCCGGTGCGGCCGACTGTGGTGCCGTCCGGGCAGAGCTTAGCTTTCTGGGTACATGCTTGCGGATACGGCGGTGGATTGCGCTTTTGGGCGGGAATGCTGTAATATTGCGCAACCGCAATAAACTCCACGGCAATGAGCAACAAACCAACCGCTGCTATGTGGCTTAGTTTTTCTTTTTCAAGCATACTCTACGACAAAACCTCAATATTTTTGTATGTACGAAACATCTTGTCAAAAGACGCGATCTGCTTAATACCGTATGTTTCCATAATAGCGATGTTGCTCGCATCAACAAAACTAATATTTTTTGAAGATGCTGATCGCATAACTTCAAGCGCTCGCAATTCCAACGTTTCATCAAGCCGCACTATATCTACCTCATGGTTGTTATCAAAGTAGATACTCTGAGCAAAATAGAGAGCGTCCTGCTTATGCGATCGATACGACAATACCGTAACAACTTCACTGACAATGAAATGAGAAAGAACTACGCGATACTGTCTTTCCTGAAGTTTTTTCCAAAGAGCAACTGATCTCTCGTGCAAAGCATCATGCGCATTGAGAATTCCAATAAAAACATTGGAGTCAACAAATACGCTATCCATGCTTCTTGGCACCGTATACTATTTCATCAACACAGGATGCAAGCGTGTTGTCACCCATATCGGCAGCAAGCTTTGGCAGATCCCATATGGAAATTATTTTTCTGCTTTGTTTGCCTTTTGGCACATCCCCATGCACATGCGCGCGAATTAACTCGCGCACAATAAACCCCACGCTTTTGTCCCGCCGAAGTGCTTCCTGCTTCAATGCTCGCAAATGCCGTTTGGGCAAGCGGACGTTTGTAGTTGTAAGTTTTTCCGTTTCTGTTTTCATAATACAATTGTATTATTATATGGTTGAAGAGTCAAGAAAATTATGAACCAAGGGAAAACCGGGTTTGTCATTCCTTCGACCCAGGTCGGAGAATCCAGTTTTTTACTCGAAAAACCGAAACGTGGAGAGAATTTGATCAAACAATTCTTGCCCCTCTTCAATCTTTGCTTCGCTAATGGTATTCGGGGCAAACGTCAGTCCATAGATGAATGTAGAATCTTTCGAGAAGAAAAACACAGAGTTTACATGCTCGGACCCCGCGCGAGGTAGCGGCTGAATTGCTTCCTGACCACCTACTTTCACAGTTTTTACGGTATAGGGTGTATCTACATAATAATCTTGCAAATTTTCATAAGGCAATCCCGTAAGCTGGTTGTAATTTCCGGTAACCGACAAGGAAAGTGTGTATTCGTTGAAATTGTCCTGAAACTCTTGAGTAAAGCCGCTGCCCCGTAGGAGGAATTCGTCCTCGCTCCAACCGGCGGGAAATTCCATCTCGAAACCAAACTCCTCATTCCGGTAGGTGTGCCAATTACTCATGTCATTTTGTGCAATGCTTAGCTTTGCACATTCTGCAAACTCGCAATCGGGGCCGGTGCGGCTGACGTACGATCCGTCCAGGCATTGTTTCACTTCTTGGGTGCATGCTTGCGAATACTGCGGCGGGACGCGTTTTTTGGCGGGAATACCATAAAACTGCGCTACCACGATAAACTGCACGGCAATTAAAAGAAAGCCGACTGCTACTATGTGAGAAAGTTTTTCTTTTTCAAGCATACATTATTCAGAAACACTATTTTATAATCTCGGATTTCAATTTTTTCGCCTCTTCCATAAAAAATGTTCTCCACTCCCGTGGATCGGTTTTTACAATCATACGGGGAAAATCCTGCGCACTCTCCGCTTTTATAAATTGCGTACCAAGCTGCAAAGGATCAATGTGCCAATCAAATTTTATTTTTGCCTTTTTGATTAACTCATCAATTGCATACTTCTTTTCGCGGCAAATATGATAGAGATCAATGTAATCACGCGCCGCCGTTCTTTGATAAATAGTAAAAAGCTTGTTGACAGCGATATCAAAAATGCTGTCCACTGATATCCCGTACTCAATTCTCCCTGTTTCAATGCGCCCAAAAGGAAAATACGTAAATTCCGTTTTCAGCACTTCATCGCCGAAATGGATAAAAAAGATGTTTCTGTTAAAACTCCTCTGAAAATCAATGGCGCCGGCTCTTACTTTTTTTTGAATTGTTCGCACCGCCACTTCCAGCGCCCCCATATCGCTTATTTCTTGTTCAGAAAAAAAATCAAGGTCTTCCGAATAACGATGTCCGAGGTAAAACGCCGCCAATGGCGTACCGCCCGTCAGATAAAAACGTTCCGTGAACAAGGGTGACTTGCCAATCGCGGTTAAAAAAGCAATCTGATTCTTAGTGAGGATATCCATCAATATCAAGTACCAGCTCCAAATATCTTTTTCGCGAAGGCTCAAGATGCAGTTTATCCCAATATTTTCGCAATTGAACCTCGCTGATTTTCTCGCCGTTCAACCCAAAATTAATCATCTGCTCAAGCCGCCACTTTTCATACTCTTCCGGATCAGCTTTTTTGAACGCTTTTTCATCTACTGACCAATTATACATATGCTTATTATAGCATATTTTGATACGGAATTCAATTAAGAACCAAGAGAAACACAACCACGCGACGGGTTCCAATGCTTATCGGATGGACACTGGCATGGCAAACATACTCCCGCATTAGGAGATGGATTTTCGGGGCAATATGTCCAATTCCCTCCCGTTACTTCACATATTTCTTCACTTGATAGATCTTGTTCAATAAATCTGAAGGTGGAGAGGATTTGATTTTCAATGGGGGTGTAACTACAAGAAACAGTAAATAAGTCTCCAGATCTCCTTTCGGATAAAAGTTTATAATGACATCCTTGTTTACTGGAATCAACAATCAATGCTGGTATTTCGTTAATATTTGTTATCACAACATCATTTCCAGCTCTAATTTCCGAAACACGGATTTCATCCAAACTGTACAAAAGTCCGTGTAATATTTGAACAAAAAATGAATCTCGAACTCTGTCTTCTTTTATCGGTCCGTCAAATATAAAATTAGATGCTGCTCTACCGTAATCTTCTTCAATACTCCAATTATCCGGATATTTCACCTCAAACCCAAACTCGTCGTTGCGGTAGGTTTGCCAATCGGAAGTGTCGAGAGGAATAGTATCTTGCGTTTGGGGCTGCGGCGATGGCACGGGTGGCGTGTGTGAAACCCGGTTTCGCATAACTCCTTGCAACAACAAAATGCCGGCGACGGCGAGGACAACCGACACGGCGGCGACAATGAAGAATAGTTTAATTTCTGGTTTAAAGTTGTGAAGTGGATTTATAGCTTCTAGTCTATGCACAAAATGCCATACCCTGCTTTAAAATTCTCTATCGTTGCGTAACAGCCGAAAAAGTCAGTATCTTGCTCACAAATTCCTTTGCCGCGTTCGGCCTGATTGTAGTCATAGACGACACAGGAGCCTTCGCACTCATCAGAGTTTTTGCATTCTTTGCCGCCGTCTGCATACGTAAATATACAACTATATGCCCGCGAAGCGCCAACTTGCCGCCAATCTCCCATTTTTTCCATGCAGCTTGTTTCGTTTGTGGGGATTTCTTCTGGAATAGTAGTAGTTTTCTGATCCACAAACCGAAACGTGGAGAGGATTTGGTCAACGGTCTCACGCTCAACTGCTGCAACGTCTTGAATGTAAAAAAGGGCGTATTCCCTTTCCCCAAAGATTAAAATACTTATACCAGAACCGGCCCCGATGTAACGTTCATCATCGTACAAACGTATCGGGATTTCCGCCAAGAGAGCCGGCATTCCGCTGATAGTAGTTTCGGCTGCTGGCACCGCTGCTCCCGCCCCACTCCCGGTCGAGAGATAGTTCGCGTCCCCTAATCCATCCATACCGTCGAGAGGCAAATCATCGTTACGGATAGCCTCCTCTCTTGTTTGAAAACCAGCTTCATGAATTGCTTCTTCTCTAGAAATATCCCTCAACACTCTCACTGCAATGGAATGTCCGGCAATTTTGAATTTTGAAGGTTTGAACCCAACGTATCCTTCATACTCCTGCATCGTCCATCCTTCCGGATACCTCACCTCAAACCCATACTCCTCATTGCGGTAGGTTTGCCAATCATTCATGTCATTTTGTGCAATGCTCGGCTTTGCACATTCTTCAAACTCGCAATTGGGCCCGGTGCGGCTGACGTATGATCCGTCCGGGCATTGTTTTGCTTCTTGGGTGCATGCTTGCGGATACGGCGACGGCGCGCGTTTTTTGGCAGAGATGCCGTAAAACTGCGCGACCGCAATAAACTGCACGGCAATTAAAAGAAAGCCGACTGCTACTATGTGGCTTAGTTTTTCTTTTTCAAGCACGTCTCCTGAATTCTTTTAATTACGCACAACGGTAACAAAAAATATCGTGGCGACCGCGAGCAGCATCAGCACCACGGCAACCCAGTGGATAGTTTTTTCGTTTTCTATCATAGAAATTATTAGCCAATAATGCTTATTTAATTGTACTATGTATGCGCTCTATATTCTCAAGATTGGATATAACCTGGTTTGCTTTATATATAATAAACACCGTAACCGTTAAACCGAATATCATCAGTATTGCAAAATGAACCAGTGAGTTATTGCCATACCGCAATTTACTCATGTTCGCTTATTATCTTGCCGCCTAACGTGCGCAACTCCGCCAAAAACCGCTTTCCCTGCTCCTCTTTGGGAATTTTATCATCCGGCCCTTTGCCCGGCGCGCTGCCATGCCAGCGGTAATCAAACTCAATTTCAGGGATACCTTTGCCTGGAATGGTATGCGCAATAATGCATACGGGCCGCTCAAATATGGCACGCGCCTCTTCGCAAGCATTTATAATCTCACGGAAATTGTGCCCGTTGATTTCCAGCACATGCCAGTTGAATGCTTCATATTTTGCGCGCAACGGCTCCAGCGGCATTATGTCTTCCGTCATGCCGTCTATCTGGATATTATTACGGTCTATAATGCAGGTAAGATTGTCCAGCTTATGCTTGCCGGCAAGCAGCGCCGCCTCCCAGGTGTTGCCGGCATCATGCTCGCCGTCTGACATAAGGCAGTATACCTGATTCGGCTTGCTGTCAATTTTAAGCGCAATCGCCATGCCCGTTGCCTGCGAGAGGCCGGATCCCAACGGGCCTGACGTAGTCTCCAACCCGGGTAACGCCGTGCGATGTGGATGCCCCTGTAAGCGCGTGCCGAGCTTGCGCAATGTTTGCAGCTCTTCCAACGGAAAGTATTCCGCGTGCGCAAGCGTAGCATACTGCACGGGACAGATGTGGCCGTTGGAAAGCACTAGACGGTCACGCTCTTCCCATTCCGGATTCTGCGGATTGTGCTGTAACACGTGGAAATACATGGCGGTAAACACGTCCGCCATGCCCAAAGGCCCGGCCGTATGCCCGCTGCCAGCCGGAATGAGCATTTCAATGATGGAGATGCGGATTTCGTTGGCTTTTTGTTCCAGGAATTTTAGTTTTTCGTCGTCTAACATGAGAGCATTAGGTTATAGAGCATTAGAGCATTAGAAAAGTTTACGTATTAAAACGTTCAACATACTCATAACTTCTTGTAACAAAGCATCAATTTTTGAATAATCAAGATTTTTCCCAAAAGGCAACATCTTGGCCACCTCAATTTGTGTTTCAACTTCTGCGCCCGAACCAAATGCATTCGTAAGAAAATGACGATAATCACGTTTCGTCCCTCGCGCCTTACCTTCTGCAATATTTGATTGTATGGAAATAGCTGCACGGCGTAACTGTGACGTTAAACCATACAACTCTGATTTTGGAAATTGGTCCGTTAGCTCATACATGACCACAACAAGTTACATAGACTTTTGCCAGACAACCAAATCACGATAAGAAACAATTTGCATAACCTAATGCTCTAAAACCTAATACTCTAACGCTCTACTCTATCTCCGGCTGGTAATATTCATTCATTTTCACCGGAATGGGAATTACGGCTGCTATGGTGTTTTCGCCGTCAAATTCTATTTTAAGCATCAGTCCTTCCATAGTTGCCGCGGAGAAATTCTGGTCAAAAATAAAGTTGCCCAAGCTGTACGCAATAACGCCGTTGCCGTATTCTTCCACGCTCTGCACTACATGCGGATGATGACCCGCTACCACGCGCGCGCCCGCATCAATTGCCGCGCGCGCAAGAGCCCGTTGGCGCGCATTCGGCGTTTCCTCGTACTCTTCGCCAAAATGAAACGATACTACCAGTATATCAACTTTCTTTGATGCCTGTAAGACAACCTTTTCCACAACCCCTATTCCCGCCGCTCCGGGAGGAAGTACGGCCACGCCGCTTAGCGCTTCTCCGGCTTCAAACCAGCGCGGACCCGTATCGCTGAACGCCAAAAAACCGACGCGTTTGCCGCGCGCTTCCAGAACTGTCGGCGTATATGCCTCAACGCTATTCCACCCCGTACCCGCATACGCAACTTGCGCCCGATGCAAGCGGCGCATGGTGTCTTCCAGAGCTTCACGCCCCCAATCGCCGATATGATTGTTCGCGAGCGAAACAATATCAAACCCCGCGCGCGCAAGCGTATCCGGCACGTGCGGGTCCATACGGAACGAATATATACTGCCGACATTTTCTCCTTTATCTGAAACCGGCCCCTCCAAATTGCCGAATGTAATGTCCGCGCGCTTGAGCGTATCGCCCGTATAGGCAAAAGGAAACATCCAATCACCCGCGCCGTGCTTGGCAATCACAGACTCCACGCCGCGATTGAGCATAATGTCTCCCGTTAAAAGAATAGAAAGCGAGGAACTGGAATCGGGTAAATCCCGTGCGGCATATTCCACGCGCTGGCTTTCCAGCGGAGAACGCAAGTCATACGCAAAATTGTTTTTCACCCATAACCGCAGACGCTCCACGTCGGATTGGATATTATCCGACCCCAACACCACCATTGCGATAGGGCGCTCGTTGAACTCGCCGAACGGCATGGAAAAAACGGAAATAACCGTCTTTTTCGCCTCGGGAATATAGCCAGTCTTGCCGCCCGCGAATGCGTCTTTAGAAACAAACGGATGGATATTGCGCCATGTTTTAAAACTCCTCTTTTCCGTCATCTCAATAATAGATTGCTTGCCAAGCCATAGGTGCTGCAAAAAGCGGAACATATCAAGCGCTGATGACTTATTTCCCGGGTCCAGGCCCGATGGCTCTACAAATGTCGTCTGGGTTAAACCCAAACTTGCGGCCTTTTCATTCATAAGTCGCATAAATTTGCTTATGCCTATCTGGCGGGCGATAGCATACGCCGCATCGTTGGAAGAAGAAAGCAGCAACGGCCACAAAAGCTCGCCTGCTTCAAGCTCGTCCCCTTCCTGTAAGCCGCCAGAGTCGCCATATACTTCCACGTCTTCCGCGCTGATCGAAACCATGCGGAATTGGTTTATAGCTTCCACCGAAACAAGTGCGGTCATTAATTTGGAGAGAGACGCGATCGAGCGCACTTCTTCCGGATTTTTTTCAAAAAAAAGAAAACCGCTTTCCAAATTTCCCACTACCGCGGCCCGACCGGAAATTATAGGCGGCGGCACAAACGCCTCAACCGCGCGGTATCCAAACTGTCCTTCCTCCGCGTTATCCGTTGCCGCCAGCACCGCAGGATCGGCGCCATTGGCAACAAAAACCGGCGTGCCGATTTCAAGCTTGGAAAAGAGATCTGCGGCATCTTCCGCCGAGAGCCGGATACAGCCGCCAGAAAACCCTTCCGGCACGGGACTGCCGTCGGCATAATGCGGCCAGCCGTGAATAAAAAAATTGCCAAAAAACTGCATGCTGTGCGGCATCCACACCTCGCCGATAGTTGAGAAATGATTTTCTTCTTTTGTCTTTATGGAATAGACACCTGTGGGCGTCTCCCATAAAGACCCTGGTTTCCCTTTTGACGCTATTGAGTATTCGGCCTGCAAAGAGCCGTCGCGATATACACGCAGCATCATCTCCGCCAAATCCGCAAACACCGCGCTGCCCGTTTGCGGAACGGTAAATGACGGGCGGGAAAGCACGCGGGTATTGTATATATCGCGCTGATCGCGCATAAGAAACGTATTCGCGACCGTAACTATATCCCCACCAGGAGAGAACGGAACGTCCGCGGCTTCGAATGAAAACACCGAAGGCACGATCGCAAGACGCGCGAGAATAACAGGGGCGGCAAAAAAGGCGCCGCCTATGCCAAGTACGCTGATGCTCCAAAATATGTAGGAAAATATACTATGTTGTCTCGGCATGACGACGTAATTCTTCTATAGCTTTTGCGATATCCGTAGCACTGTAAATGGCAGCTCCTGCAACCAACAAGGAAGCGCCTGCTTTTACAACTTGCGGCGCCGTTGCATTGTTTACGCCTCCGTCCACCTCAACGGGGCATGTAGAACATGCGCCGCGCAGTGCGGCAATTTTAGGAAGCGTGCTCGGATGAAGCAGCTGACCGGAAGGACCCGGCATAACAGCCAGCGTTTGCACCAAGTCCACTTTTGAAAGATATGGCACTACCGCTTCCACTGGCGTATCGGGCCGGATGGCGATGCCCGCCTGTATGTCAGACGCGCGGCATGCCTCAATAACGGCATCAGGATTTTTGGATGCTTCTCGGTGAAAAATTACCCGCCGCACAATCGGCTCCAGCCATTCTTGAACACGCTCGTCAATGCGGCCCAGCATAAGATGCACTTCAATAAAAAGCGGCGTGCGCAAATTGAGCAGATCGCCCGGATTGTGCCAGAGCGTTATATCCGTAAACGATCCATCCGCCACATCCAGATGCACCCATGAAACATAAGGTTCCACCATCTTTACTTTCCGCTGTACTTCCTTAAATGCGGCTGCATTAACAGCGGGAATTATTTCTATTTCGCGCATACCCCGTTAGAAATTTACTTTTATTATCTTCATAAAAAAATTTTACACGATTGATTTTTGCACCGTTGTCTCATGCACACACATTTCTAACGGGGCATACAGGAAGTATAAAGGAAAAAACAAAAGAGTAAAAGAAAAGGCATCGCTTTTGCGACACCTACAGAGTTCCCTACTGTTCAACATCCCTGTCGGCACGCCCCCCCGTAACGAGCGCTGAGTAACCAATTACAACCAATACTACAACTAATAATAGAACGACTGCACCAAGGATAATCGAAAATGTGCTGAGCATAATCCCTCCTTAAGAAATCTTTTTTTATTTAATCAAATCTAATCAATTTTGTCAATACGACGCTGATGGCGCGGGTCGTGGGAAAACAGCGTCTCCAACCACAGTTTAATAGCGCGCTTTGTTTCTTCCGTACTTACAAACCGCGCACCCACAGAAAGGATGTTAGCATCATTGTGCTCACGGGAGAGCGTTACAATGCGATCGTTCTTACCGTACCACACTGCCGCCCGCACGCCCGGTACACGATTCGCTGCCATCGCTTCCCCCTGCCCCGAGCCGCCGAATACAATGCCGAACGATCCTTCTTCGTTGGCAACGCGTTCGGCAACCGGCCGCACAAAGTCAGGATAGTCATCATCATTCGTTTTACGATTCGCGCCAAAATCAACAACATCATGTCCCTGTTCAACCAAAAAACGCCGAATCTCTTCTTTGAGATCGAAACCGGCATGGTCAGAAGCAAGATAGATTTTCATAAATTTTGAATTATGAATCTGGAATTATGAATTACGGAAAAAGAAAGAGAATGACATCACACCATGTTCTTTTTTCCATGATTCATAATTCATGCCTCATGATTCTTTTTTATATAAGGAATTGAGGGAAAGATAGAGACAATGTCAAAGCAAATTTTCAAGCGATTGAACATGTTTAAGTAGCATCGCTCCATATCCCCATTCATTATCATACCAGCTCATTATTTTCACAAGATCGCCGTCCACCACGCGGGTAAGCTCCAAATCCACAATGGAACCGTATGGCATACCGAGTATATCGGAGGAAACTAACGAATCTTCGGCAATGGTAAGAATTCCCTGCCATTCCGGCTTCTGCGATGCCGCGCGAAAAATTTCATTTATCTCTTCGGCGGACGTTACACGCTCTGCCAGAAATGTAAAATCTATAATGGACCCCGCCACTATCGGCACCCGCAGTGCAATGCCGTCAAACAAGCCCTTGAACCGCGGGATGGCGCGTTCCACCGCGTCCGCCGCGCCGGTACTGGAAGGCACGATGTTCTGGGCAGCCGCGCGGCCCCGGCGGTAATCTTTTGCGTCGGGCGCGTCCACCAGCGCCTGCGTTGCGGTATACCCGTGCACGGTAGAGAGCATGGCTTTTTTAATGCCGGGGTTCTCCGCCATAATAGCGACTACGGGCGTGGTCGCGTTCGTAGTGCAAGAAGCGTTTGATGTTATTTTATCCAACGTAAGAAATTCCGTCCCCACGTTTGGCGTGGAAGTGGGCGTCTCTTCATCCTTCGCGGGCGCCGATATAACCACGCGCTTGGCGCCCGCTTTCAAGTGCGCGCCCGCTTTCTCTTTGGTGGCAAACACGCCGGTGGATTCCACCACTACATCAATATCCATATCACCCCATGGCAGTTTCGCGGGATCCTTTTCCTGTAAAAAAGCAACACCCTTTCCGTCCACCACAATCTTTCCTTCCTCCGCGCGCACATCATGATCCCATGTGCGATAGACGGAATCGTGCTTTAAAAGATACGCGAGATTCGCCTCATCTCCCAGATCGTTAATGGCAACAATCTCAATATCCGGCTTCTCCCCCTTCGCTAAAGCTTTGGAGGACAAGGCGAATGCCTGCCGGAAGAATACGCGGCCGATGCGGCCGAAACCATTGATTGCGATCCTCATAATTAAAAATGTAAAAATCAAAATGAAAAATGACAATCCAAAATGTCAAAATCATTTTTTATTTTTACATTGC
>Ga0114944_1000308_pt1 | contig 12451 bp, 11 predicted proteins | sample OV2TP2_FD_89582 | JGI IMG/M metagenome (GOLD analysis project Ga0114944, IMG submission 89582) | Hot spring microbial communities from Beatty, Nevada to study Microbial Dark Matter (Phase II) - OV2 TP2 | ecosystem: Environmental > Aquatic > Thermal springs > Hot (42-90C) | place: USA: Beatty... | reverse complement strand
GTCACAAATATTATTGTACCGAGCATTTGTGGGATCATAAGAATCCCGATGATCGGCGCCGCAAGTGTCGTAAACCGAGTGACAGGCAGATGACCCTCCTGTGATTCGGTTTTTATTTTTCCACAGTTTTTGTTGTGGCGATGATGTATTTGTGATACAATAAAACAGGTTCAAAAATGAGGAGGAGCGCGATGCAGAGACCGCATGAGTTGGACCATCGGTATGGTCCGCAGTTCCACATTCTTGATGATCTGGTGGCAACAACGAAGCTCGCGGCGGTGCGAAACCGTGAGACGGTTCAGCCGGAATTGAATCGGTTGGTTGCGGATTTGTATCGGTTTCTCGTTTGGCGTGTTGTTGCCCAGGAAATGCCGCATCAGCACCTTGAGGTGCCAACACCCATGGTGGATAATCTGCCGATGGGTGACGCGCCGCGCGGCGTCTGGTCCGGTACGATTCTTGATCGGCGTACCCGCGCCGTGGTGCTTTCCATCGCGCGCGCCGGCACATTGCCCGCGCAAGTGTGCTACGATTTTGTCGCTGGGCTTCTGGGCGGAAAAGCGATGTGCATGGACAATCTTTCCATGAGCCGCACCACCGATAAGGATCATAGAGTAACGGGCGCCGCCATCCATGGCGCAAAGACCACCGCGTCTATTCAAGGAAGTTACCTCCTTATCCCGGATCCCATGGGAGCGTCCGGCACCACTTTGTGCCAAGCGCTTGAGTATTACCGAACCTCGGTGAGTGGCACACCCGCCGGTATCATTGCCATGCATCTCATGGTGACGCCGGAGTACATCAGGATGGTGCGCGAAAAGTGGCCCTTGGTGCGCGTATACGCACTGGCCATTGATCGCGGACTTTCTCCGAGCGATGTGTTGCAGGCAGTCCCGGGTGATCGCATTGACGAGGAGCGCGGCCTGACCGACACCCAATACGTGGTGCCTGGCGCCGGCGGTCTGGGTGAACGCATCACCAACGTCTGGGTATAGTTTGCTTCTGGCCTACGGTTTTTCTCGCAGGCCTTTTCTTTTCATCCACACCCAATCCGCACGCGCCCTTGACAGGTTTTAAGGGATCATATAAGATAATCTCGCGCTAGAAGTTCACAATATATATTCGCCCAGGTCTTGGACGCGTGTCCCGGAAACCGGGATGAAAAGAGTCGCTCGCAAGGGGTGCTCTTTTTCGTTCTAGCGCTCGTACGTTGACAACACACATGTGACAAAGACGTGTTCCGATAACCATCGGAACAATCGTCTATTCCAAAAAAGTTGAATCAATCCCATCATCACGATGGGAACAATGAATTGTAGAGCCAATTCATCTCTCTTAAATGAGAGTTTGATCCTGGCTCAGGATGAACGCTGGCGGCGTGTCTAAGGCATGCAAGTCGTACGGATCAGTGTTTCACACTGGAGACGCGAGGCTGGGGTAAGTACGTATACATTTTATTATGATACTACATTATTTCGGCGCCCTCGTGTTTCCGCTGTGGAACATTGGTTAGTGGCAAACGGGTGAGTAACACATTGGCAACCTACCTTTGAGCCGGGCATAACCTCCCGAAAGAGAGATTAATACCCGATAGTCATGGGGGGACGAACGTCATTCCCATGTAAAGATTTATCACTCAAAGATGGGCCTATGGTCTATCAGCTTGTTGGTGAGGTAATGGCTCACCAAGGCTACGACGGATAGCGGGCGTGAGAGCGCGACCCGCCTCACTGGGACTGAGACACTGCCCAGACTCCTACGGGAGGCTGCAGTCAAGAATATTCCCCAATGGACGAAAGTCTGAGGGAGCGACGCCGCGTGCAGGAAGACGGCCTTCGGGTTGTAAACTGCTTTTTTCAGGGACGAATTCTGACGGTACCTGAAGAATAAGGGGTTCCTAACTCTGTGCCAGCAGGAGCGGTAATACAGAGACCCCAAGCGTTATCCGAATTTACTGGGCGTAAAGCGTCCGTAGGTGGTTTTGTGCGTTATCTGTCAAATTCCAGGGCTTAACCCAGGAACTGCGGGTAATACGGCAAGACTTGAGGCCGGGAGAGGCAAGCGGAACTGTCGGTGTAGTCGTAATAAGCGCTGATATCGGCAGGAACACCAAAGGCGAAGGCAGCTTGCTGGAACGGTCCTGACACTCAGGGACGAAAGCGTGGGTAGCGAATGAGATTAGATAAATCTCAGCCGCGGTTCAACATTCCGTTGAACGAACGGCACATGGTGTCCACTTCAGTGGCGACACTGAAGATATGCATCTAGCTGTATCGGGGGAACTCCAGGCAACAGGGATCTACTGTCCTGCTGGACAATCCCGAGGGAAGTCTGAAGAAGCTGAAGGCCTGGCCTGAAGCTGATGAAGACCCCGTAGAGACTAAGAAGATCATGAGACAGAAGACATAATGTTCTATGAAAAAAGAAAACGTGTTGTCTTTGTCGGATCAAAGTAAAGCGGTCATCTTTGGCTCACTCCTTGGCGATGGATCATTAAAAATCCACAAGGGGTATGCCAATGCGCGATTTTCATTTAAGCATTCCAAACCTCAAGAAGAATATTTTTTCTGGAAAGTCGGAATGTTAAGCGAAATTTCACAAGGGTCTTGCGTATTCAAGCAAGCCCCGAGTGGATTTGGCACAAAGGAAATATTGCGCTATCAAAGCATGACGAGCGAGGCCTTAACCGACCTCTATCGTCTGACGCATCGGAGCGGTCACTTCCTGGTTAGGCGTACGTGGCTCAATAAAATGACACCACTTTCGCTCCTTGTCTGGTGGCTCGACGATGGATCAATTGTGGGCAACGCTCGTAAAGGCGTGTTGTGCACAGATGGCTTTGATGAACAATCGGTGAAGAGGCTTTCGCAGTATTTGAAGGTCGTCTGGAAAGTGAACGCACACGTTGGAACCGTCGGATCAAAGCGGGGCGGAACGCGCTCCACCTACTACCGACTCTGGTTTTCAACGGAGGAACTCAAAAAGTTTCTGCGCATCATTCTTCCACACTTCAAAACAGCAAGTCTGCTTCCGAAAATGATCCTGCTCTACCGAGATCCTGAACTTCTACAACGCTGGATCTCTGAAATTGTAACCCTCTCTGGCCTTCCAGAACAAACCGTCAAAATGTTTGTGAAGGAGAAGCAAGAGAAATGGAAACAATACAGAGAATGATATAGTCCAATCTTTGTGGAAACACAAAGCACACAGAAATGACCTCAGTAGTCCACGCCCTAAACGATGCACACCAGGTATCGGGAGTATCGACCCTCTCGGTGCCGTTTAAAAGAGCTAACGCGTTAAGTGTGCCGCCTGGGGAGTACGATCGCAAGATTAAAACTCAAAGGAATAGACGGGGGATCGCACAAGCGGTGGAGCACGCGGTTCAATTCGATAACGAGCGGAGAACCTTACCGGGGCTCAAATACTAGCTGCACATCCTATGAAAGTAGGATTTCTTCGAGAGTGCTAGATAGGTGTTGCATGGTTGCCGTCAGCTCGTGCAGTGATGTGTACCCTTAAGTGGGGTAACGAGCGCAACCCTCGTCGTGTGTTAAATCTACACACGAGACTGCCTGCGTAAGCAGGAGGAAGGTGGGGACGACGTCAAATCAGCATGGCTCTTACGTCCCGGGCGACACGCATGCTACAATGGCCGGTACAATGGGACGCCAAACCGTAAGGTGGAGCAAATCCCATCAAAACCGGTCTCAGTTCGGATTGAGGTCTGCAACTCGACCTCATGAAGCCGGAATCGCTAGTAAACGCGCATCAGCCACGGCGCGTTGAATACGTTCTCGATCCTTGTACTCACCGCCCGTCACACCACGAAAGCCGGTAATGCCTGAAATCTCGCTTGCGGGATGAAGGTAGGATCGGTGATCAGGGTGAAGTCGTAACAAGGCAGGGGTAGCGGAAGCTGTTCCTGGATCACCTCCTTTCTAGGGAGTTATCTCTAGATGTCGATGCTGTCCCGATTTATCGGGACGGTGGGAATAGACGATGTCTTTGTCACATCTGTGAAGTCAACAAAACAAAAAATCGCCGCAGGGCGGTTTTTTGTTTGCGTTCGTCGGCACTTGATCTTTTTGATACTTTATAGTATATTGGGGCGTATAGACGTGGGCGCGTAGCTCAGTCGGTTAGAGCGCGTCACTGATAATGACGAGGTCCTTGGTCCGATTCCAAGCGCGCCCACAAATGTCCGCTTCTCATAAATGGATGTTGTATGGTATGCGCGCCGCGTTTGCGGCGATTGTTGTTTTTGAGTTTTTGAATTGGCTCCAGGTGCTCCATTTTCAACTTACCTTCAGTTGGTTTGGTCTCATGATCACGGCGGCGGTGGTGTGGGGAATAGTAGAATTTTTGTGGCGAAAATTGGAAACGCTTCACGCCACCAAAAAGGGCTGGCTGTTGTTTTTTATCCTGGCGTCACTTTTGATTGATCTTCTGGGCGATGTGCTGGGTTGGTATGGCTCCTTTCTCTGGTACGATCAATTCGCGCATTTTTTTGGCGGCATCTCCGTCGCGATTGCGGTGGTGATTGTGCTTCGCGCAACCAATGTTTTGTCCGATGTTTTGGTGCAACCGCAACTCTCGTTTGGCACGCAACTACTCATCGTTGTAGCGCTCGTGACCCTTTTTGGTGTGTTTTATGAACTGGAAGAATATGCAGAAACGGTAATTTTGAAGAATAACCGCTTGGGTGATATGCTTGACACGCCGAATGATGTGCTGTTAAATCTGTTGGGGAGTATCGCGGGGGGAACGCTTTCGCTCAAGAATGTGCATCAGCCATTTGCGCGGATGATGCGGCGGGTGATTTCGGTATGCCGTGCGGTACTCGCGCGTAAAAAATAATAGGGCGGCTAGCTCAGTGGTAGAGCGCTTCGTTGACATCGAAGAGGCCACAAGTCCGATCCTTGTGCCGCCCACCGCGTTTTTCTTGATTTTTTTTCCAATCATGTTATACTAGTGCAAAATTATGTCAACCAAGCCACATACAAACGATATCCCGGAAGAACATGAGGTGGGGGCAGATCCTACGCCATCGCGTCGCTTGGGTTACGGCGCGGCCGGCATAGGTGTTGTTTTACTTGAGCTCATCAAGGTGGTGGTACTCGCGGGTATCACCATTGGAGCCGTGCGCTATTTTATCTTCAAGCCATTCATCGTACACGGCGCCTCCATGGCTCCGAATTTTTACGAGAACGAATATCTTATCATTGATGAGATAAGTTACCGATTTAAAGAGCCGGCGCGTGGAGATATTGTGGTGCTCCGCAATCCGCGCAAAGAAGAAGAATTTTTTTTGAAGCGTGTCATTGGTATGCCGGGCGAGCGCGTCGTGGTGCGCGATAGTCAGGTATTTCTTGCGAAAGATAAGGACACTGCGCCTGTTCTACTTCAGGAATCGTATCTTCCCTCGCGCGAGTTTACGCCCGGCGTCGTAGACGTAACACTCGGGGAAAACGAATATTATATATTGGGAGATAATCGTGACGCCAGTTTGGATTCTCGCATTTTTGGTCCCATTCCGGGAGAGAATATTATTGGTAGGGTACTGTTGCGCGGTTGGCCGTTTGATCGCGCGCAGCGGTTTCAAGTGCCGGAGTATAATATTTAAGGTGAGCATTTCGTGATATGGCAAAGAAAAAGAAAGCGAGCAAGCAAAAGGCAAAGAAGAAGGTGGTAAAGAAAGCCGCGCCAAAAAAGCGCGCGGTTTTTATTGCGAAAAAAAAGCCGATTGTGGAAAAGAAGCTCGCGGCCCCCGCGCCCGTGGCAGAACAGAAGACAGCGGATGCTGAAGAGGGCGGCGCGTCGCAAAAGCACAGCGGCCTTCAGGCGTTGCGCGGCATGAAAGATATTTTGCCGAAAGAGGATCAGTATTGGTACGCGCTGTTGGATCACGCGATCCGTTTGGCGCAATTTTATGAGTTTGGGTGGATTCAGACGCCGCTGTTGGAAGACGCGCGTTTGTATGTGCGTTCCATTGGAAAAGGAACGGATATTGTGGAAAAAGAAATGTATGTGTTTGAAGATCGCGACTTGGAACGCGTGGCGCTTCGTCCGGAAGGCACGGCGGGCGTGGTGCGCGCGTACATTCAACATGGCATGTTGAATTTACCGCAACCCGTGAAGATGTGGTATTTCGCGTCCATGTTTCGGCACGAGCGTCCGCAGAAAGGACGCTATCGCGAACACCATCAAATTGGTTTTGAAGTGTTTGGGGATCCATCGCCATCCGCGGACGCGCAGTTAATTGCGATCGCGTACACCTTGCTTTCTGATCTTGGCATTCCGGTTGAAGTGCGCATTAACAGCATCGGCATGCCGGACGAACGCGCGCGGTATATTGTGGAACTTACGGGGTATTATCGCGCGAAGCGAAGTTATTTGTGCGAGGATTGTAAAAAACGGTTGAACAGAAATCCGCTTCGGCTTTTGGATTGTAAAGAAGAGGGGTGCAAGCCGCTCCGCGATGAGGCGCCGCAGATTGTTGATTGGCTCTCGGAATCGTCAAAGAAATTTTTTATGGAACTTTTGGAAGATTTGGATGAACTCCAGGTTCCGTATTCGCTTGATCCGTTTTTGGTGCGCGGATTGGATTATTATTCGCACACGGTATTTGAATTCTATACCAAAGAGCAAGACGCGGAGACCGCGCAGAGCGCGCTTGGCGGAGGCGGCCGCTATGATTTGTTGGTGGAACAATTGGGTGGCAGGCCTACGTCTGCGGTTGGATTTGGTGTGGGCATGGAACGCATTGTGACAGAATTGAAAAAACGTCCCGATGAGTTCGCTCAAAAACCGCCCACCGTTTTTTTGGCGCATTTGGGTCAGGGTGCACGCCGGAAGGCGTTGCGATTACTGCAAGATCTTCACGCAGAGGGCATGCGTGTTGGATTTAACCTCGCCAAGACCTCGCTCAAGGCGCAACTTGACATTGCCGACAAACAAAAGGTAATCTATACGCTCATCCTGGGTCAGAAGGAAATGATGGACGGCACCATTATTGTGCGGGATATGGAATCTGGCGCGCAGGAGATTGTGGATGTTACCAAAATTGTGCCGTTCTTAAAGAAGAAATTATAGAAAGCGAGGTGGCGATATGTCAGAAATGCGTCGAAGACCAAATGAAAGTTTTGAGTCGTTCATGCGCCGCGCCAAAAAGCGCTGGCAGGCAAGTGGCAAATTACTGCAAGTGAAAAAAGTGCAGTTTTTTGAAGTGGAAAAAAGCCGCAACATGCGTCGTCGTTCCGCCGTGCGTCGGAAGCAATTGACGGACAAGACAGAATATCTGCGCAAGGTTGGCCGTTTGCCCGAGGAAGATAAATTTCAAGATAAAAGACGGTAAGTATGTCCCTCTATCAAAAGATTCTTGGCGATTTGACGGAAGCCATGAAAACAAAACAGGCGGATCGTTTGTCTGTTTTGCGTATGGTGAAAACGGCTGTTGAGAATGAACGGATTGCCGCGATGAAGCGCGATACTGAACCGGATGATGCGTTTGTGATGGCGGTGTTGAAGCGTTACAAGAAACAACAAGAAGACGCGTTGCTTGATTTTGAGCGCGGTGGACGGCAGGATGCGGTGGAAAAAGCAAAAGCGGAAATTGAACTGGTATCCGGGTATCTTCCGGCAGAAATGGATGACGCGATGATTGATGCAATGGTGCAGGACGTATTAAAAGAAATGCCAGAGCCGCGGGATTTTGGACGTGTCATGGGCGCGGTGATGAAGCGCGTTGTCGGAGCCGCAGGCGGCGCTGATGGCGTACGAGTCAAAGCGCGGGTGGAAGCGGCATTAAAATAGGATGTCATCTTTGCAATTTTAGCACCGTTTGTTTGATTTTTAGCTGGTCGCTGACAACGGTATTCACGTCCTCTTCCGTGTGTCTGTCTATCCTGTCAACTTTTACGTTCAGCTTTTTTATTCCACCGTGTATATCCCGTATCTCGCCATTAATTTTTTGTCGCTCCTTTCATCCATAGTATCTTGTAGTATTGGTTATAGCGGAAGGGCTGTCAAGGGGGATAAGTAAAGTAAATAGAAAATGCCCATGTAGAGCCTTTTTTTACGTGCAGGGCTTGACAAAAACCCCGAAATACAGCTATAGCTATAGTTAGGTTTATAATCCTGGCCACTTCGGTTGGGAGTTGCCCCACACAGGGAGAAAGGTTCTGTCATGCAAAGGAATGCGTCGTACGTTTCGGTCGCAAACGCCCTGGCGAGTCTCACGGAGGGCGAGCTCTCGGCCATCACGGAGCGGCCAGAGCGGCTCAAGAAGTTCGCGGGAGAGCTCGTGGCGGAGATCGTGCAGAACACCTTTGTTTTGCACCTCTCGGATGTGGAGGCCATCGCGGCCCTCGTCTCCGAGAAGGGCTACGCGTCCGAGAAGGCGCAGAAGATCGTGGCCACGTGGCGGAAGTACGCCACGGCGATGGGCTACAACGACCCCGTGGCGTGGCGGGTCAAGGAGGGCTTCATGCTCAAGACCCACGCGCCGCAGGCCGGTCCCACCTACCGGAATCTCCAGTACCTGCAGGACTGGGAACTCAAGAATGATGAGTCCACCAAGGACTCAATCGTGCTGTGGGTTCCGCGCCTCGCCGAGGGTAGCCTCGGTCTGAAGCTCGAGAAGATGGAGGAATTCCGGAACGAGCTCCGTAAGCGCCACGAGCTCCCGGAGAGCCACTGCTCCTCCTTTGGGAGCATCGCGCTCCTCTTCGCCCTCATCCTGGCGCACCACCAGCGCACGGGTGAGCGAGTCCCGCTCCAGGCCCTCTACGCCGCGAGCGACACCCTCCACGTGCATGGCTGCCGCCTGGTCGCGGGCAACTTCGGTGAGAACGGACTCAACTGCGACCGCTGGCACGAGGTCGGTGACGTCAGCGTGGGTTTCTTCCTCCTGGGGGTGGAGACCCTCGGAACCTAGGCCCGCTCGGCGCTTCAAATCCGGCCCTCGGTTACTTGGATACTCGGCCCTCGCGCTGGTTTCAACACCAGCGCGAGGGCTTTTTTATTTCTTTCAAAATTTGATATACTCGCCAGTGGCTGCATCGCAGGTTGCTTGTGCCAAGTGGGTACAGGCCGGCAGTACAGGGTATGCATAGATCAGAATAGGTGCACGGGTGTGCGCCTAGTGTATGTATGCATATTGAATAGTAATTTTTACCACCCCGTGCATGGTGTTAGGAGATTTTTATATCTCGCATTACATACACATACAGCTCGGAGAGTATTCAACGAGCAGTGGTCTGGAAGGCGCTGTGCATACAAATTGGATCCTCCAAGTGAATGGCAACCGCCTGATCGCGGGCAACTTCGATGAGAACGGGCTCAACTGCAACAACTGGAACGAGAACGGTAACGACAACGTGGGTTTCTTCCTCCTGATGGTGTTATAAATTACCACATAAAATGTTCTCTTTAATTAAAGAGAACATTTTATGTTAGGATACGCTTTGTATCCACTTTCCCAACATGCGCCCAATGGTAGAAAGTTTTTGTGAAAGCTGGCTGTATTGTTTTGCTTCCAATCCCTTTGCTTCCCAAATGAGCGTGGCAAAATATTTCAGCGCGTCCAGTTTTTTGCTTAATGTTTCAAGAAAGGCACGTTTATTTTCACGTTTGGTGTATTGAGCGGCAAGCGTTAGTTCCAACAAATCAGTAAACATAAGATCAACTTTTTTGCCGAGCGTATGGCGCGTGATGCGCGGCATGTGGACTAAAAAATTATGCCAGATAAGATAGCATTCTCTAAGTGAGAGAAGTATGGGTAATTCATTATTCCGTTGGGGGGGGGGTTAACTTATTGGAAGAAAACGTGTTATGAAAATTCAGTTGGCAATTTAACATAACAGCTTTTTGCAAATATCTATCTTAACCCGTTTGATCAGTGGGTAAAACATCGTCTGAAAGCGCGGCAGTATATACGGTACGCGGATTAAAGAGCACCCCGCTCTTGCAACCTTTGAATCATACCGAGGTTTGCTTTCACATGGTAATACATACGCTTTGGCGCAGGAGCTTCATCTCCGTTATTGGCTTTTTGGCGAACCTAAACACCTGTCCACATAGGGGTGCGTCATAAAAAGTGGTATAATAATCACATGTATTTTGCGGATGCTCCGGGAGCAAGGAGTATTTTGTATTATCGCATAATGAGTGCGGCGCTCGGCGTGCTTGCGGTTTTTTTGTTGCTCACGCCACAAACGGCGTTTGCACAGCCGGAGAAGGGCGCGGGTGGCGGCGGCGATGCCGTCAGCGCAACGGAGCTTGGTCTGTATTACGGTGAAGCAACCGGTCTTGGCACGTCGGACATTCGCGTAACCATTGTTAAGATTATCCGCATTGGCCTCGGGCTCCTTGGTATTATTGCGCTTGTCATCGTTATCGCGGGCGGCGTGGTGTGGATGACCGCGGGCGGCAGCTTGGATAAAATAAAAATCGCGAAAAAAATTCTTCAGAATGGCGTGATTGGCTTGGCCATCATTTTGAGCGCGTTCGCTATCACGCAATTTATCTTTAGCGCGCTTTTAGGCGGTGGTGATGGCGGAGGCGGATTATTTGGCGGCGACGGCGGAGCAGGCGCGGGCGGCGACGCGGCGCGGTTTAACCGATACGCGGGCGCGAGTCATTTGGGCAAGGTGATACAAGATCATTTTCCGGAACGCGGCGCGCGTAACGTACCGCGCAACACGCAAGTGATTATCACCTTCCGCGAGCCCATGAAGTTAGACACGTTAGTTAAGGATACGAACGGCAATGGCACGTTGGGGGATTGTGTGGAGAATCGCTGTGATTCCATTAATAATGAGCACGTCAAAATTTCTCGCACTGATGAGGTGGAGCAAGGCGTGTCGCTTGATGCGGTTGACGCGGTTGTTGGCGGCGCGGGTCGCACGGTTACCTACATCCCGCGCGAATATATTGGCGCAGCAAATGAAGAGGTGAGTTACACGGTTATTTTGGGTGGCGGCATTAAGAAAGAAAATGACAAGCCGGCGTTTGGCGGGTTGAAATCCAATTACAGCTGGGTTTTTGTCACGGGCGGACAGGTTGATGACACGCCGCCATCGGTGGTGCGTGTTTCACCGTCAACGGATGGCGGTCCGGATCGCGTGGTGCAAATTACGTTTTCTGAACCGATGAGTCCGGTGGGACTGGAGGCAACGACGGACGCCAATCATTTTGTGCGGATTTACGCGCCGTTTGTCGATGGCGCGCGGAACGCGGAAGTAAAGGGCGTGTTTCGTTTAGTGAACGGATACAAAACCGCGATCTTTCTGCCGGAACAGGTATGTGGACAAAACGCGTGCGGTGACGAGAAGCGTTGTTTGCCGTTTAACGCGGCCACGCGCGTGCTTCTTGAGACCGCGGCGCTTCTGCGCGATGATCGCGCAACCGGCATTCCTGGTTCCGGCTTAGTTGATATGAGCGGCAACGCGCTTGATGGCGGCGGTGAAAACGGCAGCGCAAAAGACGGTAAGGCCGGGGGTCAGCCGCTCGTGGCCGCGGGCGCGTTCTCGCCGGACAACTATTGGTGGCAATTTAGAACAACCGCGCAATTGGATTTAATTTCGCCCACACTCGTGAGTGTTTCTCCGTCGGCAAAACTGGATGGCGATGCCAAAGTGCAGGGCGGTGTGCCATTTGAACAGCCCGTTGAAATGTTGTTCTCGGAAGAAATGAGTTACGGGACTATTGTTGATGGGGTGCAGTTTGAAACACAACAAGGCGCGCCACCAATTGGTTTTTCGTCGCGCATGAGGGAAGAGGATGTTGGCGGCGAGCGTCAAGGCACCAAGGTAACCATTAAGCCAACATTGCCGCTTGTTGAAGATACGTTCTACGCGCCCCGCATTCCATACACCGTGTTTGATGCCGCGCAGAATTGTTTTTATCCGGCGGTTGGTCCCGGTTGTAATGGATCTGATCAAAATAATCCCTCGTGTTGCAGTTATCGCCGAGACGTTCAAGGAACGCGGCCCGGGCCGGCGCAGGGTTGTGGGGATGTCTTAGCCGAAGAATAGTCACATGAAGAATACTACGCGACAATTCATGTGGTTTGTGGCGGCCATGGTGATTGGTCTGCATATTGTGATTGTCACGCCGCAGGCAGTGTTTGCCCAGCCGGAGAAGGGCGCGGGTGGCGGCGGCGATGCCGTCAGCGCAACGGAGCTTGGTCTGTATTACGGTGAAGCAACCGGTCTTGGCACCGAAGATTTACGCGTTACCATTGCGCGGATTATCAGAACAGGCCTTGGATTACTCGGCATTGTTGCGCTCGTGATTATTCTGGCTGGCGGTGTGGTGTGGATGACCGCGGGCGGGAGTGAAGATAAGGTTAAAATCGCGAAAAAAATTATTTTAAACGGCGTGATTGGTCTTGCGATTATTTTGAGCGCATTTTCCATCACGCATTTTATTTTGAATAGTTTGGTAG
>Ga0114944_1000306_pt1 | contig 12479 bp, 14 predicted proteins | sample OV2TP2_FD_89582 | JGI IMG/M metagenome (GOLD analysis project Ga0114944, IMG submission 89582) | Hot spring microbial communities from Beatty, Nevada to study Microbial Dark Matter (Phase II) - OV2 TP2 | ecosystem: Environmental > Aquatic > Thermal springs > Hot (42-90C) | place: USA: Beatty... | reverse complement strand
CCCTTCGGAGATCGGACCTGCCGACACCCGTCTCGCCTCAGAGTGCGGGTGCGCGATTTAACACCGATGAAACCTCGGTCCCTCACCCGTGGGCTAGGCTGTAGGGAATGCCGCTCGAGGCCAGGAGTCTCGCGTTGCCGCACCCGCCGGTGGCTGCCGGCCCGCCCGTTTCTGCGGAAGAGGCCCCGGCCAAGATTGACGTCGTCGACATGAATTTCTTCTACGGTGCCTCCCGCGTCCTGCACGGAGTCACGCTCGCGGTGAAGCCCAACCGTGTGACGGCGCTCATCGGGCCGTCGGGCTGCGGCAAGTCCACCTTCCTGCGCTCGCTGAACCGCATGAACGACATCGTGCCAGGTGCCCGGGTGGAAGGATCCATCCGCATCGACGGCCGCGACATCTACGGCGCGGGGGTGGACGTCGTGGACCTCCGGCGGCGTGTCGGCATGGTCTTCCAGAAGTCGAATCCGTTTCCCAAGACGATCTTCGACAACGTCGCCTACGGCCTGCGCATCAACGGCCTCACCGGGTCGCGAGAGGAGCTGCGCGGGCGGGTGGAGGCCAGCCTCAAGGCGGCTGCCTTGTGGGAGGAGGTCCGCGATCGGCTCCAGACGCCGGCGCTCGCCTTGTCGGGGGGGCAGCAGCAGCGCCTGTGCATCGCGCGCGCGCTTGCCGTCGAGCCGGACATCCTGCTCATGGACGAACCGGCCTCCGCCCTCGATCCGATCGCCACGCAGCGGATCGAAGAGCTCATCTACCAGCTCAAGAGTCGCTACACAATCGTCATCGTGACGCACAACATGCAGCAGGCGGCCCGCGTGTCGGATGCGACCGCGTTCTTCTGGCTCGGCCGGCTCGTCGAGTACGACCGGACGGACCGTATCTTCACGGCGCCGGCCGAGAAGCTGACCGAGGACTACCTCACGGGCAGGTTCGGGTGATGGAGCCGGTCGAGCGCCGGGTACGCCACTTTCAGGAGGAGCTCGAGCAGCTCAACACGCGCCTGCTCGAGATGGGTGGACTCGCCGAGGAGAACGTCCGCCTCGCGATCAACGGCCTCGTCGCGCGCGATCGAGAGGTGATCGACCGGGTTCTGCACGGCGATGAGCCGCTGAACCGCCTGCACATCGAGATTGACAGCCGGTGCTTCACGCTGCTCGCCCTCCACCAGCCGATGGCGGCCGACCTCAGGACCATCGTCGCCGCCGTGAAGATCAACACGGACCTCGAGCGAGTCGGCGATCTTGCGGTCAACATCGCGCAAGCCGCCGTTCGCTACATGACCCACCCGCCGGTGAAGCGACTCATCGACATACCGCGCATGGCGACGATCGCCCAGACGATGCTCCGGGACGCGCTGGATGCATTCGTCCGCCGCGACCTAGACCTGGCCCGGCAGGTGCTGAACCAGGACGACCAGCTCGACACGCTCAAGACGCAGATATTCCGGGAGCTGCTCACGCACATGCTGCAGGATCCGGCGACCATTGAACCCGCCCTTAACCTGATCCTGGTCTCGCGCCACCTGGAGCGGATCGGCGACCACGCCACGAACATCGCCGAGGACGTGATCTTCATCGTGTCGGCGCGAGACGTCCGGCACCACGCCGACGATGGACCCCAATCGCAGGTAGAATAACGGGATGCCGTCGGCCGAGACGTCCGGGCTGTGCGTCTTCTGCCGCAGTCGTCGGGTGGAGTCGCGCTGGCGGCCCTTCTGCAGCGAGCGATGCCGGTTGCTCGACCTGCGGCAGTGGATTGACGGGGCGTACCGAGTTCCCGGCCGACCGGCCGAACCACCCAATCCTGCGGATACCACGGAAACCGACACTGGAGCCGACATCTCCGACACGCCATGACCGACACGCTGACCATCGTCGACAACCGAACGGGCAAGCAGTACGAGCTCCCGATTCACGACGGCACGATTCGCGCGATGGACCTCCGCCAGATCAAGACCGGGCCGCAGGACTTCGGGCTGATGACGTACGACCCCGCGTTCATGAACACCGCCAACTGCCGGAGCGCCATCACCTACATCGACGGCGACAAGGGCATCCTGCTCTACCGGGGCTATCCCATCGAGCAACTGGCAGAGCACAGCGATTATCTGGAGACCGCCTATCTGATTCTGTTCGGCGAGCTGCCGACGGCGACCCAGATGAAGGCGTGGACCGACCAGATCACGCAACACACGATGCTGCACGAGAACGTCAAGAAGTTCATGGAGGGGTTCCGCTACGACGCGCACCCGATGGGGATTTTCCTCAGCACCGTCGGCGCGCTCTCCACGTTCTACCCCGATGCCCGGCAGATCTTCAGCCGCCAGTCGCGCATGCGGCAGACGCATCGGCTGATTGCCAAGGTGCCGAGTATCGCCAGCTACGCCTACCGTCACATCGTCGGCCGCCCGTATGTGTACCCCGACAACGACCTGAGCTTCAGCGGAAACTTCCTGAACATGCTGTTCAGGATGACCGAGGTGAAATACCAGCCGAATCCGGTGCTGGCGCGCGCGCTCGACGTCCTGTTCATCCTCCACGCCGACCACGAGCAGAACTGCAGCACCAGCGTCATGCGCAGCATCGGCAGTTCGCACGTAGATCCGTACTCGGCGCTGGCCGGCGCGGCCGCGGCGCTCTATGGCCCGCTGCACGGCGGCGCGAACGAGGCGGTCCTCCGGATGCTGAACGAGATTGGATCGGTCAGCCGGGTGCCCGACTTCATCAAGAAGGTGAAATCGGGCGAGGGCAACAACCGGCTCATGGGCTTCGGGCACCGGGTCTACAAGTCGTACGACCCCCGGGCGAAGGTCATCAAGCGGATTGCCGATCTGGTCTTCGCGGTGACCGGCAGAAACCCGCTGCTCGAGATTGCTCTCGAGCTCGAGCGCATCGCGCTGCAGGACGATTATTTCATCAGCCGCAAACTCTACCCGAACGTCGACTTCTATTCCGGCCTGATCTATCAGGCCATGGGCTTCCCCGTCGAGATGTTCCCCGTGCTCTTCGCGATTCCCCGAACCGCGGGGTGGGTCGCGCAGTGGGAGGAGATGCTGCTCGACCCGGAACAGAAGATCGCGCGGCCGCGACAGATCTACACCGGAGCAGCGGCCAGGGACTACGTGGGAATGGACCAACGCACCTGACTGAGGGCACGTCGATTACCCGATGTTGAGGCTCCTTGTTGCGCTGTCGCTGCTAGTGCTAATGTTGTCCCGTCCCGACGCTTCGTGGCATCCTGCGAGTTATGTCGCGAATCACCGGGACGGGACACCCGCTCAGGCGGCGGCCGTGCCGTTCGATTCCAGCCGGGCATGGCAGCACCTGCGCCAGCTCGTGGCCATCGGGCCGCGGCCGGCCGGTTCGGCGGGCATCGATCAGGCGCGGAAGTACATCAAGGACGAGCTCAAGGCCGCCGGCCTGACAGTCACCGAGCAGACCTGGGACGACCGGACCCCCCTCGGGGAGGTCCGCATGGTGAATCTGTCGGCCACGATCCGGGGCGCCAGGCAGGAGCGCATCGTCGTCGCCGGCCACTACGACACCAAGCGCTTTCGCGAGTTCCGGTTTGTCGGCGCCAACGACGGCGGGTCGAGCGCGGCATTTCTGATTGAGCTCGCCAGGACACTGAAAGGGCGCACGAACCCGTTCACGCTCGAGCTGCTGTTCCTCGACGGCGAGGAGGCGGTCGTCGAGTGGCGGGGAACGGATCGAACCTATGGGAGCCGGCACTACGTGAACCTCGCGCGGCGGAACGGCTCGCTGGCTTCGCTGAAGGCGCTGGTCCTGGTCGACATGATCGGCGATCGCGACCTGCGGCTCCGTCGCGATCTGAACTCGACCCCCTGGCTGACCGACATTATCTGGAACGCCGCGCGGCGCCAGAAGGTGGCTCAGTTTGTCGAGGCCACCACCGCCATCGAGGACGATCATCTCCCGTTTCTCGAGGCGGGTGTGCCCTCCGTCGACATCATCGACCTCGAGTATCCCGCGTGGCACACGGCCGCCGATACGCTGGATCAGGTCAGCGCGCGCAGCCTCCAGCTTGTGGCGGACGTGCTGCTCGCCGCCCTGCCACAGATAGAAGCCCACCTCGCGCGGCAATAACAGACCCAACCTGTCGCGCCCGACACCCGTCTAATCACAGCGATGGACGCCAGCGACGCGGCCGCCGTCCTCGCCCGCGCCCGTCGAGGCGACGATGACGCGTTTGGTGCGCTGGTGCAGCAGCACAGCCACCGTGCGTTCGTCCTGGCCTTGCGGATGACCGGCAACGAGCAGGACGCCGAGGACATCGTGCAGGAGAGCTTTCTGCGCGCCTACCGCCAGATCGGGCGATTCGAGGCGCGCGCCAACTTCGGCACGTGGCTCTATCGCATTGTCGTCAATTGTGCCGTGGACCGGCTGCGAACGCGGCCCAAGGGACGCCTGACGGGCATCGACGCCCTGCTGGGCGAGACCGCGGTCGAGTCGCGGCCGGGGCCCGATCGGCTCGCGGCGAGCGAGGAGATCGGGCGGAAGGTCCGAGACGCGCTCGACGCGCTGACGCCGCTCGAGCGCGCGGCCTTTACGCTACGCCACTACGAGGGACTCTCCATCGCCGAGATCGGCGGCATTCTGAATCTGGGCACCAGCGCGGCCAAGCACGGCGTGTTTCGCGCCGTGCGCAAGCTGCGTGCCGCGCTGGCGCCGCTGCATGCCGCCGCGTCGGAGTGACACATGGCTCATCACCCCAGCGACAACCGACTGATTCTCTCCTACTACGGTGAGGGGCGTCGCCGGCGCGGCCTCGAACGCCACCTGTCGGCGTGCGCGGCATGCCGGGCGCGCTGGGCCGATCTCGCCGCCACGCTGAGCATGGTTTCTCCGGCCGCACCGCCGGAGCGTAACCAACGGTACGGGCTCGAGGTATGGCAGCGGGTGCGGCCGTGTCTGCCCGATGCGCACGCCTTGCGGTGGCCCTGGGCAGCGTGGCGGCCTTTGATCGCGGGGGTTGCGATGACGGCCCTGGTGGCCTTGGCGGGATTTCTGGCCGGACGCTACGTGTCAGGGCCAACGAGGGTCCGTCCTGCCGCGCGCGACGTCGCGTTCGACGCGGACGCGCGTGCCCGCACCGCCGCGATCGTCGAGCACCTCCAGCAGTCCGAGCGCGTGTTGCTCGACCTCATCAACGGAAGCGACGAGCCTGCCGACATCGACCGCGAACTGCAGCGTGCGGCGACCCTGATCGAGTCGAGCCGGCTCTACCGCGATGCGGCGCTCAGGGCGGGCGAGCTTGGCGTGGCCGACGTGCTCGACGATCTCGAGCGCGGGCTGCTGGACGTCGTCCACCTGCCGAGGTCGTCCACGTCCACTGGACTGCTCGCCTTCCGGGCCGAGCTCGATACCGGGGCGCTGCTCTTCAAGGTCCGCATCACCATCGACGAACTGCAGGAGTGGGACTCGACGCCCGTACCCGGTCCGGGCACCACATAGGGATGACCATGACACGCACGCTTCACTGGACCATCGTCGCGACCTTCGTCGGCCTGAGGGCTGCGGCTGCCGCGCAGGGGCCGCCCTCCCCTCCGATGGTTCCGCCGCCTTCTGCTCCGCCGGGGCCTGTTGTTTCGGACCGGGCACGGTCGGAGGATCTGTATCGCCAGGCTCGGGTGCTGATTGACGAGGGCCGATACGAACAGGCGGTCGGGCAGCTCGACCGACTGATCCAACGCTTCGACAGGAAGGAGCGGCCGTCGAAAAGCACCGCGCGCGTGGATGCGGCCTTCTACTGGAAGGCGTACGCGCTCGGCAAGCGGAGGCAGATGGCGGAGGCCCTGGCGACGATCGAGGATATGCAGAAGAAATTCGCCGGGAGCCGCTGGATTCGCGATGCCCGTGCGCTGGAGGTCGAGATCCGACAGGCGTCCGGCCGGCCTGTGCCTCCAGAGGCACAGGCCGACGAAGACCTGAAGCTGCGGGCTCTCGGCGGCCTGATGAAGCGCGACCTCCACCGGGCGCTGCCCATGGTCGAGCAACTGCTCACAAGCGCCTCGTCCGATCGCGTCAAGGGCAACGCGTTGTTCGTGCTGAGTCAGAGCCGGTCCGCTCGGGCGCGAGAGATGATTGCCAGCGTCGCAAGAAACAGGTCGAACCCGGACCTCCAGATTCGCGCGGTCCGCTACCTCGGTGTCATGCGCGCGGACAGCGACCTCGCAGCGCTGTATCAGCCAGACGCCTCAACTGAGCTGAGGCAGTGGATCGTCCAGAGCCTCTTCTTCAGCGGCAGCGCATCCAGACTCGCGGTGCTGGCCAGGACGGAGACGGACCCCGAGCTCAAGAAGGACATCGCCTCCAAGCTGGCGGCGCTGAAGTAAGCGGGGCGCTGACTCCCGATCAGCCCTGGGAGCTGCCTGCGCCTTCGACACGGCGGAGGATGGCTTCGATGTCGTCGCCGGTCAGCGTCCGGCTCGACACCTTGGCGGCGGCCAAGACCGCGTCGACGATGGCGTCGGTGGCGGGCAGGCCGCGGCGCTCGAGCCAGAACGCGACATTCGAACGGCCGGACATGGGACCCACATCGATCTCCTGCCGCCGTCCGACGAGACTGGCGGGGACGGCTGCGTACACGAGATCCATCAACGCCTGGTCCTGCTTCCGGTACGCCTTGACGACAGCCGATGCGTGAACACCGGTGGCGGTCCGGAACGCATCGGCGCCGACGACAGGATAATTCGGCGGGATGGACACATCGCAGGCGCGCGACACGGCCTCGCAGTACCCGGGCAGCGCCGACAGGTCGCGCTCGATGTACCCCATCATCACCAGGTTGACGAGCAGCAGATCGATCGGCGTGTTGCCCGAGCGCTCGCCGATCCCGAGCGCTGTCCCGTGCAGGCGCGTGGCCCCGGCACGCAGGGCGGCCAGCGCGGACGCGACGCCCAGTCCGCGATCGCGGTGGCCGTGCCAGTCGATGCCCGCCTCGACGCCGAGTTCCTCGAGCAGGCCTTTGACGAAGCCGACTACCGCTGCCGCACCCTCCGGCGTGGCGTGGCCAACCGTGTCCGCGACGCAGAGCCGCGAGGCGCCGCTGCGGAGCGCCGTGGTGAACAGCGCCCGCAGCGAGTCGGGATTCGCCCGGGTCGTGTCCTCGGTGACGTACATGACGACGAGGCCCTCCTTCACGGCGAAGGAGATGGCCTCCTCGGTGCACTGTTTGAGATAGTCGAGCGTCCACCCTTCGGTGTACTGGCGAATCGGGCTCGATCCGATGAACGTGCAGCACTCGATGGGAAGGCCGGTTCGCTGCGAGATCTCGACGATCGGTCGGATGTCGGCCACGAGGGTTCGCGCAGCGCAGTTGGCACGGATGCCCAAACGGAGGTCCGAGATCGCCCGGGCGAGGCGCTCGACATCCCGCGCGACGCTCGCGCCCGCGCCGGGCAGGCCAATATCGGCCGTGTCGATCCGCAGAGCGTCCATCCGCGTGAGCAGATCGATCTTCTCGTCGATGGCCGGCGTGCGCACCGAGGGCGACTGGAGCCCGTCCCTCAGCGTTTCATCGTCCAGCATCGCGACGGGGTGGGGTCCCGGATCGGACCGGTTCCAGTCGTAGATCAGCCTGCTGACGTCCTCCACGGTCACTCCACCAGGCCGCCCCGCGCGAGCGCGCGAGCCGCGGACCCGCGGTCTTTCCGGGCTGCGATCCAGATCGCTGCCACTCCCGACGCCAGCGTCGCGGCGCTTGCCAGCGACGCGACGCGGACGGCGTGCGACGTGGCTTGCGGCATCCGATCGTTGATGAGCAGGAACGATCCGCTCCGGGCCGACACGGCAGCATCGTGTACGTACTGGCGGCCGGCCACGACGATCATGCGATCGAAGACGACGGTCCAGACCAGGACAGCCAGCGTGAGCCACAGGACGAGTGCGAGACGAACGGTCCGTCGGGGATCGCGCGGCGTCATGGTGCATCGGCCGGAATCGGCTCAGCCGATGTCAGCCGCATGCCGAGCCGATCGAGCAGCTGTCGATCGTGGGACGTGCCGGGATTCGGAGTGGTCAGGAGGCGGTCTCCCAGGAACACCGAGTTGGCACCGGCCACGAAGCAGAGCGCCTGGGCTTCGTCGGTGAGGGAGAGCCGGCCGGCGCTCAGACGGACGAAGGAAGCTGGCATGAGGATCCGGGCCGTCGCGATGGTGCGGACCAGCTCGATCGGATCCTCCCCCGCCTGACCGGCGAGGGGCGTGCCCGCGACGCGCACCAGGAGGTTCACCGGCACGCTCTCGGGATGCGGATCGAGCGAGGCGAGTTGCTGCAAGAGGCCACACCGCGCCGCGCGGTCCTCGCCCATGCCGATGATGCCGCCGCAGCAGACGGTGATGCCCGCGCGGCGGATCCGTGCGAGCGTCCGCAGCCGCTCGTCGTAGGTCCTCGTCGTGATGATCCGGCCGTAGAATTCAGGGGACGTGTCGAGGTTGTGGTTGTAGGCCGTGAGCCCCGCCGCGGCCAGGGCGTCGGCCTGATCCTGCCGGAGCATGCCGAGCGTACAACAGGCCTCCAGGCCGAGCGCGCGTACCGCGCGCACCATCTCGAGCACGCGGTCGAACGCCTCACCGTCGGGCACGTCCCGCCAGGCCGCGCCCATGCAGAAGCGCGTCGCTCCCTGGTCGCGCGCGCGCACAGCCGCTTCTTTCAGCTGTTCGACGGCGACGAGATCGGTCCGCTCCACGCCTGTCTGATAGTGGGCCGACTGCGGGCAGTACGCGCAGTCTTCCGGACACCCGCCCGTCTTGATGCTCAGGAGCATGCAGCCTTGCACCTGGTCGGCACGATGCCAGGCGCGGTGCTCCACCTGCGCGCGAAAGACCAGATCCGGCAGCGGTGCCGTGTAGAGGGCTGCGATCTCAGCGCTCGTCCAGTCGTGACGAATCGGTTGCCCGGCTGGGAGGGGCCCGGTCACAGTGCCGAGGAGTCTAACAAGAAAAATGCAGCGAGCACCAGCAGCGCGATGACCAGCAGGGCAATCAGCAGCGTCGGGGGCTGCCTGCGAGGGGAGGACTGGTGCGGCTTGAACGTCGCCTCGACAGTCGCTGTGCCGCAGCGATAGCAGATCAGCGCCTTGTCGGCGATCTCGGTTCCACACTGACGACAGATCATCGTGTCCCTCGAATGACGCCTCGCAGGGCGGCCATCACCGCGAGCATCAACCCGAAGGTGCAGACAATCGTCGCACCGGTCGGCAGATCGAGCACCAGCGACAGGTACACACCAAGAGCGGACACAAACGTCCCCATCGCCCACCCGATCAGGAGGCGCCGCCCGATACTGTCCGCGTAGAGCATGGCCGCGACCGACGGCACGATCAGGTAGCAGAACACCAGAAGCACGCCTGCGATCGCCACCGAGGAGGTCACCACCAGCCCGAACGACGCGTAGAACAGGAAGTCCCATGTCCGGATCGAGATGCCTCTCGCCTCGGCCGCGTCCGGATCCAGCGAGATCGCCAGAAACGTGTCCCGGAACAGGTAATGGAAGACGCCGACTGCGCCGTACAACAGCGCCGTCTGGCCGACCTCGAGCCAGGACACCGCCAGGATGTTGCCGACCAGCATGTCCTTCAGGTGCTCGCTCTCCGAGGTCGCCTTGCTCAGCGCCAGGATCGCCCCGGCCGACGCCACGGCGTAGCAGATGCCGATGACCGCTTCCTGCGGGATTCGTGCCCGCCGGATCCGGATGGCGGAGAACACGAGCGCGCCAACGAACGTGAACGCCAGGCTGATCCAGTACACGACATCCGCGTGGGGATCGCCGCCCGAGATCGGCAGCAGCAGCGCGATGGTGCCCCCGAGGGCCGCAATCTGGGCCAGCGACAGATCGACGAAGATCACGCCGCGTTCGACAACGTGGACACCCAGATAGGCGTGGATGCCCGTGAGAATCAGGCTGGCGAAGAACGGCGGCGCGAGAAACTGGAGGATGGCGGTGTCCATGGCCTCGATCACCGGGCGTCGCCGGGCTGCCTGAGGGCGCTCACGAGCCGGCCTACATTGTGGTCGAACAGCTTGAAGTAGTCCGTGATCTCCTTGGCCCCGCCCACCGAGGGCGGCAGAACGAGCACCTGGGCTCCGCTGGCCCGCCCAATCGCCCTCGGCGTCTTCAGGTCAAAGTAAGGCTCGACGAGCACGAGCCGCACGTTCTGCCGTTTCATCTCGGTAATGAGGCCCAGCGTGTGCTGGGGTGACGGCGGAATCCCCGGGCGCGGCTCGACGTAGCCGACGACATCGAGGCCGAACCGCTCGGCGAAGTTCGTGTACGAGCGATGGTAGGTGACCACCTTCTCGCCCTTGTAGGGCGCCATCATCGCCTGCCAGCGTTTCCCGGCCGCGTCGAGCCGCCTCAGGAAATCCGCCGCGCGTTCGGTGAACAGTGTCTTGTCCGATGGGCGGATCTCTGACAGCCTCGCCGCAATCGACGTCGCGATGATCTTGCCGTTCTCCGGATCCAGCCAGTAGTGGGGATTGCCGAGCGGGTGGACATCGCCCATCGCGCGCGTGATCTCGCCCCTGGGAATGTCCAGAATGCGCGCTTGCAGTGACACATCCAGGTAGCCGGTCGAGCCGGGTTGAATCCGCCGATTGCGGCTTTGCTGGACGAGCGGCGGCAGCCAGCCAACCTCGAGCTCGCGGCCGACCACGATCAGGATGTCGGCCCGCTGCAGCTTCAGGATGAAGCTGGGCTTGGGCTCGACGAAGTGGGGATCCTGGTAGCCCCTCGCGATGGCCTCGACCGCGACGCGGTCTCCACCGACCTCGGCGGCTATCGACGCCAGATCCTCGGTCGAGGTGACGAGGATGAGCGGGCCCTGCGCCCGCACCATCGGCGCAAGGCAGAGAGCTGCAAGGGCAGAGAGAGCGGCCGCACGCGGCAGGCGTTCCATGGGCCAGCCTCAGAACGGATGGGCGCCGTGCGCACCAACCGAAAACTGCAGTTGAAAAAGGAACTCGAACGCTCTCGAGCCTTCGGCATACGTCGAGCGCCGCAGCTGCCCACGCAGCTGGCTGAACTCGCTGGGCCAGAACGTGAGAGTCACCGATTGACCCGTGTCCCGGAGAAGGGCGTTCTCGGCGCGCGCCGATCGGTCCACGCGAACCCCGGTGAACCACCGTCGTCCGAACTGATAATCGCCCGACACGTAGAAGCCCGACGCCGCGTGCCGGCCATCCCACTGGTCGCGCCGGCTCCAGATCAGCTCGGATCGACCGATGAAGGAGCGGTAGACCGACCGCCGCAGCGGCCGCCACCTGACGGTCGCATCCAGGCCAATCAATCTCGTGGCTGGGCGTTCGGTCCCCATGAGGGCGTCGGCTCCGGTGTCGCTGCGGCCGAAGGCATACGAGGCGCCAAGGTCGATGTTGGTCGCCTCGGTGATGTCCTGATAGCCACGAAGATGGCCGAGGACCGCAAGCTCGCCGCGCCGGGTCGAGCGAAAGACACCCTCGGAGTCCCCCCGAAACATCTGACCGGTGGCCTCGAGAAAGACCCAGGGATTGGGGATCAGGCGCGCGACCGACACGCCGGCGTCGCTGATGCCTTCCTCACCGCCCAGCAGGTTCCCGGTGACGATCGGCCTATCGATCCAGGGCACCAGATGCCGGTGCATCGTATTCACCTTGCCGAACGACGCACGCATCTTCCCGACCTTGGCGAGCAGCCCCCCGGGCAGCGTTGGAAACGTCACGAAACCTTCCTCGAGGTCGACACCCTCCTCGCCAAACGCAAGGAAGAAGTCCGCTCGAGCGTACGGATCGACGATCGCCTGAAACGTCGCCTCGGATTCGGGCATGCGGAAGGCCGGGGCGCCAGTCATGTCATTCTTGCCCGCGGCCCCCAGGACGTTCCCGATCACCGCGATGTCCGGATTGAAGATCTTCGACGCCGCGGACACGTTCCCGTAGACAGGCAGCACGCCGCTGGGGCCTCCCGCCCCTGCCGCCCCGGCGGGCACCTCCGCGGTCGGAGGCCCGGGCTCGGCGGGGGTCGCGGGAACCGGGCGTTCCTGTGGGCCCGTTGAGGCCGGGGACCGCCCGGTTTCCACCGCGGCCAGCCGTGCCTCGAGCGCGGACATCCTTGTTTCGAAGTCGCGACGAAGTTCTTCCATTTCGCGGCGAAGCGCCTGTGCGGCCGCCGGATCCGGACGCTGCTCGGCACCGAGCGTTGGAGCCGGCAGGAGCAGGCCAAGCACACAAACGGTCTGAACGAAGCTGTACGCCCGCATGGGCATCCTCCACTAGTGCGTCCAATGCCAGTCCTTCGAGCTGCGATCGCATCCGTTCGGTCGGGATCGGATCGCCGGGCGCCCAAAACCGCGGACGGGCCGCCCTGAACGTGAGACGATCGAATCTCAGCCGCTGAAGAGATCAGGCGGGGACGGGAGGCGACCGGCCGGACGAGCAGGTCGCCTCCCGTCCCCGCCTGATCTCTTCAGCGGCTGAGATT
>Ga0114944_1000304_pt1 | contig 12521 bp, 9 predicted proteins | sample OV2TP2_FD_89582 | JGI IMG/M metagenome (GOLD analysis project Ga0114944, IMG submission 89582) | Hot spring microbial communities from Beatty, Nevada to study Microbial Dark Matter (Phase II) - OV2 TP2 | ecosystem: Environmental > Aquatic > Thermal springs > Hot (42-90C) | place: USA: Beatty... | reverse complement strand
AGTTGAAAATCCAAGATAATCTGATACCCATGCACCAGATACAAATGGAATAACAAAGGCAGCTATTGACACAATCGCCGCCCCTCTTCCTGCCTTTCTTATCTCCTGTGGATGCAGCTCAAGACCTGCCAAAAACATTAGAAAAAATACTGCGAGGTTTGTCAGAACCTTTAGGGAATCTGTAGTTTGGACTATATTAAACAACGATGGTCCAATGATGATTCCTGCAAGAAGCTCGCCTACAAGCGCAGGCTGTTTTAGTCTTTGAAATAGCTCGCCAAGGATCTTTGCAGAAACTAGCATTATAATGACGCTGACAAAGAACTCGACCAACGGGTTGGTATTTGATAATACTTACTTATGAAGAATAGGTCTCAACTTTCTGGTTGCTTATCAAGTCTTGCAATTATTTATCATTCAAATTAAAATTTTAGTATATTTTTTGGTTTTTACTTTCTAATACTCACAAAACCTTAAGTAATAGTAGGTAAAAGAATATCTAAAATGACAAACAACATTAGGAAACTAATGAAAAGAAACGGACAGCACAGAGCAGTAGCGCCTATTATTGCAACTTTGATTATGGTTGCAATCGCAGTAGTAGGTGGTGTTATGGTTTATGTATTCACACAAGGGTTCTTCACTGGAACACAAACACAAGCACCAACCACAGATGCAGTATCCATGACAGGATACGATGCGAGAGAAATAGCCGCAGCAACTGGTGTTACCGATCACCTTGGTGTTGCCGTTGCAACTCAGGGAGATGCTACAGTAGGAGATGGAAAGGTAGCAGGGGAGGAGATTGCAGTACACATAAAGAACTTGGGAACAAGTGCTATCACACTTAACAAAGTAGAAGCGAACTTTGTAAGTCTGACTATAGATACGTCAGTGGCCGTAACTCTAACAGCTGGAGAATATGCACTACTCACAGGTAATCCCGCAATCATAGGATCTAGTATTCCGGCTAATAGTGAAGCTACATTGATTATATCAATCAGCGGTGCCACTGTACCGGCAGGTAATGCAATTCCAATACAAATAACAACTGGAAGTGGCTCTGAATTCAGCTACAATGTAATAGTAGGACAAAGAGAATAAACAGCCCAATTCTTTTTTATTTTTAATACTAGATTCTTCTTAACGCAATTTCGATGTACCAAAATGAAACTAGAAAGATACACAGTCGTCTGTAATCATAAAGGCTTTAAAGTGCTCAGTGCCAAGTTTTTGATGACAATATGTTGAATAAAAAAAGCATGTCCTTTCTCGTGTTGATGGCAATCACTTTATCTTTTATTCTTATTTTCTCTAACTCTTATACTTCTTATCAACAACTTGATGAGACTTCTATTAAAATCAGCATAATGCCTGCAGCAATTGAATCTACTGAGGGCGTTTTTCCAATAGGCTATGTTCAACTTGTAAAAAGTGATGGCACACCGCAACGTCTGCCTAACGAAATTGAAATCCAATTACAGTCCAGCAATCTTTCTGTCGCTACTGTTCCTGTTAAACTAGTAATTCCAGCTAACCAAGATTTGGCCAATTTTGATATTACTATAGTAAGTGATGGCGAAACAGGAATTTCAGCTCAGCTACAGAGTCAAGTCGTCACACAAAAACTCTTTGTAGGTGGGACCCCTCCAATTCCATCAGACGTAGGCCTTGCAATAAACGTACCAACTACAACAATGAATGTAAATTCTGAAATGCCCCTGTCTGTCTCTCTTTATAGAAATGGTACCTCGTGGAAATCTTCAAAGGATCTGAGAATTTCTCTTGACTATGAAAAGTCCATACTCAAACCACAAAATGAAGTTATTACAATAAAAAAAGGAAGCAGCTATGGTTCAACAATAATCAAATCCCTCGGAAAAACTGGCAATGCATTTTTCAAGGTACAATCTGACGAGATTGGATTTAACAATGTCACAAAAATCCGCGTTGGATCAAGTGGTCCCAGCGGTTTGATGGTTAACATATTTCCCAACGTGTTAGCATATACAGAAAAAAATATTGACGTCTTTGTTGGTCTTGTTGACTCAAGCGGCTCTCCCACGGTAGCAAGTGATGACACCAAGTTTTCATTTTTCTCAAACTCTACCGATCTGGGAAACAGTATTGAAAAAGCACTCGCACCAGCCGGACCAATAATAAAGAAAGGTCAATTTGGGTTTCACCTCAAACAAAAATTCATCTTTCCAAGTGGACAGGCAAGGGCAAACAGCATCATTATAGGAGCAAATGCACCTGATCTTGGAGTAGATAGCGATTTCTTAAAAATTGTCGAGCCACTAAGCAGTGATGATAAAAAAGCTAAGAGTAAAACAGTCAAGATCTTTTCCCCCTCTGAGATGCCAGGTGACACGACTTCAATTATAGCATATCAAATTTATGCCATAGAAAATGATGATGATGACAAAACAAAAACAATACAGGCTGAGATAGCAGTTGCTGAAGGTGAAGTATCTGAGGCAGAAGAGACATTGGAAGAAGCCGAAGATGAACTTGATGAAATTGAAGCAGATGCAGTTGGAGCTAGTAGCGAGAGTGGTACTAGTGTAAGTAGCAGTGAACAAAACGAAATAGATGATGCAAAAAGAGCTGTGCAAAATGCCAAGATGTCTCTTGAGGCAGCTGAACGTAGATTAGATAACTTGGAAAAGCTTCTTCAATCCGGAGATGTAAATGACCACGAGATTGATGATCTAAAAGCTGGAGAATTATATCCTGTCCAGACCAACTTGATCTACTCGTCAGATACGCTATTTGGAAATCTCAAAGTTATCTCAAGTGACAACAGCTTGGCAACGATCACATCCACCGGAGACATCGATACCACAAGATCATATGGCGTAGCGACCATATCAAGCAGTCAAAAGGCTGGCACCATTGAATTCTCAGCAATATTGGGCGGTCTTGGATCTGCTTCCAACAGTACAAGTATAATTGATCCATTAAAAGCAGCAAAAACTAGGATCTTTTCTCCTTCTGGATCAGACATAATCTTTGACAATGAGGGCTATCACGAATTATATTTCATATTACTAGATTCAAATGACAATCCGACCAAGACAAAGGACAGGATTAGATTCCTTGTGGGACCATCAAACGAATTTTTGGATATCGACCCACAGGAAAGCTATGCCAAAATGGTAGTTTCCAGCAGCACATTTGGTGACCTGACTATCAACAGTACTAAAGTGAGTGCCATTCCAATCGGAATTGCAGCGCCTATTTCACTTGAGACAGACTCTACATTTAACCTCATACACTCTAATTCAGAAGTTAAAATTTCAACTCCGTTTGAAAAAATACTGCAGGAAACCAGTCAGAAGGATGGGGTGGTACAATTGCTTGATCCCACGGGCTCTCCTCTTGTTACATCAGAAGATCTACGAGTTAACCTTGTGTCAAATAACACACAAGTGATTCAGTTGCCAAGCTCCGTCATAATTCCTGCAGGAAGATCGTTTACTCATTTTCCAATAACAACGCCAGGTACACTGGGAAGTGGTTTTGTCTTTGCTAGCTCTGAAAACTTTGCAGGTTCAGAGACCAAGATTATTGTAAGTGCATCATCTAATACTATGAATATCTTAATCAAACCAGAAATTGTACCAGTAAGCTTTAATCAAGACACGCAGGTAAAAATCCTTGTTGATACATCAACAGGTCAACCACTAAAAGATGTATTATTACAGCTGAGCGCAACAAATGGAGTTGTAACACCAGCTAGTATAACCACTGACAACGATGGTAAAGCAATAGTTGCCTTAAAGGCAACTGCGGGTCCATCGATCTCCATATCAGTACAAGCTTCAAAAGCAGGATTTTTGGATACGCAAAAAACAAAAGACTTTGAAGTCAGCGGAGTAGGGGTTGTATCCACAGGTGAGTTCTTTGGCATTCCAAGTTGGGCTATGTACGCTGCTATAGCAGGTGCAGTTGGTGCTATAGGATTTGTTGCATACATGTTCCTAAAGAAGCCAAAAGAAGCCGTAACAGAAGAAGAAGGGGAGGAAATTTAGTCGCATTATTTTTGTGTAAGATTATTACAGGTAAAAAGATGCTCACTAGGTAGATTTAATATGATTTCTACAATAACACATTAAGGAAGTGAATAGTTATCAGCTCAGTTTTTGGTACAACAAAAGATGATCAGGCTCAAAAAAAAGATTTACCGACCCAATCTGTAAATGCCGTTGAGACTGGGATTCCAGGGTTTGATGAAACATTGGGAAGTGGATTGCCAGTTGGCAACTTGTACTTGATATCTGGACAGATTGGAAGTGGATCAACCCTTATGGCACAACAGATCTTGCATCACGCAATAATAACGAAAGGAAAAGTGACTTACTATACTGTTGAAAACCCGTCCACTGATATAATTGAAGACATGAAACTTTTTGGAATGAAGATTCAAGAATACGTTGATAATGGTTCGTGGATCTTTGCAAGGGTTCTCCCGCCAAACATAAAGAAAGTTGCTGATGCGTTGCCTGACATACCAACGGAAAAAAGAATCGAGCTTGTTGATTCACCTTCTAAATTGATGACTCACTTTCATGACACTGTAAAGGAAGGAAGAAATACTGCATTGCACCTGTCACATTTGATCAGAAGTTTTTCGCTTGAGGAGATTCAAAATATGTTATTTTTTATGACTGGCGTTGCAAGAAAGTATGGCGGCATACATTTTATCTTAATGACTGAAGGTTCGCACGATCATGGCGTTGCTGTTGCAATAAAAGATGCAGTAGACTCTGTCTTTGAAATTACATCGGAAATTAGAGGAACCGAGACTGAAAACGCCGTCACAGTTCAGAAGATTAGAAATCTTGTGCCAAAGACAAGAGCAATAAGGCTGACTGTAAAAAATACCGGTCTTGTTACAGATACGATTAGAAGAATGCAATAGCTCACACTGTTCAATTTGTTATACATGAAGCTAAATTTGCTTTAGCATTAAGGAACTTACGGAATTACTTGAACAAGAGTCTCAGAAACAGGACCTATTATGTCATTTGTTGCTCCATCAGCAAATCCAGATGCATAAGCGTAAAAGGTGTATAACTTGGTATTTGAAACAATAGGAGCTTGTGTATTAAACTGAAAGGTACGTTTTCCTTGGGGGCTAATATCCGTAGCTGAAATGTCCACTTTTATGTGATAAGAACCATCACTCATTTGCGTAGTACTAACCCAAGTTAAACTGCCTGCTGGAGTACTTGCAAAACCAGTTGGTGCACCAAATCCTTTTGGTATATTAATTAATAGAAATGAGCCTGCTTCGTTAATGGATCCTGATCCAGTTGCAGAAAGATTTTCAATTGTGAAAAAGTATGGTTGTGTGGTACCATCGGGTACATTGGGAATAATGTACAATCTATCAGTACCACCAGAATTTGAAGACTGGTAGATATATGGTAGTGCGTTGTCAGTATCGCTTATAGTTGATAGTGTATCGCTTTTAGTATTCCCAAATTGTCCTAATGAAGAATAGGTAGTAGTTGCTACCGAATTTATTGGAGAATCTTGTGCTCCAGAGGCAATATGTATTTTTGCCGAAAAGACAGAAGCAGAACGGGCAGGTATAGAGAGAGATGACATGGTATCTTCCCAATAAATGACTTCGCCTTTACATTTCCATGTCCCTGATAGAGGAGTAATAGGTTCGATGGCGCTACAACTAGCCGTGGAATCAAAAATATTAGGATTATTTGGATTCACTACTTGAAGAGACACTCTGTGAACGATCATAGAAAGAGGTGTAGGATTGCCTACTACCAACGTGATGATAGCTTTGTTACCATTTTGACTCAATGGATTAGGAAACGATGCTAGAACAGAGGGTTTTGCTAGTAACCTCTCAACTATGACCTCCTCATCGTCAGGTTCGGGAGGAGTTGGATATGTGAATTGCTTTGACACTATGTTGCCAAGTGAAGTGACGACTTTTACATTATAGGTGCCACCTGCCGCAGCTACAGCTGGAAGATAGTTTTTCATCACATCTATGGTACTGCCGGGAGGAACGAATGCATCTATGGAAACTACAGGATATTTTTTTGCTTCAAGATCATCCCCTGTTTCGACTTGCCATACATCAACAACTTCAATGGCATTTGTGCCGTCATTTGTTACATCGACATGTAAGTTACCGCTATAATATGGATTTATTGAGAACTTTTCTTGTGATTTTTTAACTTCGATATCTGAAACCTGTTGCTGAACTCCTATAAGATCGGTTTGCAATTGAAATGCAGTCAAGATAGCCCCAAAGACTGCAAACATAAGTACCAAAAAGAAAATTGAACCTACTAATGTTGAGATTCCCTTTCTTGTCTTATAGCTATTTTTTTTCACATTGTATCACCACTTAAAATTACGAACGTAGGTGCATTTAGGCTGCCTGTGAACTCCACTATAAGAGGAGTGTTAAGGCTCACATCAGGATTGGTACCGCTCATGACAAGTTTATCATTCAACTTTATTATCAGTAGCACCTCTTCTCCAGATGAAATTGCGTTTGTGTTTCTGAGGGTTTTGGTGACATCGGACGCCAACATGATGCTAAACTTGCCATCCCCTGGAAATACTGGTGATGGAGTACAAGAAGAAAGACACAGTGGACCTGTGGTTGTGTTATCCCATAAATGTTCCATGTCATTTATCAGTATGTTCTTTACCGAATACGGATCAGTGCCTTCATTTTTTATTCTTATTACTATAAATTCAGTACCACCACTTGCAGGAGTGGCATCATTAATACCCGCACAACTATCCGTACATAGCTCCGAGTTGGGGTAATTGTTAAAACCTGATATGCCAAAAAGTGAACTGCCATCACGAGTATCATATCCAGTCATTTTAATTGCCGGTGGAAGCTGAGCTTCAAGTGATGCGGAATTAAAACCTGAGCCTGCACTTCCCAAAGTGTTTTGGAGCATGACTGAAATCATTACTGCACCAACTACCGTAATGGCAAGTAAGATTGTCGTTGCTATTATCTCAGATACGGCTTTTCTTTTTGTTTTTCTCGATAAGTGATCAAAAACATGCAGTGATTTATTCAAATGCGATAAAGTTTCTTTTTTAAACGGAACGAAGTCGATTATTACCATTAGGTGTTGTACGACCCCGTAATTTTGTTAAACGCGTTACCAGATTGAGTTACTGCAGAGATCTTGTATTTGGCATTTGGGTCAAATGGAACTACAATAAAATCTGCGGAAACATACTTTTTTGAATCAATGCTTTTTGCAGGAAGATCCAAATTGACCCCGTCTTTATTTAAAACAAGAGCCTGTGTATCAATATTGATTATTTTGATTGAAGCAATCTTTGCGCTAGTTATTCCAGTGTTTCTAAACCATACTTCCACACATGTCTGAGAAGGACAATCTATTATGCCCGGGCCCTGCTGAAATCGTACATGTTCTATTAGAATACGTTCGCCTGTAGAGTCTTTTTTAGTTGAAGCGAAGCCAGACACAATATTGTTGAAAGTATTAATCCCGCCTAAGGCTTGAAAAAGGATTACAGAACCAATCGTTGCTACAATTGCCACCATTAGCAAACTGCCAACTATCTGGCTTACAGCTCTTCTGGAATACGTTGTGTTCTTCAATGTCAAAACCTCATTTGCTAGATTCGTTACTTTTCGATAGACGCGTGTTAATAATTTGATCAATTGAGGAAATAATTTCAGATATGCTACTGCCAGTTACTACAGCAATGTTTGCTGATGTCGCCATTGTTTTTGCAGAGTCTGAAACTGTAGGTATGGTCACAACGATAGCAAGAAAAGGAGATACATCAAGTACCTTTACAATCATGGAGTGTAAATCGGTGTCAGGCACTTCTTTTTCTGATGTTTTGATATCAACCAAGATGTTCTGATTCTTGCTGTTTAATGCGTAAAGATCAGCTTTGTGTGTTACGCCGCTTTTTCCCTTGATTGAAGATTCTTGTATAACAAAGCCATAAGATTCTATTTTTTTACTTATCTGCGGGAGTATTGAGAGAGCATAAACTTGGGGTGATTTTACATCAGATTTTGCTTTGTAGTATGGAATGGGAATCATGTTTGCTTGGTTTATATCAAAATCATGATTAAATTGTCTACAATGCAACTTTACTACACAGTTATCAAACTTTGTATTGCATTTATTGCATTGATACCATCGACCTAACCTTCTAATTTCTTTGTCAGAATCTTTGATTTGATGTTTGCATGAAACACATTTTGTAAGATCTGCAGTTGTCATATCCTTTATCTCAGAAATATATCCGCATACCTTATGCTCTATAAGATGAAGCTTTACAATATCTGTCGAGAAACATGATGAACAGTAAAGTCTAACGCCTACAGAAAGTTGTTTTGGGTGTTCAGGGCAAACGGCAAGTCTTTCGTAAACTCCTTTCTCAAGAATGTCTGCAGTAGGGGAAGAAAGATTGTCAAGTAGATTTTGTACATGCTCATAATTTCCAACATCTGAAAGCTGTGGATAGAATAATTTATTTTCTTCAAAATTTATTGAAGGATTTATTGCGTGATCTTTTGATCCTGCTATGACTTCCATGATTTTCCCAAGTTCGTTACTCTCATTTGTCATTTCTTTTGTTCGAACTGGTGGCTCTGCTTGTTTGGTTTCTAAAACTGAGGAGGCGGATGAGAAGCTTGGTTCTGATTCCTCAGCGATTACTTGCTGCTTTACAGTATCTGCTTGCTCTTCTGACTGTGTGCCTGTCACATCTTCTCTTTCTTTTTTCTTATGAGGAAGCAATTTCATTATCTACACCAATTTAAGATAATTTTTGTCCTCATTTTTATAACCCACCGATCATGGCAAATGCAATAACTGAAATAACAACCATTACTACTATGTGCTTTACACCTGCTACAAATGACGCTTCGCCAATTTTTCCTGCAGCTAAACCACCAATAACAGCTTCCACAATTGCCATGTGGAACATTATCTGTTTGATGCTATTCACATTAATATTGATCAGTGTGCTGAACATACTAAGTCCACCAGTGCCACCTCCGGATTTTTTTACGGATTCTTTTAATGATTCCTGAACGTTTTCAAGCTCTGAAAAGAATTGTGAAACAAGAATGGCGGTTATTGCCAAAAAGACTGCAAAGGAAATGTATATTGTAAATATGTATGGTTGAAGCTCAGATTTACGTTCTTTTTCAAGGTTTGCCATCTCAGTTACGTGCCTCTGAATTACTTCTAATGTATCTGCGATATCACCACCTATTTGCATAGTTAGCTGAAGCAATACCATGACTCTTCTTGATAGCCTTGTTCCCGCTCTCTGAATGAAGTTTGCAAATGCGTCCTCAGTTGACATACCCCAACTGATATTTGCTCTAAGGTTTTTGAGTTCAGGAGTTAGAGCTCCCATGTTACGATCTGCCACCTCTCCTATGGATCTAAGAAGCGTCTGTCCGCTTTGAACCGAGCTTGACAAAGCCAGCAAAAAGATGGGAAGATTCCTGTCTATGCTTTCTCTTCTTCGTGCCAGTTTAAGATCAAGCATTGCAAGCGGAACGACAATGGCAATTATGCCTCCAATAAATCCAATATCCCTGATAGTTGTATTTCCCGTGTAATTTGACGCGATAAACGTAACAAGTATAATAGCAAATCCTGCTATGCCAGAAAGAAAAGCAGTCTTTCTCTTAGGGGTCTTTGTTATTGATGAAAATGCGGACTTTTGTTTTTGTCCAACTATCTTATGCTTTTGTTGCTTTAGTTCTTTTTTCATATCGTTACCTCTTTGGTACCATTCCATCCATCATTACCATAATGCAAATTCCAAACATTGGAACCAAAAGATAAGTCAGAAGTCTCATTATGGTCAGCAGATCCATTCCCATTAGATCACCACTCATTATTGCCATTATGGCTAACATGATTATGGCCATGAGAGGGAAGACTATAAGTAAAATTGTATACATCTCTGCAACTATTCCAAGAGACGCAGCCATCTTTCTCATTAGCTGCTTTTTTTCTTCCATTTGCACTTTTGCAGTTGCAGTAAAGTAGTCTTTCAAGTTTCCACCTGATTGAACTGTCGATATCAAACCCTCTAAAAGTTCACTAAACGAATCTGATGGTGAACTGCTAATCAGATCTGAAATCGCAGTTACGATGTCCATTCCAAACACATCGAGATTTCTTACAATCTGTCTTGCACTCTTTACTATCTCTTCATCTGTTTGTTCTTGTGCTATCGCCTTGAATATGCCTTCAAGTGTCAAACCACTCGAAGCAAGTGTTGCCATATACCCCATAAAATAAGGAAGCTCATCAGCGAATTTCTTCCTCCTGGCACTTAAAGCAAATCCTGGTTTGATGTATAGGATACCAAATGTTGATTGGAAGGCAGCAACGCCAGTAAAGATTGGTAAAAAGAACTTGAATTCTGAAGGCTGTAGATTTACAGCTAATGCGATTACAATGCCCAATACGATGCCAACCAGTCCAGCAATGAGGCTGATTCCTACCATGCCGCAGACATAGACTTGAAAGGTGATGTGGTATCCTGCTTTTTCCAACTTGGGTTCCAAAGGAGATAGCTTAGTGTACAAGTTTTCTACGCGCTTAGACAATAAACGATAGCTTTTGGAATAAATTTCTGAAACCTCACCTGTTGGTTTTTTTACCTTTTTTTCACCAGTTGGTTTTGTCTTTTTTTCAACCGTCGGTTTTAAGGGTGGCGGTGTTTTTGTTTGTACTATGCTCTGCCCCAAACCCTCTTTATTTGGATTATTTTTCTGAAATCTTCGTTTTAGGCTAAACATATCTTTTACTCTGATGATAGAAATCTCTTTTGCTCATAGAATCTGTCTGGGTTGGCATGAAATTCCGCTATCTGGACATTTACTTCTTTATGTTTCTGTATGTTATTTTGTGCCATCCACTCTAACACTGTCTTTCTTTTATTTAGTTCGTAGGTGATCTTATCCTTGCTTATACCAAACCTCTGCTGAATTTTATCAAACATTATACTTTTTCCTGTAAACTGGTGTTTGTCTGTGTAAGGATCCCATTTGAAAGCATCATTTAGCAAGATATCCCCACTTTTTTCATCAAACCCTCCTAATTCTGTAACTTGAATTACTCGTCTTACAGATTTGTCTCCAATTCTAAGTTTTAGTTGAAGAAGTATGGCATCAAGTGTTGTTACAAGCAGAACTTTAGGTACTTCCATGGGCGCAGAAGTTAGTCTAGTAATGCAAGCATTTATCGAGTCAGCGTGAATTGAGGAAAAACCACCGTGACCAGTTGCTAATGCCTGAAAAAGAGTGTGGGCCTCTCTTCCTCTTGTTTCTCCCACAATTATAATATCTGGTCTCTGTCTGAGAGCAGCTCGCAGGAGATCATATTGTGTTATTTCACCTACTCCCCCATCAGTGAAAGTTTGTCGTGAAATAGCTGGAATCCAGTTTTCGTGTGGAAGATTTAGTTCTGGTGTATCTTCAATGCTGACCACCTTATTGCCTGGAGGTATAAAGGCTGACATGGCATTGAGTGTTGTTGTCTTTCCACTTGCCGTACCTCCAGAAATGAGCATGGTGAGTCTTTTTTCTACCATAAACCAAAGATATGCAGCTATATCAGAGGACAAGGTATTGAATTTTATAAGATCAACAATGGTAATTGGGTCATCTTTAAAATGCCTAATTGTAAATGTGCTGCCTTTCTTTGTAACTTCATGTCCTAACGTTAAGTTGATTCTACTTCCATCGGGAAGAGTTGCATCAACAATTGGATTGGCTACGGAAACATGCTTTCCACATAGGTATGCTAGCTTGCGCACATAATTTTCAAGCTCACGATCAGTTTCAAAAACTATGTTTGTTGGCATAGATTCGTTCTGTCGGTGCCAAATGTATAATGGAATACCTGTTCCATCACAGCTGATTTCCTCTATCATGTGATCATGCATGAGTGGATCTATTTTACCGTAGCTTGCAAAATCCCTAATGGCGTGATAAAATATTTTCGGAAGACTTTTTGCAGGTATTTCTAACTCGTACTTTTCAATCAAGCTGGTGATTTTCTTTTTTAATCGTTCAGCAACATCTTCTTTTGTCTTAATTTCACTTAGATCAACAGTTAACTCAGTCATCAGCATTTTTCGTAATTTTTCAAAGTTTTCTTTGTCTTTTTTAGATAGGCCAGGCTCTATTACGACATAACGCATTCCGCTTTTGGCAGTTGGATCATTTCTTATGCCTGTATAAACACCATAATTTTCGTAACCTGTCTTTGATATTGAAATAAAGTTAGTAAAATCATTAGATTCTACTTCAGTGGGTTTAGTTTCTGCTACAGAACTTGTCGAGTCAGTATGAACCTTTGGCACCTTTTCTAGTTGCACTTTATTCTTTGGTTGCGGATTACCTCCAGTAGTTGTGGGCGATCCTTTTTTCTGAAATGCTTTGTTCCAAATCTTAAACTTTAACGAAGATCCCACGCATATTATTGGCT
>Ga0114944_1000303_pt1 | contig 12521 bp, 11 predicted proteins | sample OV2TP2_FD_89582 | JGI IMG/M metagenome (GOLD analysis project Ga0114944, IMG submission 89582) | Hot spring microbial communities from Beatty, Nevada to study Microbial Dark Matter (Phase II) - OV2 TP2 | ecosystem: Environmental > Aquatic > Thermal springs > Hot (42-90C) | place: USA: Beatty... | reverse complement strand
CCTCAGCGGGGACAAAGGCACCGAGATGATCGAATTGTCCAGGATGACCGACGTGTTCACTCTTCATGGTTCTCCTCCTGGGTGTGAGGGTTAAGGTTTCCGCCACGGTATCTGGTCTTCGGGGTTTATTCAACTTCATGGTTCTCCTCCTTGATGGTAGGGTTCAGGTTCCCGATGATGCTCAGGAACTGTTCTCCAATCGACCCGACGGTGAGCTTGAAGAGAAACAGGGCGACTAAGTCGGCCAGTTCGTCGCTCTTCAGTTCTGTTCGTCCCCCACTCAGTGACCCGTCAACCAGGAACAGTTGATCGAAGGGTTCCTCGTTGAGAGAAATCCGGTAGCCGTCGGTGCCATACGGTTGGTCAAACTCCCGCCCGTCATAGATGGCCAGAAGCTGCTCCATCGTGGCGCGGAAAATCGCCCGTCCTTTCACTCGATGCTGCTGGGTCTTGTCGCGGTATGATCGCGGCGTGAAGACCACGGCAAAGAGGTTGGTCTGTGGCGGCTTCAGGCGTTTGAGCTCGCAGAGCATGGGGATCAATCCGGTCGGTCCGGTCGTAGACCCGCCGCCAGCGATCACCCAGATCACAGAGCGATTCGATACCGCCATTCCCCGGCGCTCGAGCTCTTCCCGCGTGTGGGGGGCAGGGTGCAGATGGTGAAGTTGGGCCTTGATCTCTGGCAGGACATGAGTCTCCCACACCAGCCGCCAGACCAGGTTACCCCCCTGCATGAAAAGGTTGAGTCCGGGGGCGTCGACTGCGTGTACATGCTGGAGGGCAACGTAGGGCCGGAAGCGTTCCATGAATGCGACGACCTTTGTGTCGTGCCTCCTGAGCTTACGTGTGACGTCTAAGAGGACCTTTTTCGGCAGCGACTTGAGGTAGGGCTGGGTAGAGAAGCTCTGCCCGTCCACAGTCACCTCCGCGGGCGCCTCGTCGAAGTCAAAGATGGTCAGAGGCAGGCAGGGGAGCCTGAAGCTGTAGTGTCCCTGAAAGAGCGCATCGAGCCTGGGAAAGACCGGCTTTGAGTATCCGCCAAGGCCGAAGTAGGCACTCGGGATCACGAAACGCGGCTTCCCTTCCTGTCGATCTGGGAGTCCAAATCCGTGTTGGGTATTCATCTGTTGTTTCCTCCTTCATGGATAGTAATCTTGATGGTATCGCGGACACAAATGAGATCGCCGAGTCCCACGGGCGTCTTCGTGGTGACAGGATGATTGTTCACGATGATCCTGTCTTGAGGCGTGAGCCAGAGCTGCCCGTTTTTCCACAGGAGCGTGAAAACGATGGGGGGCAACTCAGGGGTGGCTAAAGGAATATCCCCTTGTGGCCCTATGCCCTTCTTCTCTCCTTCGTGCAGGGTGAGAGGGAAACGCTTGAGTTCCCCGCCTTCCTTCACTTCCAGGGTCACGCTATTGAAACGAGGACGTCCCGTGTGCGTGTGGCCATTCTGGTCAAGGAAAAGACGAAGCAAGAGAGGAGAAAAGACACCGATGACCACGAGGCCAGCAGCGACGAGAGGCCAGAGGAGAGGGAAGGAGAGTAGTGGAGGGAGTTCCACAGCGGCCTTGAGTGTGAGGAATCGCTCAACGTTTGACGGCTGAGGCGATGATGAGGGGGTGACCTGCGGGGGCTTCTCGGTTGTCTTCGGCTCCAAAGCCTCGAGTGAAGAGAGATCTGGGGTGAGAGGGGCCAGTGTCACCTGAACAGGCGCCGAGGGGGTGGCAGGAGCGGGAGGAGGCATGGAGGCGGTCACATCTTCCTTTGCAGCCTCCACAGCCTTTTTGAGCTTCTCGGGGGAGAATTGCTCGATGGCGATCCCCTGGATGTGCGGATTCTTTGGGGCGAGGACAATCTCCTCGTTCTTCAGTGGAGTCTGGAAGAGACCAGCGATGTCGTCGGGTAACCCGACAAGATAGACCGCCCACCCTAACTCCTGAGGAATCATCTCGCCGATTCCTGGGATGTCGATCCGAGTATGATCCGGTGAGGGGTCACTCAAGCCGTCACTCAAAATAATGATTTTGCGTGCGCCGGGTGTTCGCTCTTCGAGCAGCAGGGCTTTGGCAGCTTGGAGAGGCTCGTCCAGGTTGGTGTAGAGCCCCTGCGCCTTGAGGCCGCGGATTTTGGCAATCAGCTTCGCCTTGACCTCCTCACTCCCATCCTCCCCGACATCCACGCGGCCCAAGGGATAGTCGTTCGTGTCGAAGGCGATGACATACACCACATCCCCTGGCCGTGCTGCCTCTATTCCCTGGATCAGCACAGTCTTGGCGGCGTCAAACTTGCCGTTTTTCTTCATACTCCCCGACGTGTCCAGGCAGTACACCAGAACATCTGCCAGGACGGTCGCAGGATAAAAAATGACCATGATGAGTACCACTACTCCTAGTGTCGATGTGACCTTGCTCTTCAACATGTTTTTCACCTCTACGAGTTCTGTTGGTGGCGGTGCTGTCACCAACACGAAGTGCCTTTAGTTCAACCAAGGATCAAGATCGGTCATCGCCACAGATCCTGACCTCAGTAACGTCATGAGCGCATCCAGCTGCTTTTCCATAAGTGCAGCGTTCTTTCTCCTCATTGATTGCTCTCTATTACATGGTTGCAGATTCCAGCGCCATATGGTATAAAAGGAAAAGCCTGCCTCGGATCTGCGGGAGTCCTACAGCCCATTTGATCTCGGCGGCTGGGGCTTCGGAGGGACCGGCCAGTCAGCCCGAAGCCCCGTGTTTTTCCTCACAAATTAATACCACTCATTTCCTTTCCTCCTTTTACACGGTCTGTCACTGTCTCTAACGTTCTCCCTTCCTCTTATCTTACGTGAGACTCTTCCTACGCTCGCGAGTTGCTGCAGGCTATTCTGCCTGAGTCTGCCTTCCTTCTCAGTCCGACATTCTTTTCTCGATGACCATTCTGAAACTCATACCGCTCGTAAATCCCTTGCTGCTGAAGAAAATCCTCTAATTTCTCTGTGCAGTATCGCTGCAGTTCTTCAGGCGGAAGAGTGTTTCCTCGGCTCTGTGCTTCCTGCCGAAGCTGATGTAAAACAAGCCCAATGCTCACATGAGGTCTTTCTTGTTCCAGAGTGGTGAGCGTACTCATGATGAGATCGTGATCAATCAGCCCCTCCCCTTTCCCATTCTTTGAAGTGATCTCTTGGGGAGGCTCCGCTGGCTTTTCACGAAAGTGGGGAGGAACACAAGAGGCAAAGTCATCACAACATTGCCGAAGAGGCTGGCTTGTCTTCCCAGGCACTCCTAAGACCACCACTTGTTTATCCCAGCGCTTCAGCTCTGCGACTAAGGGGATGAAATGACCATCGCATGTCGCAAGAATATAGGTGTCAATACGGTGTTGACCTTTATAGGGGAGGGTTCTGATAATGTCCATCATCATCACTTCATCGCTAATACTCTTGTAATTACCGTCCCCATTCGCCCATCCTGGAGCGGTAATTTGGAGAATTCCATTGACTGTCAACTCTATGCCTATAGAGCCGTTCGAGAATTTGAAGAAATCCGCGTAGGCTTTCCTCTCGACGAGATGCCCATATTCTCTCGCAGCCTTCACGAGAAAACTGAAGTCAGGGCGATTGGCATATTTCTCTAGAATTGTGAGCCAAATATTCTCAAAATCGATGAAAAGCCCGGTATTGAGACGTTTGCTTTTTGACACGCTTCCTCCTTTGCCATCACGGTGTGGTCGAAAAAGAAATACCTGCCACGGATCTGTGGGAGTCCTACAGCCCAATCGGTCTAAGCGGCGAGGGCTTCGGAGGGACCGGCCAGTCAGCCCGAAGCCTTGCTCTTTCCTCTATCAACGGCTTCCCATCATGTTCCTCCTTTCCACAATCTTCTGTGAAGCTCTTCCATCGTGTCTCTCATCTCTGTAAACGCACTCAACGAAAGTAATCTAACTTCGAAATCTCACAATTCTCGACAAGACCTTTTCAAAGTGACGTTCCTTCTTAGTCACTCCACGATTACCAGCTACACCCACTTCGCAACCCGAGCAGGCCAACAAAGAGACCTAGGAGGTAGCCGATGGCCAGAATCGGGTCTATTTGAAGTCGGAGCAACTCTACAATGATCTCTTTCACAGAGGGAAGCCACGCCAGGGCCTCCCGCATCGTTTGCCACAGGAAGTCTGGAGGAAATATGATCACCCCCATGACGCTCGCTAAGGCCAGAGCGACTAACAGAAGAAGCCCCGCGATCACGGTCCGTGAGAAGGTTCGGAGCACAAGAGCGGACAGATACCCTAGCATCCCAAACATGAGGAAGGCCAAGGCACCCCAGGCCACCTGCTCGATACCAGCGAGGGGTACCACGGCGGCATGCCCAAATATGGGCAGCGCACCTCCCCTGCTGCCCTTTCGCTTGTGAGTACGTTGGTCCCTCTGCTCGGCTTCCACGTAGGTCCCGCAGAGCAGGCAGCGCCAGAATGGAAGTAGTCGCGTCCTCGTCCCAAGCACAGCTGGGATCATGAGACTTGTGCACTTTGGACACCTCATGATGTTTCCTCCTCTTATAAAAGCTTCCTGATGTGAGGGACAAGCTCTCTCATGCCGATCGATCAGGTGGTTAGAGCTTCGAGGAACCAGCCAGTTAGCTCAAAGCTCTCGCCTCTTCTTTGTTCGTGGCCTCCCACTTTATTGAGTCATTGCTGGTTGGCAGGATGCAAAGGGTCCCGCAGCGACTTCAGGATGACTGTGTTCAGCGGATTCGTCGGTCACGCAGGTCGATGACCCAGCGTGTCCCATTCTGCAAGGTCACGCACAGTTTGCCCTTCCTGTAGCTGGTCGCTGCAACCTGTTCTGGATTCCCTGCACAGACCTTGAAGAAATACTCCACTGCCGACTCTTCAACAGGGGGAATCCAGTAGTATCGCTTTGGCAGGCTCGATGCTCTCGTCATGACTTTTGCTGTGATCATTGCCATCGTGGTGCATCTCCTTCTCTGCTGTTGCAGATCTGGCGGCAGTGTCGGAGAAAAAGAAAAGCCTACCTCGGATCTGCGGGAGTCCTACAGCCCAACTGATCTAAGCAACCAAGGCTTCGAGGGACCGGCCAGTCAGCCCGAAGCTCTGTGCATTTCGCTAGTCTATTAACGTGCTCCCATTTTCTTCCTCCTTTGGAAGGGGTCAGCTCAAAGACCTCTCCCCTTCTCTACTCTCTACCTCCTATAACGTCTTGTCTTTTCACAATCTTACGCGAGCCCTTCGGAGTGAGATCAACGTAGGCAACAGAGTAAACGATCTCAGCAAGCGTCATCTGACTTCGGTAAGAAAAAAGCCACCCTTGCTGACAGCAAGAAGTGGCTTTTCGCAGAGAATCATTCAATCGCAATAAATTCTCACGTGGTTCTGTTTCACTGAGCAAGTCACGTTGAGCAGAGGCCCTCGCGAGTCTCTTGGCCTTCTCAGCGTTATGGTCTGGAGATCTTCCTCTCCCACTCTCGTATCGATTGCTTCACGCGAGCGCGACGCGTTTGGTCAGCAAGGCAGGCATCTAAGCGTTGAATGAGCTGTCCAGCCTGGATGACCCATAACCTTGCCGTATTGACTCCCTCAACCTCCCGATTGTCGAGGCGATAATCAGCGTGAATCCGTTGTCTGTGAAAATTCTCAAGCTGTCTGCCAACGACTTCGAGATCAGCATCGCCACTATTTTGCAATCGCCTGGGAACCTCTCCATGTCCCCCTGGCCCTTGAGGGATGATAAAGCCGAGCGTTTCAAGTAAGGCTACTCCCACGTGATAGGTCGCGTAATAGGCTCGGCTTATCGCTGTGCGAAGGGTCACTGGTCTGTTCTTCGCGACTAACTCTTTGGCAAATTCCTGAAAAGTTCTTGGATTCATAGGTTAAACGATCGTGCAAAATACGCTGAATTTGCTTCGAAGTGGCCAAGGAATCTCCTTGACCTCCCGTTCACAGTAGTGGGTATAGGACTCAAAAATTGTCTCAGCTTCCCCAGGCATCGTGACGATGATCGAGAGCCATTCGTCTTCTGTCTCCGGATCTTGCTCAGGTTCTAAACGGACTGAGTAGACGGAAGGAAAGCACTCTTTGATGAGCTTCAACGCTGCTGTCACATGAGGAAGTAACTCGTGCTGCCAGCAAAAATAGATGGCAGGAGATTCAAAGTAGATGGGCATCCCGCATTGAGAGATCTCCCTCTTTACTCGTGTATACACGTTTTCTTGATCGATCTCGAAAGCCTTTTGCAGATGTTTTCTAGCTTCCTCTAAGTGCTCACGAGCCTTTTCAGGATTTCTGTTCATAGACTCCCTTTCTGCCCACCGCATCTCTACATCGGCCCACGTATTGCGAGTGATGACATTCCCCGGATCAAGTTGAATGGAGCGTTCAAGGGCCCCTTTTGCTTCGTCAAAAACTTTCGGTTCCGCTGCGTTGTCAAAAATTCCCTGTTCCGCTTTCATTTTGGCGTAGATGTTCAAAGTGGGAGCATTCAGCCCCTTTGCCTGCCTCCAGATTGCGAAAATTTCTGACTCTGCTTCCCGGTATTCGCCCTGCTTTGCTAACACTTCTGCCCATGCCCCCCGAAGGTAGTCATTGTCCTCCCTAAAGAGGTCTCTGGCGCTGTTATACCACTCCTTTGCCCGGACAAAATTCCCTCGTTTGCCCTCCATGGCTAGAAAGGCGACATACGTATGCAAATTACGGCTATCGAGGTCTAACACTTTGTCGAAGTATTCCTTTGCCTCGCGATACTTCCCCTGATCGGCTTTGAGCTCACCTAAGGCGTGAAGAGTTTCGATATTCTTAGGATCGATGCTCAACGCGTCTTGGAAATAGCGTTCGGCCTCTTGCCAGTGTCCCCGCTCCTTTGCTATCATTCCCATAGCATGAAGAGTTTCGATATTCTCAGGATCGATGCTCAACGCGTCTTGGAAATAGCGTTCGGCCTCTTGCCAGTGTCCCCGCTCCTTTGCTATCATTCCCATAGCATGAAGGGTTGGCACATTGTTCGGATCGAGAAGTAATGCCCTCCGAAAATGTTGTTCTGCTCGTTGATAGTCCCCTCGGCGATGCTCTAGTATTCCAAGAGAGTGTTGAGCATAGACGTTCCCTGGATCAATCTGCTGTGCCCTTTGAAAGCGGGCTTCGGCGTCTTCAAAATACTGCCTCACAAGATCCTCTCCTATTTCTCGACTTGTCGGCCTAGATTCCCTAGCCTTAGCGATCATGAGATGACCATAGGAGATCAGGGCGTGGAGATTATTGGGATCCAAATTCTTCAAGATTTCATCGTACTTTTCTGCAGCTAATTCCAGTCCTTCTTGCTCTCCCCTCTTCCTCTCCATATCTCCCCAGGCTTGCCAGACATAGACATTGCTACGGTTCCGGTCACAAGCTTTCGTGAAAAACTCTTTGGCTTTATCATACTCACCCTGATCAGCAAGCATCTTTGCGTAGGCCTGAAGGAGATAGATATTTTCACGGTCACGAGCCAACCCTTTCTCAAAGACTCTCTGGGCTTCTTTAAACAGTCGGTTCTCACCCAGTGTTTTTCCCCAGTAGAGTAATTCTCTTGAGGAGGCGCGCTCGCTAGTAAAGACCTCTAGTTTCTTTTCACACCACGCTTGCTCTTTGAGCAGTGCCTGGACAAAAAGCCGCTGACCTCGGCGTGCCATCCTGTGGAAGAGCCGCAAAATAGTCTCGTGTTCCTCAAATTCAGCTGCCTGAATAATCTCTCGATATTTCCTGATCCTGTCTTCTTCGTTCCCGAACTCTCGCCTCACCACTTCCTGGGCGATAGCCTCCCCTTCGGTCGAGACCAAGCTCTTTCCCCCATCGGTTTTCACCGGCAGAATGAAGCCTTGAGCATCATCAAGAAGCGCGTAGACCGCTTCTTTTTCTCTGTCCATGAGCTTGGCCAAGAGTGAAACAGGAGTTGGAATCCCAAAGGCATCCAGCAGACAGACCCACAAATATGCCTGTCTTATGCCTTCCCTCTGAGAGAGTCCCTCTATCTGGCGGGCCACTTCTTCCCTCAGTTTGCTCTCGAACCGTTCTCTCTCGAAAAGGTCAGGATCGAGGGCGTAGGAGACGTGGTCGAAGGGTAAGAAAGCCCCATCCCACTCTTCATACCTTCCGCTGGCGATAATCACCTGGTTGTCATGAGACGCCAGCTGCTCGAACTTTTCCAGGAAATCGGGATGAGAAGGAGCATGAGGAATAATGAGATAAGAAGGTTTTCCATTCGTCTCCCGTTGAGATGGCTCTAGGAAAACTTCGGCTGCTGAAGGAAAGAGATGAACCGCTCTCCCTTCCTGCTGCAGCTTAGTTCTCACCCGTAGGAGCATCAGATGAGTAGACATTTCCTGATAGAGGGTATGTTTGATCACAATTGGCTTCTTTCCTTGCTCCTGTAGCAAAGCTTGGAAGGAGATCTCCTCCGCCCACTCTTCTTGTTCCTCAGGACTCCAGGCTAAAGTTCCCCAGGATGAGCGTTCAGTAAGATAAAGGGAACCCTTTGGATGCTCTTCAACGAACTGCTCTTCCATAAGTTGGGCATAAACGCTAAAGCAGGATTCGCAGTCCTTTAAGTGTTCATCCAGCTCTTGGGCCTGATCTTCAGACAGGGTCATGTCCAGCAGCTTTCTGATTAACTCCATCCATTTTTCATGACCCATGATTTGTTGCTGCATTGGAAATCCCTCCACTTGAGCCAAAGAGGAGCTACACGTCTCCTTGGGATTCTTGCCATTTTTCCTTGAGTGTTTGAATAGCCCTGAAGAGGTCGTCTTTGGTGTCTATTATCTGCGGAAGACTCGTCATCACATAATTTGCATGCTGGGCTAGTCCATGGTGAGAAAACTGTCTTATCCTGTCCACTAAGCAATCCCATACCTGCTGAAGAGCAGAATTTGAGGAGAGATATTCATCTCGAAATTTCTGAAGCTCTGATTGCCTCTGGCTAATATCTCCACGAAGGGTATCTAAGCTCTCGAAAGCAGACCATGCGTTTCGCAACCTGCTGATTTGTGTATAGAGTCTACCCCGAGATACATTCCGTTTTTTACAGAGCGTATCCACCAGCACCGAATCTCGGTCACTTCTCGAGTAAAGAAACTCCAAGAGTATTATTACATCACTGTCCATCTCTCTTCTCAAATCATCTAACAATCCTGATCCATTACGCAGTTTCAGGCGTTCGAGCCACTCTTCTGGAAATTTCTCAAGAAGCCTGAGCAGTCTTTCTATCTCTTCTTTCGCCATGACTCGCGGCCCAGGTCGTTGGGAATTACCTACTTGGGAACCCTGTACTGCAAGATTGTCTTGGCTCTTCCTAAGACTAAGAAACTCCAGAATTTTCCAATCAATTGCCTGCTCAAGATACCTTTTGAATCCCATTCCAAAGTAGTGGAAATTCTTGTTCGTTTGCATGTCCTTTGTATAGCCTGGGAACGCTTTCGTATGAAAGGCCTCTGATCCTATGTCTTCAGCGTCATTCGCTATGACATGGTAGAGGGAACGATAATGAAGCGAAGCAAGTCCCTCACACATCATAGCACTGAGAGATTTTTGTTCCCTTCGGCGCGTTTCTCGTGGAATACAATAATACCGAAATAGTTGGTCGAATACTTCCTTCTCTGCAACCGTATCCCCTGCTTTCCATCGGCCTACAAGACTGGGATCAAGCTCCATACTGGGATCAAGCCCCATACCGAATCTCCTCTTGAATATCATGTGTGAAAATCAAAAACCTAAAATTACTCTGGATTAACCCCACAATTCTAGAAGGCCCCATACCCACCTCCTTTTGTCAAATGGAATACGACTTGCCATCTAAAGATAGAAACACTGGTATGTAAACTGACAGATTCTTCTCGATTCCTTCAAGTAGGAATTCTCTTAACTGCCACGATCTTCAATGGGAGATTCGGCCTAGGTCATTTGTTTCCATTCCTTGCCCAGGAATTCTCTTGTGGTCCTGCTTATAACACGATCTGATGACCTGTTATCTTACATGGGTTCGTTCCCCATCAATCCGTCGAGTCTGCCCCATCCCCATGGTTGTCTTATACCCGATTCCCGCAAAGAACGCAAAGTCAGCCAAGAAGTGAATGACCTGAGTCCAGAGTTCCTCGCATCTGGCGCTTATCCGGAACTCACAGTCCCCGACAAACCCAACTTGCCGATAGCGACCAAAATCGAAGATGCGAGTTTTCAACTCGTAACGGGCCAGGGCCACAAACTCATCCACCAGGAGCGTGATCTCTGATCCCAAATGAATGGGAGCGTACCGATTCCATTTCTCCGCTAATGTCAGAAAGACCAGCCTTGGCACAGGGAACGGCAGGTTCTGTTGTCCAGAGCGAAACGTCGTCGGGGAAAAGAAGCGTATCCGTAGCCTTGTTGGCACTGGGCCATTTTCGGTAACTCTGGCCTCGTAGAGCTGGTCAAATGAAGCCATTTTGGCCCAGGGGTGTTCTTCCGGTCTTCGAGCGATAGAGACCACCTCAAATTCCCTCCCAGAGAGGGAGACCGTGGGCACACTCCTCCCGTTCAGACTCAAAAGGAGATCTGAGAGTTCCTGGTTCAGACTGGTGAAACGCAGCCAGTACGTCTGGTCACCCTTCAGGAGGGCGTCCCCATCTTGAACAGTGAACCCCCCCTGAAGAGTAGAGACGGTGAAAGGTTTCTCGCTCTCGGCAGCGTGAAGCCTCCTGGCGAGAAGACTATCTTCTTGCTCGACCAACTTCAGGAAGTACCCATGGATGGCATTACCGATGGTCATCGGGAGGATACAATCCTCCGATGGCCGCAGGGTCAACACGACGCTCAGTAGCACCCTTATTTCCTCTCTAAGAGGGATGGGCGCGCGCCCATCCTAAACTTACTCCATCCTTCGTGGTAATCCGTCTCGATTTCGGGGCTGGAAAGCCTGGCCGTTTTGTAAAGAGGAGGTCTCGCAATTCTGCTCGGAGCTTTTCCGGTAGCAGGAGATCAACAGTTGTACTGAGGAGTCCCCCACCCCAGCCGATCCGCAGATTCGGCTCGGCTGAAAAACGGAAGGCATTGCGCATCGTCGATTCCTTCTCAAATGCACCCCGCTCATGCTTGAGAAGATCTTGGGACATTTCAGAGATCCCTTTTAGAGGATTCTTGAGAAAGTCGGCGACCTCCTCAAAGGGAATCCCTAGAGAGGTTTTCGGGTTCTGTCGAGCAAAATCTTCAAGGAGTCCCAAGTCAATCTGCAAGTCCACGGTGAACTCACGCCCTGTTGGAAGACACTCGGCGAAGATCGACCATTGCTTGAGCCCTGACCCGATGCTGAAAACCTTGATCTCCTCTACTATTAGGGAGTCTTTCTCGAACGATGGAGAATCAGAGACTTTCAGAGCACGGAAGATATCCGTATGGGGATCAAACCCGCGCTGGTCTGAAGCAAGATGAAACTCCTGCAAAGCCCGCTTTTCAAAATCTGACGGGAACTCCTTCTTCATTCTTTCCTGGAACCCTCGCTGGCGCATCCGAGAATCACGACCTAATCTCTGGAGGGTCTTTGCGACAGAGGTGTCAAGAATCGCCTTCCGCTGTTCAGGCTGAAGCCGCTTGAGGAGCCCATAGAGAATAGCGACTCGGAGAGCCCCCTTGATTGCAGAGCCCGGAACGAACGGCCGAAGAAGTCCGTCGCGAGCAAATGGCCTAAGAGAAGGTCTTGGACGGGAGCGACTCTGAACTTTATAGAGTGCAACCCGTGCCAACAACTCCTGGTTCAGGAGTCGAGAGCTCTCAAGGTATTCTTCCAGATTAAACTTCCTTCCCTGGGTGATGACCCTCTGAGAGAAGTTTTCAAGTAGTCCGCGCTTCTGCAGCTCAACCGCCAGTAACTCTTCAGAAATCACATAGACCTGGCCCTGATAAAAGGTGAACTCCATGGGAAGCACACTTCCCTCCCTTCCCCCAATATGGAGGGGGGCAAGAGGAGTGATTGCAAGGGAGTAGTGCTGAAACTGTGCCATTATGCCTCCTGATGTGACGCGCTTGCCTCATTGAAGAGGTCTACAATCTCTTGCATCTTCGCTCTCACCTTTTGGTTGTATCCACGAGCAGTTCAGCCAGCGGGTCGAAGAGATCCACAATCTCTTGCACCTTCGCTCTCACCTGCCACAGCCTGGGGAGTTTCTCCACGTCTTCCTTTCCAGAAGGGGTAGGAAGATCAATGACCTTTTTGAGTCCCTCATCTCCATCCTGGCGATACGCCTCTACCTTTTTCCCCAGCAAGGTGTGAATGTACAGCCTGACTTTCCCAGAACCACGCGAGCCATGGCCACCCAAAGCGTCATCTTCCAACAGCTCTAAGAGGAAGAAAAGATTCTTTAAGTCTTCAGCCAACTGCTGGCTATTCTGTTCGACATCATAGATCAACTCAAACATAAAATCGCTTCCAGGAAGCACCCGCTCAATCTGACGGGGGGTGGCTGCTGCAGTCACCCGGTGGAGGACATTCTCGAACTTGATCTCGGTGTAGAGCGCCCCGGTTT
>Ga0114944_1000301_pt1 | contig 12532 bp, 10 predicted proteins | sample OV2TP2_FD_89582 | JGI IMG/M metagenome (GOLD analysis project Ga0114944, IMG submission 89582) | Hot spring microbial communities from Beatty, Nevada to study Microbial Dark Matter (Phase II) - OV2 TP2 | ecosystem: Environmental > Aquatic > Thermal springs > Hot (42-90C) | place: USA: Beatty... | reverse complement strand
GCGCGGCACCAAACGCCTGACCGTTACCGCAACCAGCGCGTCTTCCGGCAAACCAAGCGCTCGGCGCACCACCCGCTTTGATGTCGGCAGGTGGAAACGCGCGGTATCAATGCCCATCGGCACGCGCACAACCGTCGTCTTCCGCGTTGTCCGCGGGTACAACCCGCGCAATAATTTTCCTGAAAAATCACTAAAGACGCACACGACCCGCGCGTGACGCAACACCCGTTTTTCAATCCATCGCGTCCAACTTACAAATCCCGGTTTTAAAAAAAGAGCGGCGAGCGGCCATAACCCGGGACGCGACAATCCCTCATACTGAATCTCGGCCGCCGCTGACGCATGAAACATATACATACACGGCAGGCGGCGCGCTGCCGGCACACGGAGCGCGCCATAGGCAACATGCGGATGATGCGCAATGAGCACATCCCACCGCGCGCCGGCCAACACGTGTTTCATAAATCGCGGCGTATCCAAAATATCCGCAATGCTCCTGCCAAACTCCGCACGCCGCTTGTAATCACCAAACCGAAAAATTGTTACGTTGTCGCGTCGTTCTTCATCTTTGAGCGATGCTCGCCCGTGAGGTACTCCGAGCGCAACCGTGTGCCCACGCGCGGCAAGCGCCCGCGCCTGCTCCCACGCCACGCGTCCGGAACCGCCGGGCTGATCAAGTGAAATTTCTTGTGCCAAAATCAGTATGCGCATGTTATTTTTTACGTAGTGCTACGGCGGCAAGCGCCAACCCTATCGGCATCCACATCTTTGCCGTGTAATATTGCGTATTAAAAACTTGAAATACCACCGCGCCCGCGGCCATCACCAGCATAGCCAGCAATAATTCGCGATAGTGCTCATCCTTTTCGGAGCGCCACGCGCGATATACTATCATGAGAAGTGCACCCACCAACAAGAAAAAGGTAATGAGCCCAAGCACGCCCTGCTCTGCCGCGAGCTTTTGAATAACACCATGCGCGTCAAATGGCGGACCATATTCAATGCGAAACGCCGTCGCGCCCGCCACCAAACTGATGTACGTACCCACGCCGTTGCCAATAATCGGATGCTCGGCAAACGCAATCATCGCAATGCGCGCCAAATCCACGCGCGCCGATGTTGATGACGCCACATACGAACTTCCGGAAAATATCAGCATGTAGATGGTAATGGGCACCACAACCACCGCGGCAAACGGCAGAACGCGCCGCACCACCGCGCGCCACGCCACGCGCGTGGAGAGCGCCATAAAAATCACGGCCTGTACAAAGAGTACTATCCACGCCGTACGGCTGAAAGTCAAGAGCGTAACCGCGGTCATCACCGTCGCGTACAAAAATGCAATCTTCCGCCATGCGTCGCGCGTTTCACGATACTGCCAATAAAAAACAAGCGGCAAGATAGCAACCAGCACCTCGGCGAGATCATTATGAAATAATCCAAACGGCGCCCAGCCGCCGATGGCAAACGGCGTCACACGCCGCCAGACACCCCAGAATGGTTCAACAATAAACAAAGACGCGATGCCCCAAAGTGTCGCGAGCGCGCCAACAATCAACAATACGCGCGCGCCGCGCCATAGCTCTTCACGCCGCCGCACACTATTCACCGGCAACAAAACATACGCGCAATAAATAAATAGGATATTCCGCGCGATGTACTGCACGCCGGACGCCACGTCAGAATCAGCAACGGTAAAAAGAGACGTGAGCGCGGAAAGAAAAAATAAAATAAAAAGTGGCAGGCCGGGAAGCAACAACCGCGTACGCACGCGATCACGAAAGAAATGCAGCGCGGTCGCCGCAATCAACAGCAACGCCCAAAAATCCGCAACGGGCGCGTTTATGTTAGCAAAAAACGTATTCTGCAACGATTCATACCCGCCCAAATTAATTTGCCAACTAAGCAGGGGGTATAAAAAAAGCAGGACATACAGTCCATATATCGGTTTATACGAAAGCGCCCAGATCACCGCGCACAAAACAAGCGCCACAAAAACCGCGCCGGGCATGTAGACACTCATTACGGCACCAAGCATGGAAAGAAAGAGTACGAAAAAAAGTTGTGTGAAGTCGCGGGACACCACTAGATTATAGCATAAAAAAGAAAAGGGGCCTGATCATCGATGATGACCAGGCCCCGTGGGACTCTACCAGGTTGGGAACCCGGGAGCCCCGAGAACTCGGAAGGAACTACTCGCTACCGGATGGCCCCTTACGGCCGGATCCGGTAGTTGATCCCCTGCGCGTCGTTGACGACTTCCAGCCCCTGCTGGACACCGTCCACGTACACCCTGAACCCGTCGCAGGTGCTGCGGAGATCCGCCGGGTTGTTCACCCACCCGGCGCAGTACGACCCGTTGTTCGGACGCCGCGCGTTGAAGCGCAGCCCCGAACGGTGGTCGTCCAGCGTCGATATCTCCCTGCACTGGCCGTGCTGCACTTCGAAGACCCCACCGTTCGGGGTCCCCCAGATGCTCACCTGCCACGTTCCGGCCGGGTCGGCGGGCACGCACACGCGAACCGTGTCGTTACCACCGTCCGGACCCGGACCACCGCCCGCCGGAGGCGCCGCGCAGTTCAGACCCTCGTCGGTCTGTCCGTCGCAGTCGTCGTCCCGCGAGTTGCAGGACTCGGCGACGGGCCGTACGTCGTTGCAGGAACCCCATCGGCCGTTCGCGTCGCAGGTCTGCTGACCAACCACGCACGCACCGACGTCCGTGCCACATACCCGTACCTGCCCGGGGTTGCAGTCCCGCGGGCACACGTCCTGGTCGTCGACGAACCCGCTGCAGTCGTCGTCCACGCCATTCCCGCACACTTCGCGGGCGAGCGGGTGGATCAGCGCATCCCGATCGTTGCAGTCCACGCGGGTGTTCGCCGGGACACCGCGGGGGATGAACGCGTAGTAGCCATCCCCGTCCTCGTCGCGGGTGCACGCCCACGTCTCGCCGACGTTGTCGGCAGCCATGAACTCCACGCAGGACAGACCCTGCGCCGCGTCGCACGTCCGTGCTTCGTGCAGACACATGCGATTGTCATCGCACGAGTCCACGGTGCACGCGTTGCCGTCGTCGCACTGCCCCTCGCGTCCGAGACCGAAGTCGTTGGTGCATTCGTAGCACCCCTCGGCCGGAACGTCCGGGAACTGCCGATACTCCAGGGGCCAGACGAAGCAGAGCTGCCCCTGCGGGCACTTCGCATCGTCGGCCACTCGCCCGCACCCGTAGCCCGGGTTGCAGGTATCCACCGAGCACTGGAGTCCATCGTCGCAGACGACGAAGTTGTGCGTGCACCGACCCTGCATGTTGCAGATGTCGGTCGTACACGCGTTCCCATCGTCGCACTGCTCGGACTCCCGGCACTCGGCCGGCGGGGCGCACCGCGCCGGATCGTTGTCCGGGTTCGGGATGCGCGGGCATGTGTCGCCCGCGTTCGTGATCCCGTCCCCATCCACGTCACCGTCGCACCGGTCGCCGTCGCCGTCCTGGTCCAGATCCGCCTGATCGTTCTGCACGTTCCGGCAGTTGTCCTGCCAGTCCGTGACACCGTCGCCGTCCGAATCGTAGCGACAAGCGCCGTCCTCGCAGAGGAGGTAGCCGTCGCACGTACCGTTCGGGTAGCACGGGCAGTCGCCCGTACCAACCTGGCACTCCGGCTCGGGCGTCTCGCCCTCACCCTCGCCCTCCACGGGCGTCTCGCCCTCACCCTCGCCGGGCTCGCCCTGCTGACCCTGCGGCCCAACCGGGCCCTGCGCACCGGGCTGGCCCGGCTCTCCGGGCTCGCCCTGCTGACCCTGCGGCCCAACCGGGCCCTGCGCACCAGCCGGCCCCTCGGGACCAGCCTCGCCGCGCTCGCCCTGCGCGCCGTTGCAGTCGCGGACGTCGAAGGCGTTGTCGCCGTTCGTGTCCTCCGCGCTGTCGTTCACGCCGTCCATGTCGAAGTCCCAGCACCGGAACCCGCTCGCGCCGGGCGTGCCGGGCTCACCCTGCGGACCCGACTGGCCCGCGGCGCCCTCGAACCCGTTACACCCGACCACACACACGGCCGCCATCGCGGCCATCAGGAACATGCGCTTCATGCGCACCTCCTTTGCCTCGTTTCCGACGAGGACTTTGTTGTGGGCCGCGAAGGCCCGTTGAAAACCAATTCCCTGTTTGTAAGGTTCTTGGAACCTCACGATTCCGCCCACACGCGGTTGCGTGGCCCATGCTTGGCTCTTACCACCCGGTAAAGGGGGAAGATCCCACACAACAGAATATGGACGGAACAGTGAGGTCCCTCTTTCTCCACACTACGGCGGTAGCGCGGAGGAAGAGAGAGCCGAGCGGTCGCAATCCTTGTGGGAAAACGACCGCTCGGCAACAGGCATCTGGCCTTGGGAGGAGATCGGCCAGAAGGGATGGGGCTTGGGGCCCCTAGAACCGGTACGCCGCCTGCAGAGCGATACCGGCATCCTTGTCGAGGGCGGAGGCGTCGCGGTTGAAGCCGACGTACACGTCGGCCGTCAGCACCGCGTGCCCGAGCACCAGGCCGAGCGACGGCCCGATCCCGAGCGCGAACGACTTCACGTATCCCAGATCTCGGGTCGCCTCGACGGTGACCCTTCCGTTCACTCCGAGCCAGAACCGGCTGTTGGGCCGGATCCGTTCGGTGAACGTCGCGCCGAACGCGTTGTCGCCTCCGGCAAGTCCGAGCAGGAGTTCGGAATCCGCCCGCCACCGGTACTCGTTGACCGGCAGGGAATGGCCGAATCCGATTCCTACGAGACCGCGCGGCGCGTGGTACCACCCTCCTGCGAGGATGGAAACGTACGGACCGGAGTGGAAGAGCCGGTTCACGCGCCCGATCTCGCGATCGAGCGATTCACCGATCTCCTCCACTTCTCCGGCGATGGCTTCGTTGGCGCCCTCCAGGACACCGACTCGCTTTTCCACGCTGGAGAGGCGCTGGTCCAGCGCCGCGATCTCCCGATCGTAGTTCTTGACCTGCACCTGCTTGGCCGCGATCTTCTCGCGCACCTTCGCCTGCGCCTTCCTGGTCCCGGTGCATCCACTGACGCACCGCTTCACGTCACGGGACAGCTCCTGATCCCGCTTCTCCAGCCGACCGATCTCCACCGCAACCCTGGCACGCAGGCGCTCCAGCTCCGCCTTCTGGCGGTTGATGTCCACGGCAGCTCTCGCGAGCTGCCCTGTCGTTGCCGGCGCTGCCTGCGCCGGACGCGCGGCCACCACGAGGATGGCCATCAGGACGAACAGCGAAAAACGCATCGCTCCCTATCCTTTCTGGCCCCCGCGGAGGCCACATGGGCCCCCACAAAGGGGAAGTTAATAAACACGGGGCTTCTTTTTACCCCTTTCAGTATTTTGCTTCGCAAGCAACCCACTAAAAGAGGTGGCTCGTGCGGGGGTGGAGTTTTGAATTCCTCCCCCGCACGAGCCGTACTACCGAAAGGTGCTGGGCGCCGCTACTTGTTGAGCGACGCCAGGCACCACGTCGCCGCAGCGTTGTGGCGAGCCGCGTCGCTTGCCAAGCGCTTGTCCCGCTTCAGAAAGCGGGTCTTGGCGCCGACGCACCCTGCCAACCTGTCCGTATCCACGTCGCCACCCGCGCCCTGACCCGTGCCAGCGGCCGGAGCATCCGAGGAGGCGTGTGCCTCCTCCTCCTCGGATTCCTGCTTCTTCACCGCCGCCGCGTAGGCCTCCTCTGCCCTGGCGCCGGTGCGGTCCGCCTCGTCGAGGAGCGCGGCCTGCGCCCCCTCGACAGCGTTGATCCGCTTCCCGTGGTCCCAGAGCGTTGACTCGATCCGGCCGAGTCGCGCCTCGCTCGCACCACCACCACTACCCTTGAGCGGATCGATCTCCGCGAGCACGCCGGGGCATCGCAGGATCTGTGAGCTGCCCTGGCAGGTGCCGCGGATCGGCTCGAGCGAACACATCTGGACGCGCGTGTCGTAGCACTTTCCGGCCACGGCCGTTGCCGTGGCCGACGGCACGCCCACCTTGGCCGCCGCCTGCTTGGCCTCGGCGAGACGCTGCTTGGCCACCGCGATCGGCGTCGCCGTCGGCGAATCGCACTGGGCGGGATCCTTGACGCAGTCGGCCTTGGCCGCCGCGAGGGCCTCCTCGGCGGACTCCACGTCCGCCTTGGCCCCGTCCTGCTTGTCCTTCCGGATCTTGGCCGCATCCTCGGCCGGGCTCCGCGCGCGGCACACCTTGGCCACGTCGCAGACCGGCGTCGGGTCGCCGCACTCGTCACTCTTCTTGCACTCGGTCGCCGACGCCGCGGGCGCCGCCGAGGTTCCCTGGCCGAACACCGTCGCACCGATCAGACACACGGCCGCCATCGCGGCCATCGCGAACATGCGCTTCATCATGCGCACCTCCATGCCTCGTTTCCTAGACGAGGTCTTGGTTGTGGGCCGCGAAGGCCCGTTGTGAATCAAGGTACATGGGACTTTTTGTCCCTTTCGCTACGCTTGTGTGTCCACAAGATCAACGAAAGGGAGAGGTCCGGCGCGCTGGTTTAGAGCACGCCGGACCACGGGTTTTGACGTTAGAGCGTCAGTTGACGCCTCTTACGAGACGTCTACACGTCTACTTGGCCGCGACCGCCTTGCGGCAGTTCGCGGTCTCGGCGTCCAGCGCGCTGGGTGTGGACAGATCCACGTCCCAGATCCGCAGGCGCAGGAGGCAATCCCTCACCTCCTGATCTGCGATCCCCGCGATCCGCTTGTCCAGATCCTCGGCCGACAGGGTCGGCGCGGGGGGCGGAGCTGCGGGAGCCGCAGGCGGCGCGGGAGCCGGAGCGGCCACCGGCGCCGGCGCGGGCTGTGCCTGCGGAGGCGGCTGCGTCACCACGGGCGGCGTGTACGTGGCGGGAGTCACGGGACCCGCCTGCACGGTGGTCTGCGGCGACTCGTCGCCCTTCTTGTTGAAGGGCCACCAGCCGAACCCCCAGAACACGAGCACGAGTGCGACGAGCCCGATGGCTCCGATACCACCGATCTTCTTGCCCTTCTTCTCGTCTGCCACCTTCTCTGCCACCTTCTCCTCCTCGGAAGTTGCACCACCCTCACCAGGCGGTGGCTTGGTTGCGGTTGCATCCTCGTCGTCCGCCGGCCTTGGAGGCGGCGGAGGTGGAACATCGTCCGGCGGAGGATCCGCCGGAGGCGGTGGGGATTTTACTCCCCTGCGCGTCCTGACTGCCATCCGGCCTTTCCTCCTCCCTGCTCCCTGTTGTAGTTTTGCGGAATCCGACTGGACCCGCGGTGAACGGCCATGCGTAGAAGTGTACCTCAACACACAGCCGCTCACCACGGAATCCCCAAGAAACCGCTCTTTAAAGTTCGTCACGCCGCGTCAGCTCTTAAACCAGTTCAGACATTACGTCTTGACACCTGTTCTGCTGATTCAGCGTAACGACATACTGTAGCACAAACGAAGAACTTTGTCAAGAGCTGGAATGACAAAAAATCTTTGCGTTAAAATGGGCAATAATATGGCTTTATAAAGCCAAATTTATGACACCAATAAAAGCATACCCGTCCATGCCTATCCGTAGGGACGTACGGCGGCAAGCAATCTTTCAAAATAAGGCTGGAATAAAACAAATAAAAAAGGACTCAACAGAGCCCTTTGCTAACTTACATATCTCCGGCTTATGAGGCCTTGGTACCCACTGCCGCTACCCATGGCGGCGGGGAAAGTCCGAGCCGTCCGGCGTATGCCTCGGCCTCCCTTGAAAAAACCCTACGCCAGCCCTCAAGGCTGACGAGCTTCCTCTTGAGTTCCTCCATCTGCTCCAGGAGACCCTGGAACTCACTCAAGACGGCGAGCCGCTCCTCAAGACCACCAATCCGTTCCTCGTGGACATCAACCGCACCCTGCGCGCCACGCACACTTCCGGTGAGGTCACCAATCTTACCGCGTACTTCTTCAAGATCACTAGAAAGACGCGTTGTCTGTGCCTCAAAGGTAGTACGGAATACCGTGAGTTCATCCACAAAGAGACGAAGCGCATCATGATCGCTTCGCAGACCACCGGCCTCCTCGCCGATCTCGTTCATTCGCCGACGAAGCGCCGCATTGGTCTCGGTAAGTGCGGTTGCCTGATGCTCAACACCAGACACCCGACTCTCAACACCACCCATCTTTGCCAAGAGACCCTCGAGCGATTCGGCATGACGGGCGCTATCGGTGCCAAGTTGCTTCAGCCGAGCATCAAACGTCTCAACATTCGCGCGCACTGTCGCGACGCCCTCGTTCACACGCCGCACATCTTCCTGTGAAGCACGCGTGCTCACAATGCGTCCGAACGAAGCGAGGCGTTCCTCAACCGCGATCAACCGTTCCGTCATCGCGGCGTAGTTTGCCTCCGAAGCTGCCTGCGCCGAGGTCACGGCTTCACGAATTTCCTGAAGTGCCGTAGTTATCCCCTCGCCGGCGCCCTTCAGCGCTTCAACATCGCGCGCAACAGATTGTACATTTGTGGCGAGCGCGCCATGAGCATCCTCAAATGCACTCATGCGTCGATCAAATCTATCAAGCGCATCGCCAAATCCAGCCATGCGACGTTCGATTGCGGAGAACCGCGTCTTGATGAGCGGCTCGGGGGGTGAATCCGCAAATGGCGAACGATCTGGTTCTGGAGGCGTATCAATGATACGAGCTTCATCTTCTTCCGTACCAGAAACTTTCGACGGCTGTTGCGGCGGTACTGGAAATAGCGCCGTATCCTCGCGCGCAAGCACACCATCGCGATCCTGCTGATCAGACGGACGTTGACCGCCGCCTTCCGAATTGCTCATCAGAGGCCGCCGAGTTCGTGATCGAGACGCTCGCTCACCGCGTCCGCGGCCTTCTGGGCGATCTCGGCCTTGCTCTCAACATCCTTGATGGCGGCCTCGGCATCCTTGAGACCCTTCTTGAGTCCCTCCAGGTCACCATCGTGCGCGTCGTCCTTCTGCCCGGCTTCATCCATCCGTGCTGACAGCGCCGTGATCTGATCGTTGAGACCCGCGATCTGATCCCTCACCGACCTGAACACTTCCTCGATCTTCTCCGCTATGAACGCCTTCACGCGCTCTGAGAAGGCGCCCCCGACAGCCTGCGTCATCGCTGTTGGTTTGCTCCGCTGCTCGCTCGGCAGAGCCGGCGTCGCGGTACGCGCAATCGGTCGGTTGATCGGCGTTGCCGGCGACCCCGCCTGCATCAGCATAATCCTCTGCAGTTCCACCTCGCTGGTCGACGGCGACACCGCCTGTCCAGGCGACACCTTGCTCGATGGCGTCGTTTGTGCCGGCGATGCCGGCAACGAACCCGTGGGAACCCTGCTCTGACCCTCTCCGTTTGTCATCTACCTCTCCTTTCCGCAGAAACGTTACAGTAAGTAAAACAAAAAGTCTTCTCTCTGTCAAGTGCCGCGCAAAACCACCCCCTTATTTGCTTCCTGTCCTACACATGCCGAAGCCAATCCATGGCGCCGCCGCCTTCATGGTGATGGCGCGGCGCATGGTGATGGCGCGGCGCGCGGAAAAGTTCAACAAGAGCAACACCAAACGCACCGATCAAAAAACCCATGAGTATATTCATCAAGATATTCGGTCGCACCGGAAAACGAGAAATCACCACATTATCTACTGATTTAATCTGCACCTCGCCGCCCACATATTCCCATCCGCGGTCAACGAGCGTGGTCACCACCGCTTGCGCCAAAACCGCGGCCTGACGCGGATCTTCATGGAACGCCGCGACGCGTAAAAAACCGGTACCCGGCACCACGCCAACATCAATGCTATCACGCCACGCTTTGCGCTGTTCGCGATCATTCGCGCCAAAATACTCGCGCGCAATGTGATCACGGGTGAGCGTTAACACGCGATCAAAAAATGAAGTAGTGTACACAAGGTAAGACAAATTTGCGCCGATACGTTCCGCGGTTTTTACGAGCGTAAACGGATCAACGCCTGCGGGCGTGCGTGACAAAATAAACACCTGCGTTTCCGCGCGATACTGCAACGGCAGAAGCAACGAAAGCGCGCCGCTCATTGCCGCAACAAGCAATCCAACGAGCAGCGTGGTTTTCCATGAAGACAGCATGTGCACGATGTATGAAGTCATAGGTTACTCACCAAGTACCACCGGGATGCGGAGATATTCTCCCGCGCGATACACGGTAAAAAGCGCGTCCTTTGCGGGACGCAGACGCGCCAGCAAAAACGCAAGTGTTTCCTGTGTGGTGACCGCCTCATCATTCACTGCAGTTATTATATCACGCTCTGCCAGTGTTGGCAGTGGGCCACGATAGGTCGAGGTGCGTTGCACGCGAAGCACATACGCGCCGAGCCGCGGCGCCTTGCGATCTTTCGCTACATCACTGGGTATCACGTCCGGTATCATGAGATACGTAATACGCACGGCCGTCGCTGGAAGAGCGGACCCTGAAAAAACACGATCAAAAATTGATCGCGCGGCCACCGCCGGAATAATGACGGTTGCTCCAGCCACTTGCGCATTCCGATGGTGCGCACTGCCAACCAAAAATCCCTGTGCGTTAAACAGCGGCGCGCCTTCCGGAACGCGCGCGCCTTCTAACCGCAACAAACGCGCGAGTTCTCCGGTCACCAGTGGTTCACTCCGATTGTAATCCGGCGAGCCAACGGTGAAACTGACGAGCGAGGAAACGCCATCAATACTGTACAGGGCGGTGCCGGTTGAAACCGGATCGCGCTCGGCAACCGGCACTTCCGTAAACCCGTCACCTGCTATTTTCACAAACGATAGCCCCGTCACCGGATCATGCGCGATGCGGTCTATCGGGTAAACCGTGCCGCGCGCATCAATCACTCGAAGGTCACTTGCCGCGCGCGTTACTTCTTTGGTGGTCAAAAGCCACCCGTCATCCGTTAAAAAGACGCCCCAGCCCACCGCCGCTTCGCGCGGATAAAACGTTACATTAAAACGACGCACACTATCTCCTGCGCGATAAATGCCAACCGTTCCGCGTTCAATGGTTTGCGTAAGCGTACCGGCATCAAACGATGGAGGACGCGTTACTCCTCCCGTTGGTGACAGAGCGGACTCTCGGCCGGTGCCAATAATTTCCGGATACCACGCCAGCACCACGAGCGCCGCGGCAGCGCCCGCCGCAAGCGCGATAACCAAAACAATAACAAGCGTGCGCGCAAAAATGAGGCGCGCGCGCCACGCAATACTGCTTGTTTGTGGAGGCAGGTGTGGAGCGGACATAGTAATGTATTACACCCATCGCGCGAGTATCGCAACGATGATAATCGTAACGATAGCCGCGAGAAGTCGGATGCGGCTTCTTTTTTCCAATCGTTCCGTGGTATGCACGGTGAGCATAACCGCCTGCACCATCACATAGAGAGCACCACCAAGCAGCCATCCTTGCACCGCGTACCCGATAGGAAGAAATGTTATAACCCAAAAAAATTCAAACGTCAAGAGCGCCAAAACAAGTGTTGCGGGATACGCGCGCGGCGCGTCAAGACCGGCAAGACGCAACAAACTCCAGCTGGAAAGCCCCGCCACCAGTACCAGTGGCACGGAAAGAATCCACAGGGGAATCTGCAACATGACCGCAACGCCAAAACTTGCGGCAAACCAGCCGAACACACCGGCATACAGCGTCATGCGAAGCGGCGGCAATAAATACCGTGCGCGCAATTCTTCCGGCAGTCCGCTGCGATACAGTGTGTGGAGCACCACAAACATCACAAACAGCGCGAGTCCCGCAATCACCGAACGTAACACAACTTTTTCCACCAACACAAAGAGCAATAGAAAGCCGGTGATCGCGGTAAAAAATGGTATGGTGACCGTGTATCGTGTTCGCTCCCGCTCACCGACTCGCGGCGCGCCGCGGACGGCAAAAAAACTGGTCACCAAAATAACCGCGATCCAAAAAAGCGCGCCCAGCCACCCACTCACACGGGCAAGAAAGAAAAAAGAGAGCGCTACGACACCCGTTGCCACCACCACCTTGGGAGAAAAATACTGCATGCTACTTTTTATACACAAGATTGTATAATTCGTCAATGCGAAGCAGGGCTGCTTCCAAAAGATCTCTACGCTCCTGCCGCACGGCGGTCAGCGCGTCATCAACCGCAACCACAATCGCCAAATGATGTGATCGCGCGTCACCTGGCACGCGCGTTTTTGCCAGCGTTTGTTCAAGCGCAACAGCCGCCTCCTCAACCGCCCGCGCGCTTTTTACTTCACGCACGCGTTCTTCCCAATCCAGCGCGTCAACCCAGCCGCCAGTTGCGTCCGTTGCGGCCTTGAGAAAGGATGCAAGCGCGGCAGCAACGGTTGTCCAATATTCTTCATTATCCACCGGCGCCGGTGGCGTGACCGGTTCTACCGGTACGGTAACTGACGCGCTCTTACTCACGGATGCAACAGGCGCAACACTGGCCGGACGCTTATTAGAAAAGACAAACGCGCCGAGCAGTAAGAATGTACCCGCGATAAAACACGCAACAAAAAAGAAAAGCGGCAATCGTT
>Ga0114944_1000300_pt1 | contig 12532 bp, 13 predicted proteins | sample OV2TP2_FD_89582 | JGI IMG/M metagenome (GOLD analysis project Ga0114944, IMG submission 89582) | Hot spring microbial communities from Beatty, Nevada to study Microbial Dark Matter (Phase II) - OV2 TP2 | ecosystem: Environmental > Aquatic > Thermal springs > Hot (42-90C) | place: USA: Beatty... | reverse complement strand
GAGAAAAAACCTTGACTTAATATAGGGAGATAAGATGTAATTAAAAAAACCAGCGTCGCAAGGCTCCGACAGGGTGGCCGAATTGCTTTGGAACAGGTGGCCGATTTCAGTGGAATAGGCAATCAATGTCTATTTTGGGGATTTTGATGAAATATTTTCATATATGGGATTATAATAAGACAAAAAAGAGGGTCTTAAAATATGACTTTTAGAAAACTGCCCGCAACGGCAGATAATATACTAAAATACTAAAGGAACTTGATATTAAGGAAATTAAAAATGTAAACACTGAGGGCGATGAAAGAAAAAAATTACAGAAAAATTAGACACAGATTCACACAGATTAATTATGATGGATACAGTGAAAATCAGTGTCAAAAATATTTTTTCCAGTGTCTTCAGTGTTTTCAGCGGGGAAATTAAGTTTTTATTTTTTTGTCAGTGAAAGTTGGCGGCTTTATATGATTTTTTTCTGGTCATTAATTGCAATCCTTTGTGCGGTATCTTTCGGTTTTATTACAGGGGTTTTTAATCCCGGAGAGAATGTAAACGCACTCTGGCTTATAACAGCCTCTGCCTGTTTCTTTGCCCTTGCCTATCGTATATACGGCGGATTCCTTGCTGCAAAGGTCGCTGTCCTCGATGACAGCAGAATCACACCGGCAGTAAGATTGAATGACGGAAAAAATTTTCACCCTACGAATAAGTGGGTTCTCTTCGGTCATCACTTTGCCGCCATTGCAGGCGCAGGTCCGCTTATAGGTCCGGTTCTTGCCGCACAGTTCGGCTATCTCCCCGGTTTTCTCTGGATTCTAATCGGCGCAGTTCTCGCAGGCGGGGTTCACGATTTTATAATATTAACCGCCTCGATACGCAGGGACGGCCATTCTCTGGCAAGGATTGCAAAAGACGAGGTCGGACAGATAGCGGGTTTATCGGCATCCATTGCAATTATATTCATTATAATCGTAGCGCTGGCAGGACTCGGTCTTGCGGTTGTCAATGCCCTTTACCATAACCCATGGGGTGTATTTACTATAGGCATGACTATTCCGATTGCCATATTCATGGGACTTTATCTTCATAATTTCCGTCCCGGCAAAATCGGGGAGGTTTCCGTTATAGGCGTCTTGCTTTTAATCGCATCGGTAATTTTCGGCAGATATATCCCCGGCTCCGACATCTCATTCATGTTCGACTTTGAAAAAGAGACTCTTGTTTATATTTTAGGTATCTATGGCTTTACAGCCTCTGTTCTTCCTATATGGATGCTTTTGGCTCCAAGGGATTATCTCTCCACATTCATGAAGATAGGAACCGTTTTGATACTTGCCATTGGCGTTATATTTATTGCCCCTTCCTTAAAGATGCCGGCTGTAACCTCTTTTGTCGGCGGAGGGGGACCGATAATACCCGGCATGGTATTTCCATTTGTGTTTATTACAATAGCCTGCGGGGCCCTTTCTGGATTTCATTCCCTTATATCTTCCGGTACCACTCCTAAGATGATAGAGAAGGAGTGCCATGCAAAGGCAATAGGCTACGGCGCAATGCTGGTCGAGGGATTCGTCGGCATCATTGCACTTATATCTGCGGCAATATTGATTCCAGGCGATTATTTTGCCATTAATACGAAGCTTTCCGCAGAAGCCTTGTCGTCGCTTGGTTTCCCTGTGGACAGGATTAAGGAGCTATCGCAGTTAGTCGGTGTAAATGTAGAGGGAAGGCCCGGCGGAGCGGTTTCTCTCGCTGTCGGCATGGCGTCAATATTTTCTGCGCTTCCGGCAATGAAGGGACTGATGTCTTACTGGTATCAATTCGCCCTTATGTTCGAAGCTTTATTTATATTGACTACAATCGATGCAGGGACAAGGGTCGCCCGGTATCTCCTTCAGGAGATGGGAGGATATTTTTATAAGCCTTTGAAGGATTTAACATGGCTCCCCGGAAATATTATTATGAGTCTTGTCGTAGTATTTGCATGGGGATATTTTATTGCCGCAGGAAGTATCTCCACGATATGGCCCATGTTCGGTGTTGCAAATCAATTGCTCGGCATGCTTGCCCTCTGCATAGGAACGACTATTATAATAAAAATGGGGAAAGTTAAGTATATATGGATAACCCTTATACCTATGGTCTTCATGGCTGTTATTACCCTGACAGCAGCGCATCAGTTGTTCTGGAATTTTATTCATAAGGCAAATGCGAGCGGAAATCCCGCAGATATATTTACATTCAGGCTTGATGCTGCGCTCATGGCTGCGATGGCTTTTCTTTCTGCTGTAATTGTGGTAGACTCCGTTATTAAGTGGTATGGATATTTAAAAGTATCAGAGTATCAAAGTATCAAAGTGTCAGAGTAAAAAAACTTTGACACTATGACACTTTGACTCTTTGATACTTATTGAAGGGGGTATTTATGAGCGGAAAAATTCCTATTACAAAAAATGGGTTTGAAAAAATGAGGGAAGAATTGCAGAGATTAAAGAGAGAAGAGAGGCCGAAGGTAATACAGGCGATTGCCGAGGCAAGGGCGCATGGAGATATATCCGAGAATGCAGAGTATGAGGCTGCCAAAGAGAAGCAGTCTTTCGTAGAAGGAAGGATTCAATGGCTGGAGGACAGGCTGGCAAGGACGCAGGTTATAGATACTAAGGCCATTCCAAAAGACAGGGTTGTCTTCGGCACAAGAGTCGCTCTCGAAGACCTTAATAACGGCGAAAAGGTCGCATATACCATAGTGGGCGAAGACGAGGCGGATGCCGATAACGGAAGCATTTCCGTAACATCGCCCATAGCAAGGGCGCTTATAGGAAAGCAGCTCGATGACATTGCGAAAGTAAACACCCCTGCTGGATTAAAAGAATTTATGATATTGAGCATAGAATAGCCCACCCCTTCAATTCCACAATCTTTTTTATACCTCTTTACCTTTTAAGCTTTTAGCCTTGCCTTATTATCTGTATCACAATTTTTCATACACCTGTAAGTTTTAGCATACACTCCAAACCCCTTTTCAAACCCCTTCAAAAAAAGCTAACCATTTGATTTGTAAATACAAATCATAATAATAACATTTTGGCATGCTTGTTGCTTAATAAAGTTAGTAAGTTTCCAAAAAATATTTAAGGAGGGCTAACCTATGGCAAAGAAACTTGGTTTGATTGTAATCATAGTATCTATTTTCCTTTTCTATTCAATCCTATCTGCCCAATCCTCACCCACCTTTGGTCCAAACAAATACACAAGGGAAAAAGGGAGACCTCACGAATTCAAAGAGAGATTTACTCTCTGTGCCATATCAGGCACATACAAACTCATTGTAGATAACGGCGCTTATACAACAACAGAAGAAGATAACGATGACGAAAAAGGAAAAGACAAAGATAATAAAAAAGAGAAAAATGAAAAGAAAGAAAAAAAGACAAGAATCAGCGCTGGGGAGATAGAAATAAATGGAGAAGAAATAATAAAAGAAGATGACTTCAAAAAGAGATTAGCCAGAGTAGAGAGGACAATTAACCTTCCACAGGGAGAGAACAGAATAGAGATAGAAATAAAAGGAAAACCAGGGACATTTATCACAGTATCAATAGAATGTATCTCAGGATGTCTTGAACCTAATATAACCTTTCCAGTAACATGTGCTGTCATAAACAAGACAAAGACCGTTGTTCAGGGTAATCTCGCAAACCTCAATGGAGAGGCTGGAGTAATCCTACAGTCATCGGGTGTAGGTGGTCAGGTATTAGGATTAGCTCAAATACAGGCAGATAATTTCGCAGGAATAATCCCATTACAGCAAGGTCAAAACACAATAACCGTTCAAGCAACAGATGCCTGTGGATATAAAGCAACAGATACAATCGCCATCCAAACCGATAATCTTCAGGAACCTATAAGACTTACAGCCACACCATCAAGTGGTATCCTTAACACAACAGGGATACTTCCTGTAATATTTGAAGCAGAAGTATCTATACCAAATCCAGTATCAAACTACACATGGGACTTAAATGGAGACGGGACAGCAGAACAAACAGGGGCAACACTCTCCAAACTTACAGCTAATTACCAAAATGTAGGACTATACTTTCCCAAAGTTACCATTATAGACAATCAGGGTAACACTTATGAAGAAACAGCAATCATAAATGTCCTCTCCAGAGAAGAGATGGATGCCTTGCTTAAAGGAAAGTGGACATCTATGATTGATGCCCTCAATAAAGGTGATACTACAACAGCCCTGAGCAAAATAGCTTCTCGTAGTCGGGCATCTTATAAAACAATGTTTAGTGTCCTAAGCGGACGGCTTTCTTCTATCTTAGCAACAGCAAAAGAGTTTAATTTTATCAGCATAACTGATAATGCTGCAAAGTATAAATTACTAACTATAGAAGGTGGTAAAACCTACTCCTATGAAGTCATCTTTATAAAGGATAATGAAGGTTTATGGAAAATAAGGGAATTTTAATGAGGAGATTATGTTCTATAGATTTTTTGTAGTTATTTTTATAGGCTGGCTTTTCATAATGGGGAATTGGAGAATTGTGGCAGGAGCCGAGTTTACAGATTTTGGACCTTACAATGGCAAAATAGTTGATGATGAGACAAAGGAGCCTATAGAAGGGGTAGTGATATTCATTGAGTGGGTTAAGTTACATGCCTTTGCTGGTTCTACTTTCATTGATGGACAGGAGACATTGACGGATAAAAATGGAGAATTTTATATATCAGGTATATGGGTATTAAATCCATGGAAGCGTTTGACCTCGGAGGCTATAATGGTCATTTATAAAAGTGGCTATCAGGGTGCAACAGCCAGATGGTTCTATAAATATCTTCCAGTAGAGTATAAACGTCTTGGTCTTAGATTGGACGACAATGTCTACAAAGACTACGCCTCGCTCCTCCTCCCCCGTGCCGTAGGCTACTCTGCGGGGCTTATAAACTACTTCTTCCGTGGGAAGATAAACATGGAGAAAGATCCGAATAACTCAAGCCTGTATGTTATCAAAAACGAATCAGATGAATATATGTCTGGCACATTTACCCTCTATTATGATGATACCACTGACAATCGCCGTTACCTCACAAGCTGGAATAAATCAATAAACCCAAATAGCACAAGCGATTCTGTAACATTTACACCACCCACTGACCAAAAAGAGAAAGGTAAATACATCCTCGTCTTTAAAGGGACAATGGGAAATGAAATAGGCGTAGTAGTGGGGAGGGTTGTAGAACTTAAAAAAGAAGGGATAGGTAGTGTGGCGGGGGTAAATGGAAATAGTATAACAGTATATATGGAAGATGGCGGCACAATAACCGGCAGCTTGCCACCATTGCCGTCAGGTATTAATCGCAGCAGGGCAATCTCTGTAAGATTTGATAAAAATGATTGGAACATATTTGTGGTTTTAACTATATATTGCGATGAGCCAGACTGTAGGAATGGTTACTATGCGTTTCATAAATATTCAATAAATCCTGATAAAACCTCAAACTATCATGGTGTTGTATTAACAAAGGAAGTCTTTCCTTCTATAGAGGCAAGCTACAAATTAATTGAAAAGGAGAACCCTGAATGTGATGGGGGATATTGTGATTATAATGTAATTTATGCTACTACAGCAAATACATCTCATTTCATCTGTGTAGATTTTTCTCCGAAGGATGGGCATATAAAACCCTTTGGCGTTACTACCAATTTAGAGACAACTGGCAGGGAGAAAATCAATTTTGCAAAAAGTCCCGAGAGTGGCTGGTATAGATTTTATAGTCAGAATTATATTGATGATCAGAGAACGACTATAGAACTTCACGGAGGAGGGGCGGGCGGTGGGGAGGCTGCATCCAATGAGCGTATTTATCCCTTAGCAATTTTTAATGAGACAGACTATGCCTTTCTCCGTTATTATATCTATTTTGATTTTACAGGGCAACTTATACCATATCAACCAACTCAGATAGAGGATGATATAATATCGAGCTTTTCAATAGCAACTCAATTAAAAATATATAATATGTATTTACCAAGTAATTCCTATATAAAAACTGCTTTGAGGGATGGTAGTGGTGAATATAGTTTCTATCAAAAGGGGGGTGGGTGTGGTTGGAGTTATAGCGACTCGCTTGCCAGAAGGATTACATACTGTCCTGGAGTAATTGCGGTTCTTCCAGCGCTATATTTTAGTAATCCCGATATTGATAGACCTCCCGACGAGGCGAGAACTGTCCTCCACTATGCTATTTTAGATAGACTTACAATTAGAAGTAGTTTGAAATCCTACTCCTCCGAAACATGAGAAATGAATTGTCAAAATGTTTTGTTATTAAATAGCACCTCTGACAATGAAGGGTATTATTTGGCATGGAGGGGTGGAAAATTTGTAAAGTTTAAGAACTGCTCTGATTGGAAACCATTAGAATGTGGTGGTTCTGGAAATATTTTTGATATTTTGGTGAAAGATTGAATACGAAAATAGGGTTTTCTAATGAGTATGTGGAAATATATCAGAATTGGCAAAAGATATTTGGGGAGGGCTTAACCATGACAATTCTTTCAAAAGATGAGATGGATACCCTGTTTAATGAGAAATGGAAGGGATTGAAGGTGAATCTGGAGAGGGGGGATATTGAAAAGGCATTGGAATATATTGTAAGCGGTTCAAGGGATATGCACCGCTATAATTTTGAACTTATGGCTTCCATCCTTCCTGTTGTAGCTGAGGATTTGGGAAATATATCCATGGTTAAGATTGAAGATGATGCAGCAGAGTATGAAATTAAATCCGAATGCAGCGGACATACCCTGTCTTTTTATGTGAAATTTGTTAAGGATACGGATGGGGCGTGGAGGATAAGATTTTATTGAAAGGGGGGATAAAGATTAAAGGTAAGGTTTTTTAAGGTAAAAATATATATCCGCAGATTTCGCAGATGACAGCATCGTTGTCATTCTGAGGGCGAAGCCCGAAGAATCTCGAAACCGAGATTCCTCACTGAGCCTGCACTGAGCGAAACATAAGATTCCTCGCTTCGCTCGGAATGACAGGAGCGAAGGGTTCGGAATGACATTTCAGCGTAATCTGCGGATTAATCAAGTTTTTGTTTTTTAAGGGAGGGGCAGGAGATGAATAAGTCGGATATCGTTGAGATAGTTGCAAAAGAGGGAAATCTTTCAATAAGAACTTCGGAGGGTGCAGTTAATGCTTTAATGTCGAATATTATAAGCGCATTATCAAGGGGCGAGAATGTAACGATTGCAGGCTTTGGGACATTTTCAGTGTCAAAGAGAAAGGCAAGAAGGGGAAGGAATCCAAAGACAGGGGAAGTTATAGATATACCATCGAGAAAGATGCCTAAATTTAAAGCAGGCGGCGCGTTTAGAGAGGCATTAAGGTAGAATTTAGGTAGTTGAGCAGTTGAGCGGTTGAGAACCTCCTCCTCAACCTTGCTCAACCTGCTCAACTGCTTATTATAGATACGGTTTTACAAAGAGCAGGATAAGCGCTATAACCAGCGTATAGATAACCAGAGATTCGATGAGAGCCAGCCCTATAAGGAGGGTGGTTGTAATCTTTCCCGCTGTCCCGGGATTTCTTGCGATACCGGTCAGCGCTCCATTTACCGCGCTTCCCATACCTACGCCGCAGCCCAATGCAGCCAAACCCAATCCTACGACGCACCCCAAGCCTACATAACTGGAGTAATTGTATAATGCGCCGCTTGCCTCTTCGGCAGCCATAGATAGAGATGCAGTGGCTAATATAATTGCAGCAATTGAAAAAATAAGCGATGAAATTTTTCTGGACATTCCCTTACCTCCTTTCTGTATAGACTTCAGACATTAGACTTTAGACATTAGACATGAATTTTAATTTTTTGGGTCTAATGTCTGTTGTCTATAGTCTATTGTCTGATATTAATGATGCTCTTCCAAAGCGCCTGCGATATAAAACATGGACAGCAGCGAAAATATTATACTCTGAATGATGCTCGTAAAAACAGCAAGAAACATCATAGGCACGGGTAAAAACAATGGAAACAAAGAAGCCAGAATAATCAGCACCAAATCCTCTCCCTTGATATTTCCAAACAGCCTGAGAGTTAATGTTAAAGGCCTTGCAAGATGGGTGATAATCTCAAGCGGAAATATCAAAGGCGTAAGCCACCATATCGGACCCGTAAACGATTTTATATATTTTATAATTCCATGTCTGGTTATGCCGATGTAATGGTAAGTAAGGAATACCACGATAGCCATTGCAGCGTTTGTATTTACATTTGCAGTAGGCGAGATAAAGCCGGGTATAAGCCCCATAATATTCGATATGAGTATAAAGAATGCAATAGTTCCGATGAGCGGGAGAAATCTTCTGCCGCCATGCCCCATATTCTCATCCATGAAATTTGCAATCCCATCCACAGCCATCTCGAAGAAGTTCTGCCCCCCTCCTTCCGGAACGAGTTTTAATCCCCTGCTTATCAAAAACGACACTACTGCCAACAGTATAATTATTACCCATGTATAGGTTACATGGGGGTAGTGTTCAAACCCCGGTATGCTAATATAAAGAAGCGGTTCTTCCATTAAGGTTTACCTCCATTTTTTTATGTCTCGACAGCATCACAATGTATGAAAAAAGGGCGGCGGAAAATCCTATAATAACCGCAATCATGTTTACTGCATTGCTTTTAGCCGATATATACAGGATGCCTGCAATTATAAGATAACGAAATAAAAATGTTACATAAGTCAGCGCCTTTGCCCTTTTAATATCCGACATATTCAGCAGTATGCCGTTTATGAAGAATTTAAGCCATCGGATATTCAAGAAGCAGATGGCGCCGCCCAATAATATGCCTGCAAATATGCTACCTGTCATCGTTAGCGTTTCCCCCGCCTTTTGCAACCCTGAACAGATTTATAAATCCTGCCGCTATGCCGAAGATTAAAAATATAAAGGTAAAAATCGGGCTTGTGCCGAATTTTCCATCCAAATATATGCCGAAGGCAAGCCCGATAAATATCGAGACTACAATCTGAATCCCTACAGTGGAAAGGAGGTATAACTCCCTGAACTGTCTGAATTTTCCCTTTTTATCGTCCTCGCCCATGTAATTAGTTAAATCTAACAAAGAAAAATAAGTATTGTCAAATGTTTTTTCTTTCCGATACAATATATTATATGAAAGCCATGGTGCTTGCAGCAGGATACGGGGAGAGGATGAGGCCTCTTACCGATAAAATTCCCAAACCCCTTTTGCCATTAAACGGAAAGCCTATATTGCATTATACCCTGAAGCTGCTCGAGAAGAACGGCATAAAGGAGATAGTCATAAATCTCCATCATCTGCACCGGATGGTTATGGATGCCTTTGGGGACGGCTCGCACTACGGCATGAAGATTCATTATTCTTACGAGAAAGAGATGCTCGGGACTGCCGGTGGAATAAAGGCGGCAGAAAAATTCTTAAAGGGCGATACCTTTCTGGTAATTAACAGTGATATAATTGTAAATATGGATATAAATAAGGCATTGGAGTTTCACAGGAAAAAGAAGGCGTTTATAACGATGGTTTTGAGAGAGGATGCCGATGCAGACAGATACGGCTCTATCGAGATTGATTCGACCGGCAGGGTGAGAAGGTTTCTCGGTATAACAACGAGGGACGAATGGGAAGCGCAAATTTTAAAAAAGCTGATGTTTACAGGGATACATATATTCGAGCCGGATATTTTCAATGAGATACCTGCAAACAGATTCTGCGGTATAACGGAGGAGATATATCCTAAGCTGATAGGCAGAGGCGCTCCGATTTATGGATACGAATACTGCGGCTATTGGCTCGATATAGGGACGCATGAACGGTATGAAAAAGCAAAGAGAGATGTTTTTAAAATTTAATATACGGAAAATTATAAAAAAGTAAGGAGAAAGGGAGAGGAGAGGGGAAATGGAGAAAAAATCTTTAAAATTATTTTTTAAAAAGAATTTATATTCTCCCATTCTCCCATTTCTCCTTTTCTCCTTATTCTTTTTCTTTTATCCCTATCCTGTCTTTGCCTTTGAAGGATCGGGATGCGGGAAGGATTGTGCATCCTGCCACAGCCTTACCATAAAGGAAGCCTCCGACATACTGAAAGCAGATGTAAAGGGAATAAAAGATAGTCCTGTTAAAGGGTTATGGGAGATAGAGGGTGTGCATGAAGGGAAGAAATTCATAGTTTTTCTGGATTTTGCCAAGAAGCAGGTAGTCCTTGTCAACAGGTTTATTCCTGTCAAACAGATAGCAGGCCCTCCGCCTAAGAGGCTTGACCTGTCAAAGATACCTCTCTCCGATGCCATTGTTATGGGCAGTCAAACGGCTGATTTAAAGATAATTATTTTCGACGACCCTGACTGTTCATACTGTAAAAAACTGCATGGAGAGCTTAAAAGGCTTCTCGATATGCGGCAGGACATTGCCTTTTATATAAAGCTGTATCCCCTCGATATTCACCCAAAGGCTTATGAAAAAAGCAAAACGATTCAGTGCAGTAAATCCGTAAAATTATTTGACGATGCCTTTGAAGGAAAAGAGCTGCCAAAGCCGGATTGCGATACAAAAGAGGTAGATGAAAATATAAGGCTGGCAAAGGAGCTTGGAATCTTCAGCACCCCCACAATAATACTCCCCGATGGAAGGGTAATAAACGGCTATGTAGACGGCCAGACCCTGCTTAAAATGATAGAGACGCCGCAATAGGGAAAAAATTATAATTTTCTATGCTGAATTTGGAACAAAGGATTAAGACTGCAATGGGAGAGGAGTATGCAGACCTCCTTATAAAAAATGCGAGGGTGGTCAATGTATTCTCCGGCAAAATTATAGAAACCGATGTCGCTGTATTTCAGGGGGTGGTTGCAGGGTTTGGCAGGTATAAGGCAAAAAAGACTCTGAATATTCACGGTATGTATCTCTGTCCGGGTTTTATTGACGGGCATGTCCACATAGAAAGCTCGATGGTTCTACCCGCTGAATTTGCAAGGGCGGTAGTTCCATCGGGAACAACTGCCGTTATTATTGACCCCCACGAAATAGCTAATGTATTCGGCCTCGAAGGCATAAAATTCATGGTTGAATCGAGCAGGCATATCCCCCTCGATGTATATGTCATGCTATCTTCATGCGTTCCCGCATCTAATATGGATACATCCGGCGCAAGACTCACCCATCACGACCTTTCAGTCTTTGCCGATAAGCCGTGGGCATTAGGGCTGGCGGAAATAATGAATTATCACGGCGTAATCCATAGAGACCATGATTTATTAAAAAAGATACGCATCATGAAAAACAAGGTAATTAACGGGCATGCCCCGGGGCTTTCGGGCAAGGCTTTGAATGCTTATATAAATGCGGGGATAAAATCCGACCACGAATGCACAACTATCGCAGAGGCGAGGGAGAAGCTGGAGAAGGGGATGTATATAATGATTCGTGAGGGGACTGCTGCGAAAAATTTGAAAACCCTTCTCCCTCTAATCACACCTGAAAATGAGAGGAGATTTATGTTCGTTACCGATGACAGGTCTCCGTCAGATCTTATAAATGAAGGGCATATCAACTATATGATTAAGACGGCAATACGGGAAGGGATAAATCCTGTTACAGCCATAAAGATAGCAACCTTGAATCCATCCGAGTATTTTCATCTTTATGGGCTTGGGGCAATTGCACCGGGTTATCAGGCTGACCTCGTTGCCTTCGACAGTTTTAAAAATTTCAAAATCAGTATGGTATTTAAAAATGGAAACTTAGCAGCAGAAGACGGTAAGCTCCTGCCGAAGGCTATAGAGGATCATCCCGTTTACTTGAGGAGTTCGATGAATGTAAACCTCTCGGCTATAAAAAATCTTGAAGTTAGGGCTGACGGGAAGGCAATAAAGGTTATAGAAGTCATACCGGGACAGGTGCTCACCAAAAAAAGGATAGAAAGGGCAAAAATCGAGAGCGGAGTTGTGGCGGCAGATATAAAGAGAGACATCCTTAAAATTGCCGTAATAGAGAGACATCTCTCATCTAAAAATATGGGGATAGGATTTGTGAAAGGGTTTGGCTTGAAAAACGGCGCAATTGCCTCATCCATCTCTCACGACTCGCATAATATAGCAGCGGTCGGAACTAACGATAGTGATATGCGCGCTGCAATAACCGAGATTGTGCATCTTAAAGGAGGGCAGGTTGCGATTAAAGACGGCAAGGTTATCGAATCCCTCCCCCTTCCGATTGCAGGGCTTATGTCCGACAGACCGCTAAAGGAAGTTAAAGATAAAATAGAAAAACTTAATCTTGCAGTCAGGAGACTCGGCTGCAAGCTTTCCAATCCTTTTATGTCCCTCTCGTTCCTCTCCCTTCCTGTAATACCCGAGCTTAAGCTTACGGATAAAGGACTGGTGGATGTGGAGAAATCCGAAATTGTTTCGCTATTCGGGAGAATGTGATAAAATTATTTAAAGAAATTATAAAAACTATTAAGGAG
>Ga0114944_1000299_pt1 | contig 12534 bp, 14 predicted proteins | sample OV2TP2_FD_89582 | JGI IMG/M metagenome (GOLD analysis project Ga0114944, IMG submission 89582) | Hot spring microbial communities from Beatty, Nevada to study Microbial Dark Matter (Phase II) - OV2 TP2 | ecosystem: Environmental > Aquatic > Thermal springs > Hot (42-90C) | place: USA: Beatty... | reverse complement strand
TTCCATGTGCGTGACAACGAAACCGAAGCGGCCATCGCCCGCGGCGGCTACATCCTGAAGAACTGCGCCAGCGAGCCCGAGCTGATCCTGATCGCCACCGGTTCGGAAGTCAGCCTGGCGGTGCAGGCCGCCGACAAACTGGCCGAGCAGGGCCGCAAGGTGCGCGTCGTCTCCATGCCCTGCACCAGCGTGTTCGACGCCCAGGACGCGGCCTACAAGCAGCTGGTGCTGCCGGTGGAAGTCGGTGCGCGCATCGCCATCGAGGCGGCCCATGCGGACTACTGGTACAAGTATGTCGGCCTCGACGGCCGCATCATCGGCATGACCACCTACGGCGAGTCGGCCCCGGCCGGTCAGCTGTTCGAGGAGTTCGGCTTCACCGTCGACAACATCCTCGCGGTCGCCGAAGAGCTGCTGGAGGACTGATCGCGACATGGGTGGATGGCTGCGGTCATCCATCCCATCAAGCCCCATCCGCGTAGGGTGGAGAGCCAACTGCCGCTTTCCACCTGCAGGACCGACGAGAACCCATGGCCAACGCCCGTCCCTATCGCGTCGCTCTCAACGGCTACGGCCGCATCGGCCGTTGCGTGCTGCGTGCATTCTATGAGCGCGGCGCCGCCTTCGATTTTCAGTTCGTTGCCCTCAACGACCTGGCCGACATGGCCAGCCTGGAATACCTCACCCGCTTCGACTCCACTCACGGTCGCTTTCCCGGCGAAGTGGGCGTGGAGGGCGACTGCCTGCACCTGAACGGCGACTGCGTGAAGGTGCTGCGTGCATCGACGCCGGAAGCCATCGACTGGCGGGCACTCGACGTCGATCTGGTGCTGGAATGTTCCGGCGCCTACACCAGCCGTGCCGATGGCGAGCGCTTCCTCGCGGCGGGTGTGCCGCGGGTACTGTTTTCCCAGCCGATGGCCAGTGCGGCGGATGTCGACGCCACCGTGGTGATGGGCATCAATCAGGGGCAGCTGAGCGGCACCGAGCGGCTGGTGTCCAACGCCTCCTGCACCACCAACTGCGGCGTGCCGCTGCTCAAGCTGCTCAATGACGCGGTGGGCATCGAGTTCGCCTCCATCACGACCATTCACTCGGCGATGAACGACCAGCCGGTGATCGACGCCTACCACCATGACGACCTGCGCCGCACCCGCTCGGCCTTCCAGTCGGTGATTCCGGTATCCACGGGGCTCGCCCGGGGTATCGAACGCCTGCTGCCGGAACTCTCCGGGCGGATTCAGGCCAAAGCCGTGCGGGTGCCGACGGTGAACGTCTCCTGCCTGGACATCACGCTGCAGACGGCGCGCGATACCGATGCGCAGACCATCAACAAGGTGCTGCGCGAGGCCGCCGAAAGCGGCCCCTTGCAGGGGTTGCTGGCCTACACGGAGTTGCCGCATGCCAGTTGCGACTTCAACCACGACCCGCATTCGGCGATCGTCGACGGCAGCCTGACCCGTGCCTCCGGCCCGCGCCTGGTGAATCTGCTGGCCTGGTTCGACAACGAATGGGGGTTCGCCAACCGCATGCTTGACGTCACCGACCATTACCTGCGCGTGGCCCATCGCCCGTAGTGGCACGCGCTTGGAACATCGCTGCTTCTCGACCTTAAGGAAGACCAACATGACCGTTTTGAAGATGACCGATCTCGACCTCCAGGGTAAGCGCGTGCTGATCCGCGAGGACCTCAACGTGCCGGTGAAGGATGGCGCGGTGAAGAGCGATGCACGCATCCTGGCCTCGTTGCCGACCATCAAGCTGGCGCTGGAAAAAGGCGCCGCGGTGCTGGTCTGCTCGCACCTGGGCCGTCCGGAAGAGGGCGTCTACAGCGAGGAAGACAGCCTCAAGCCGGTCGCCGATTACCTGTCCAAGGCCCTCGGCCGTGAGGTGCCGCTGGTCAAGGATTACCTGGACGGTGTCGAGGTCAAGCCGGGTGAGCTGGTCCTGCTGGAGAACGTGCGCTTCAACAAGGGCGAGAAGAAAAACACCGACGAGCTGGCGCAGAAGTACGCTGCCCTCTGCGACGTCTTCGTCATGGACGCCTTCGGCACCGCCCACCGTGCCCAGGGCTCGACTCATGGCGTGGCCAAGTTCGCCAAGGTCGCCTGCGCCGGCCCGCTGCTGGCGGCCGAGCTGGACGCGCTGGGCAAGGCGCTGGACAAGCCGCAGCGGCCGATGGTGGCCATCGTCGCCGGCTCCAAGGTATCGACCAAGCTCGACGTGCTGACCTCGCTGGCCGACATCTGCGACCAGCTGATCGTCGGCGGCGGCATCGCCAACACCTTCCTCGCCGCGGCCGGCTACAAGGTCGGCAAGTCGCTGCACGAGGCCGATCTGATCGACACCGCCAAGGCCATCGCGGCCAAGGTCGCCGTGCCGCTGCCGGTGGATGTGGTGGTCGCCAAGGAATTCGCCGAGAGCGCCGAGGCCACGGTCAAGGCCATCGCCGACGTCGCCGACGACGACATGATCCTGGACATCGGGCCGAAGACCGCAGCCATGTTCGGCGAGATGCTCAAGTCTTCGCAGACCATTCTCTGGAACGGTCCGGTGGGCGTGTTCGAATTCGACCAGTTCGGCAACGGCACCAAGGTGCTGGCCCAGGCCATCGCCCAGAGCCCGGCGTTCTCCATCGCCGGCGGTGGCGACACCCTGGCGGCCATCGACAAGTACGGCGTGGCCGAGCAGATCTCCTACATCTCCACCGGTGGTGGCGCCTTCCTCGAGTTCGTCGAGGGCAAGGTGCTGCCGGCGGTCGAGGTACTGGAGCAACGCGCCAGCTGATGGCCGGGCGGGCTGCCGGCGGCGCCCTCGGCGCTGGCAGCCCGCTGATGCAGACGGCAACCCCGGCGGCTCGCCGTGGTCTCTGTTCTTATCGGAACAAGGAAAGGGGATTCGCCATGCGTTACGTCGCTGTTGCCGTTTGTTGCCTGGGCCTGGCCGGTTGCGCCGGCAGTTCGCCGGATACCGCCTGCCAGGTGCTCGACCCGCCGCCGGTGCTTGGCCCGACCGCCGAACACGACCAGCGTGTTGAGATGCAGGCCACCGGCGATCCGACCGTCGCCCAGGGTGGCCTGCAGGACTGCCCCGACTGACTCCCAAGGAGATGGAATGAACAAAGGCTTGCCCATGCTGCTCGCCGCGCTGCTGCTCGGCGGCTGCGGCCACTGGCAGTCCGGCCCGGACGCGCCGTTCGTGCGCTGGAAGTGCCAGAGCCAGCAGCACATCGCCTGGCGCTACGCCGATGATCAGCGCAACGCCATCGACCTGAAGATCGGCAACAGCGAGCAGGTTCATACGTTGCGCAAGGAACCTGCAACGCATGGCACTTTCTATAGCGATGGCGTAGTTGCCTTCCATGACAAGGGCAACGAGGCGCTGGTGTATCGCGTCGCCGATGACAAGGTGCTGGCCCACGGCTGCAGCGCGTCGCTCATCAGTATCTAGCGGACCATCGGTTACTGCGGCCTCGCGATGCGAGGCTACGTTTTTTAAAGCGCTGGCGGGACGCTGGCATTTGTCGCTCCCGCCTCTACAATGCCGCGCCCAGCGTGCGGCGCTTGAACAGCGTCGGCCACTGCGGCAGGCTCTACACGATCAAACGACCCAGACCGGGAGAAAGGAAAACATGGCACTCATCAGCATGCGCCAGATGCTCGACCACGCCGCCGAGTTCGGCTACGGCGTGCCGGCCTTCAACGTCAACAACCTCGAGCAGATGCGCGCCATCATGGAAGCGGCCGACAAGACCGATTCCCCGGTGATCGTCCAGGCTTCCGCCGGTGCGCGCAAATACGCCGGTGCGCCGTTCCTGCGTCATCTGATCCTGGCGGCGATCGAAGAATTCCCGCACATCCCGGTGTGCATGCACCAGGACCACGGCACCAGCCCGGACGTCTGCCAGCGTTCGATCCAGCTCGGCTTCTCCTCGGTGATGATGGACGGCTCGCTGCGCGAAGACGGCAAGACCCCCGCCGATTACGAGTACAACGTGCGCGTGACCCAGCAGACCGTCGCCTTCGCCCATGCCTGCGGCGTCTCCGTGGAAGGCGAGCTGGGTTGCCTGGGCAGCCTTGAAACCGGCATGGCCGGCGAGGAAGACGGCGTCGGCGCCGAGGGCGTGCTCGATCACAGCCAGCTGCTGACCGATCCGGAAGAAGCCGCCGACTTCGTCGCCAAGACCAAGGTCGACGCCCTGGCGATCGCCATCGGCACCAGCCACGGCGCCTACAAGTTCACCAAGCCGCCGACCGGCGACACGCTGTCGATCCAGCGCATCAAGGAAATCCACGCGCGCATCCCGGATACCCACCTGGTGATGCACGGTTCCTCCTCGGTGCCGCAGGAGTGGTTGAAGATCATCAACGAGTACGGCGGCGAGATCGGCGAAACCTACGGCGTGCCGGTCGAGGAGATCGTCGAGGGCATCAAGTACGGCGTACGCAAGGTCAACATCGACACCGACCTGCGTCTGGCCTCCACCGGCGCGATCCGCGAGTTCATGGCGAAGAACCCCAGCGAGTTCGACCCGCGCAAGTACCTGTCCAAGACCGTCGCCGCCATGCGCGACATCTGCATCGCCCGCTACGAAGCCTTCGGCACCGCCGGCAATGCCAGCAAGATCAAGCCGATCTCGCTGGAAGGCATGTTCCAGCGTTACGCCAACGGCGAGCTGGATCCGAAGATCAACTGATCGATCGGACATGAAAAAGCCCGCGTTTGCGGGCTTTTTCGTTTCTGCGCTGCATGCGTGCTCAGCTGGCGAGCAGTTCCTGGATCTGGCAGCGCAAGGTGTCCAGCGCGAAGGGCTTGGCCAGCACCGGTGCCGAGCGGGCGATGGGGCTACCGGATTCGTAGATCTCGATGGGATAGCCGCTGATGAAGATCACCTTCAGCTCCGGCCGCAGCTTGAGCGCGGGCTCGGCGATCATCACTCCGGAGACATTGCCCGGCAGGCGGAAGTCGGTGACCAGCAGATCCAGATGCGGTTTGGTCGCCAGGATCTCGAAAGCCTTGGGCGCACTGTCCGCTTCCAGCACCTGATAGCCCTCGCTGGCCAGATAGTCCGAGAGCAGGCTGAGGATATGCGGCTCGTCTTCGACGAGCAGAACGATTTTTGGCAGTGCGTGGTTCATGATGGATCTCGATGTTGCGTTACGTGCTGCATATCCAGCCCGCCGTCATGGGGCCGGACAGGATTTCGACAGGTTGCACGCTGCAAGTTTCAGTCCTGCGGCCGGACGGTCGTCGTTTTCCGTCCACTGCTGTGCAGTAACGCACGGTTTTGTCGCCGCTATCCTCGCCGCTTCCAGCGCGCGACTCAATGCCGACCTTCGCCGGGGCCATGGGCTGGCAGCTGGCGCGCATGCACGCTAGGGTGGGCGATGCCCTGCAGGAGATGAATGCCATGAGCGATCCGGACCGCGCGGCACAGCGCACCCTCGACTATTACCGCCTCAATGCCGAGGCTTTTCGCGACGGCACCCGCGACCACGACGTCAGCCAGAACATCGATGCCCTTCTGCGTCACATTCAGGCGCCGGCGCCGCTGCGTATTCTCGATCTCGGCTGTGGGCCCGGACGCGATCTCAAGGCGTTGACCGCACGAGGGCACGTCGCGGTGGGCCTCGACGGCACCGAGGCATTCGTCGAGATGGCGCGAGCGGACAGCGGCTGCGAGGTCTGGCAGCAGGACCTGTTGCAGCTGCAGCTGCCGACGGAGAGCTTCGACGGCATCTTCGCCAACGCCGTGCTGTTCCATGTTCCGAGCGCGGAGCTGCCCGGCGTGCTGGCCCGTCTGCACGAGGCGCTGAAGGCGGGCGGCGTGCTGTTCTGCTCCAATCCCCGCGGTCAGGACGAGGAGGGCTGGAGCGGTGACCGCTACGGTGTCTGGTATAGCTGGCCAAGCTGGCGGGCGCGGTTGCTGGCCGCGGGCTTCGTCGAACTGGAGCACTACTATCGTCCTGCCGGGCTGCCTCGGGCCCAGCAACCCTGGCTCGCCAGTGTCTGGCGCAAGGCATCTTGCGGCTGACGCAGGCCGCAGAATGCAACCTGCGTCACGCTTTGTATTGCGTTTTGCACGGTCTAATTCCTGGCTGGATTTAGTTAAGTATTTGTTATTAAAGAAAAATTAATTGTTTTGCGGGTTGGCACGAACGCTGCTCCTTTAATGTTCGCTGGAACTTTCTTGGAGTACAGAACAATGACCGCTGCACAACAATTTCTTACTGCCGCATTCCCTGAGTTCGAAGTGCTCACCGAGCCCCGTCCCGATGGCGGCCTGCTGCTGACCCTGCGCAACGACGACCGCACGCTGGTAAAGCGCGCCCTGTCGAAAGGCCAGACTCAGACGCGGATTCAGCTGGAATGGGTCGTCAGCTCGGTTCGCCGTGATCTGGCACTGGAAGCCGGCATGTCGCCTTCCATCGCCCATCTGCAGAGCCAGAGCCGTACCGCACTGCCGACCTACGAGTACGCCTGAGCCCTACGGCTGCGGCCCATGCCGCAGCCGTAGCAAACCGGGCCGCCAGAGCCCGGTCATCAAGCCCGTGAAGCCGAAGAGGACAGCCACATGAACGCCATCGACCTGCTGATCGAGGATCATGAGCGCGTAAAGGACCTGCTGACGCGCCTGACCGAATCCACCGAGCGCGCCGTGAAGACGCGCACCGAGCTGCTCAGCAAGCTGGAAATGGAAGTGACCATCCATACCCAGCTGGAAGAGCAGATTCTCTACCCCGCCTACAAGGAAGCCGGCGGCAAGGAAGAGCTGAAGATGTATCACGAGGCCAAGGAAGAGCACCGAGCCGTGGATTCGCTGGTGCTGCCGGATCTGAAGGCCACCGATCCGGGCAGCGTCCAGTTCTCCGGACGGGCCAAGGTCTGCAAGGAGCTGCTGGAGCACCACATCGAGGAAGAGGAATCGGAAATGTTCCCGCAGGCGCGCGAACTGTTCGACGCCAAGCGCCTCGAGGAAATGGGTGCGCAGATGATCGAGCTGCGCAATCGTCTGAAGAAGGAGTTCACTGCCAAGCAGGCAGCCTGAACCTCGCCTACCGGCCACCGGGGCTCCCTGCCCCGGTCCGCTCTGCTTCCGCCCCGCGGCACCTGCATCTTTGCTGACGTGCATCAATAGTGCGACCAGGCGTCGCTGCGACCCTTGATGGCTTTCTAGTATCAACTTCCGTTGCTCAGGCCTGGATGATGTTCTCAGGCGCATGGGTGCGGCAGGGAAGCAAGGGGCGTGGATGGAAGACGAGCTGAAGGCGTTGCTGCAACGAGTGGGACTGGGCCTCGAACAGATCCTGACCCGCAAGCGCTTCCTGCAGTGGCAGACCGGCGACGCGTTGCGCCTGAACCGCGCCGCGGCCGAGCTGGACGCGGCTCATCGCGCCTTCATCGACAAGCTCTACGAACACCTCGCCGACTTCGGCCAGCCAGCCACCCTGCACAGTGACTGCGCCGGGCTGATGCGGCTCAAGCAGCGCCAGCAGGAATACTACCGGCGCCTGTGGAACGGTCCCTACGAGCGCGACTACGTGCGTGACCGCCTGCTGGTGGGGCTGGTCCATCAGCGGGTCGGCGTCGACCTGGAATGGTACCTCGGTGCCTATCGCTTCTACCTGTCGGAAATGCTGCGCACGCTGCTCGGCGACAACGAGCAGCACAGGCTGTACGACAGCCTGCTGAAGATCGTCTTCTTCGACATGATCCTCGCCATCGACACCTACAGCGCCGCTCAGCGGCACGCCCTGGAGGACAGCGAGGCGCGGCTGACGCGCGCGCTGCGCGGCTCGGAGGACGGCATCTGGGAATGGAACGTGGAGCACGACCAGCTGCACCTGTCCGAGCGCTGGACCGCCATGCTGGGCATGCCTGCGCAGCCGAGCTATACCAGCCGCAGCTGGTTCGAGCGGGTACATCCGGACGACCTGCCTGGGCTGCGCGAGGCGATCGCCGATCACCTGAACGGGCGTACGCCGTCGCTGGCCCATGAATACCGCGTGCGCATCGAGGGTGGTGACTACCTGTGGGTGCTGGTGCGCGGCGTCGCCGAGCGCTGCGAGCAGGGAACCCTTCGCATGGCCGGTTCGCAGACCGACATCAGCGCACGCAAGGCCGCCGAGGAATGCCTGCGCCATGCGGCACGCCACGATGCCCTGACCGGCCTGGCCAACCGTCTGCACCTGGACGAACTGCTCAAGGAGGTGCAGCAGCGACCGCACGGTCGGGCCGCGGCCTTGCTCTTCGTCGATCTGGACCGCTTCAAGCTGATCAACGACAGCCTCGGCCACGGCGCTGGCGACCAGGTGCTGGTGGAAGTGGCGCAGCGGTTGCTGAGATGTCTGCGGCCGGGTGACCACCTGGCCCGTTTCGGCGGCGACGAATTCGTCGCCCTGCTTGGCGATCTGGCCTGCGAAGCCGATGCCGAGCGCGTCGCCCAGCGCATGCTGGTGGCCCTGCGCCAACCGCTGCAGCTGGGCGAGCGCACCCTGTCGGTCAGCGCCAGCATCGGTATCGCGCCGCTGCAGCGTGATGGTCAGGCGCTGAATGCGCTGCAGGCGGCCGACCTGGCCCTGTATCGCGCCAAGAGTGCGGGCAAGGACCAGTTCGCCCTGTTCTGCGACGGCCTGCATTCCAAGGCGGCCCGTCAGCTGGAACTGGAGAGCGCGCTGGCCCAGGCGCTGACGCGGCGGGAATTCGCCCTGCATTATCAGCCGATCTGCCGCGTCGAGCAGGGCCGACCCTATGTCGTCGGCGTCGAGGCGCTGCTGCGCTGGCGCTTCAACGACAAGCCAGTGGCGCCGCACGAGTTCATTCCGGTGCTGGAGGAGTCGCGCGAGATCGTTCGCGTCGGCGAGTGGGTGCTGCGCGAGGCCTGCTGCCAGGTCCGTCGCTGGCAGCAGGCCGGTCAGACGCAACTGTACTGCGCGGTCAACCTGTCGATACGTCAGCTGCAGCAGCCCGGTTTCACCGATCTGCTGGCGCGCGTGCTGCGGGAGACCGGGCTGCGACCGGACAGCCTGCTGCTGGAGATCACCGAGACGCTGCTGATGCAGGATAGCGAGGCGACCATGAGCAGCCTGCACGAGATCGCGGCGCTCGGCGTGCGCCTGGCCCTGGATGATTTCGGCACCGGCTACTGTTCGCTCGGCTACCTCAAACGCTATCCGCTGCACGTGCTCAAGGTCGATCGCAGCTTCATCGCCGCCGCGCCGGAGGATCCCGACTCGGTGGCCATCAGTCGCGCCGTCATCGGGCTCGGCCAGAGCCTCGGCCTGGCGGTCGTCGCCGAAGGCGTGGAGCGCCCCGAACAGGTGGCCTTTCTCGGCGCCGAGGGTTGTCAGCTGGTGCAGGGTTACTGGTTCAGTCCTCCGCGCTCGGCGGCAGAACTGCAGCGGATGTTCGATCGCGAGCATCGTTTCGACGAGCTCTGGGCATTGCATCCGGTCACGCCCGGGACGACGCTGAACGACCCGCTCCCGGCCTGTCTGCCTGGCTGACCGGCATCTGCGCGCCGCCAGGAATGAGACGGCCGGGGCACTCTTGCGCCTTAACAAGGTCAACCTTCTGTGAATCTGACGATTCAAGAATTCTCCGGCCACCCGCCGGATCACTCTGAAGGAGGTTAACCATGCGTCTTACCTATCTGCTGCCCCCCGTACTCGGACTTCTGCTGGTCGGTTGCGGCCCGGACGAAGACCGCGACCGCGAGCCGACCCCGCCGCCGGCCACCACCGAGCAGCCGGCCGCACCCTCCACTGACACCACCACGCCGCCTGCAGGCACTGGGACCGGCACCGGTACCGGCGCTGCACCGAGCACCGGAACGGGCACTGGCACCGGTACTTCGGGCGACATGGCCACTCCGCCTGCCGACAATGGCAGCGGCATGGGCACCGAGTCCGGCTCCGGTACCGCGCCGAGCACTGGCACTGGCACTGGCACTGGAACCGGCACCGGCACCGGCACTTCGCAGTAAGCGCGGCCCGGCACCCTGGGCCGCGGGCTCAGGGTGTCATGCGCAGGAGAAAAGCGATGAAGTCGAGTTTTATCTTGGCTGGTGCACTGGCTGCCCTGGCGCTGGCGGGTTGCTCGCCGGACGACGAGGAGTCTGCGCTGGATAACAACAGCCGCAACCAGCAGGAATACCAGAACACCGCTACCGATCCCGCCGGCCCGCGGGAAATCTCGCCGCCGTCCAACCGGACCAACGAGTAGCGGTTCCGGGGCTGCGCCGGCTAGACGAACTGTCCGGCCGCGTAGCCCGACGCCCAGGCCCATTGGAAGTTGAAGCCGCCCAGATGGCCGGTGACGTCGAGCACCTCGCCGACGAAGTACAGCCCTGGCGCCTTCTGCGACTCCATGGTCTTGGACGACACTTCCCGCGTATCCACACCGCCCAGCGTGACCTCCGCCGTCCGGTAGCCCTCGGTTCCGGCGGGTACCACCTGCCAGTCCGCCAGCTTGTTCGCGATCGCTTCCAGCTCGCTGGGCCCGTACTGCTTCAGCGGCCGTGAGCTGAACCACTGCTCGCACAGAAGGCCGGCCATCTTGCGCGTGAAAACCTCACCCAGCAGCGTCTTGAGCTCGATGTTGGGGCGTTCCTGTCGCTGCGCCGTCAGCCATTCCACCAGATCCAGGTGCGGCAGCAGGTCGATATGCACCACGTCGCCCGGGTGCCAGTAGGACGAGATCTGCAGGATCGCCGGGCCGGACAGCCCGCGATGGGTGAAGAGGATGTTCTCGCGGAAGCTCTGCCCGTTGCAGCTGACCAGGCAATCCTCCACCGAGGTGCCGGACAATTCGCTGCACAGGGTCTTGAGCTGCGGTTCGGTAATGGTGAATGGCACCAGGCCCGCGCGGGTCGGCAGCACGTTGTGGCCGAACTGGCGGGCGATCTGGTAGCCGAAGCCGCTGGCGCCCAGGGTCGGGATCGACAGCCCGCCAGTGGCGATCACCAGCGACTGGCAGCGCACCGCGCCGATGCCGGTCTGCAGCGCATACCCCTGATCGAGCCGCTCGATCGCCGTCACGGCGGTGTCCAGGCGCAGATCGACTCCGGCCCGCACGCATTCGTCCAGCAGCATCTCCAGGATGTCGCTGGATTTGTTATCGCAGAACAGCTGGCCGAGCTTCTTCTCGTGATAGGGAACGCCGTGGCGGCTGACCATCTCGATGAAGTCCCATTGGGTGTAGCGCGCCAGGGCAGACTTGCAGAAGTGCGGGTTGCTGGAAAGGAAGTTGGCCGGCTCGGTATAGAGGTTGGTGAAGTTGCAGCGCCCGCCGCCGGACATGAGGATCTTCTTGCCCGCCTTGTTGGCGTGGTCGAGCAGCAGCACCTGGCGGCCGCGCGCGGCGGCGGTGAATGCACACATCAGGCCGGCGGCACCGGCGCCGATTACCACCACGTCAGTCTGCACCAATGCATACCTCGTTCGAAAACGCGCGATGGTACTCCGCTCGCGGTTTCGCTGCAGCCAGGCATCCGACGAGGCGCCGACGTCAATCGACCTGCGTTGTGTTCTGATGAGCTGATAGCGCTTTGCCAGAGGGGCGGGTGGACGTGATGGCCATGCGACGATTGTTCGGACTGATGCTGCTGTTGGCGAGCGCTTCGCTGCCCGCCGAAGTGCTTCGGCTGGCCGGCAACATCTGGCCGCCCTATACGGACAAGAGCCTGCCCGGCGAGGGGCTGTCCGTCGAGCTGATCCGCACCGCGCTGGAGCGCGGGGGCTACCGGGTCGAGTACATCGAGGTGCCCTGGGAGCGCGCTCTGTTCGGCCTGCGCAACGGCAGCTACGACATGGTCAATGGCTGGCCGACGCTCAAGCGCGTCGACTACACGCTGAGCTCTCGCCCGTTTCTGGTCAACCGGATGCGCTGGGTCCAGCGACGCGGAAGCGACTTTCGCTATGACGGCCTCGATAGCCTGATCGGCCACCCGATTGCCTTGAGCCGGGGCTACATGTACAGCGACGAACTGGACGACAACGCACGGTTGCAGAAGGGCTACGCTGCGAGTTTCGTCCAGGCGGCGGCGATGGTGCTCGCCGGACGTGTCGACCTGACGCTGGAGGATGAGCGCACCGTACTGTTCCATCTCGAGCGCGAGCTGGGCCATGAGCGGGATGAGCTTTCCTTCGTCCCCGGTGAGTTCAGGCGGGCCGGGCTGTCCTTGGTGGTGCGCAGCGACCACCCGCAGGCGACCGACATCGTGGCGACCTTCGAGCGCGAGATCGCCGCGATGGTCGAGGACGGCAGCTACGCGGCGATCTTTCGCCGCCACGCCATGCCCGCCCCGGACGCGTTGCCCCAGTACTAGCGCTGGACCGGCTGCTGCTTGATCAGGTGCGCGGCCATGCTGCGCAGCGGTGCCAGCTGACGGCAGATCAACCCGAGCTGGGTCTGCACCAGGCGATGGGCATCGTCCATCTCCTCCGGAATCTGTTCGAGCTGCTGCGCCAGCGCTTCTTCCTCTTCGCTGTAGATGGCCACCGGCTTGTTCTGTGCCAGCGCCGTGGCCAGATC
>Ga0114944_1000297_pt1 | contig 12538 bp, 10 predicted proteins | sample OV2TP2_FD_89582 | JGI IMG/M metagenome (GOLD analysis project Ga0114944, IMG submission 89582) | Hot spring microbial communities from Beatty, Nevada to study Microbial Dark Matter (Phase II) - OV2 TP2 | ecosystem: Environmental > Aquatic > Thermal springs > Hot (42-90C) | place: USA: Beatty... | reverse complement strand
CGTCGACACGACCTACAAGTTCCGCGAGATGATCGAGTTCCGCGACCGCTACACGGCGGAAGTGGGCGCGCGGCTGATCGTGCACACCAACACCGAGGCCATCGCCGACGGCACGCAGCCGTTCCTGGTCGGCACGCAGCGCTGCTGCGGCGCGCTCAAGACCAAGTCGCTCCTCGACGCGCTGACGGCCGGCAACTTCGATGCGGCCTTCGGCGGCGCCCGCCGGGACGAGGAGCGCTCGCGCGCCAAGGAGCGGATCTTCTCGCTGCGCGACGGCAACGGCCAGTGGGACCCGAAGCGCCAGCGCCCCGAGCTCTGGCAGCTGCTGAACAGCCGCGTGGGGCCGGGCGAGAGTATCCGCGTGTTCCCGCTGTCGAACTGGACCGAGATCGACGTCTGGAATTACATCAACGTCGAGAAGATTCCCGTCGTCCCGCTGTACTTCGCCAAGGAGCGCGAGGTCATCGTCCGGGGCGACGCGCTCATCACGCTCGAGCAGTCCTTCGTGCCGCTCCTGCCCGGCGAGCGTCCCCAGAAGGTCATGTGCCGCATGCGATCGCTGGGGTGCTCCCCCTGCACCGGCGCGGTCCGGTCCGAGGCGGACACGGTGCCGAAGATCATCGACGAGCTCATCGCGGTGAGAAATTCCGAGCGCCAGCTCCGCGTCATCGACCACGACCAGGACGGCTCGATGGAGTTGAAGAAGCGCGAAGGCTACTTCTGATGTCGGGGTTGCTCCGCATCTGCACCGCCGGCAGCGTGGACGACGGGAAGAGCACGCTCATCGGGCGCCTGCTCTACGATTCGCGGTCGGTCTACGACGATCAGGTCCACTCGGTCGAGAAGGCGTCGAAGAACCGGACGGCCGGCCCCATCGATTTCTCGCTGTTTACCGACGGCCTGCGCGCCGAGCGCGAGCAGGGCATCACGATCGACGTGGCCTACCGCTACTTCGCCACGGCCAGGCGCAAGTTCATCCTGGCCGACACGCCGGGCCACGAGCAGTACACGCGCAACATGGCCACGGGCGCCTCGACGGCGGAGCTGGCCATCCTGCTCGTCGACTCGCGGCACGGCGTGCGCGTGCAGTCGCGCCGGCACGCCAACATCGCGCGGCTTCTTGGCATCCGCCACTACGTCCTGGCGGTCAACAAGATGGATCTGGTGGACTTCGACCGCACCATCTTCGAGGACATCGTCGACGAGTTCGAGACGATTCTGCCGGACGCGGCGCTTCATCCCATCCCGATGAGCGCCCTGCACGGCGACAACGTCATCACCAGGAGCGAACGGACGCCCTGGTTCGACGGCGCCTCGCTCCTCGAGTTTCTGGAGACCGTCGAGATCGATCGCAACATGGTGGCCAAGCCGTTCCGGTTCCCCGTACAGCTCGTGTCGCGGCCCACGCAGGAGTTCCGTGGCTATGCCGGCCAGATCGCGTCCGGGAGCATTCGTTCGGGAGACGCGGTGACGGTCTGGCCGTCGGGCCGGACGGCCCATGTGACGCGCATCGTCACCTGGGACGGCGATCTAAACCAGGCCCGCGCGGGCCAGTCGGTGACGCTGACGCTCGACCAGGAGATCGACATCAGCCGCGGCGACCTGCTGGCCGTCGGCGAGATCGACGTGGGACAGAACCTCAAGGCCGAAGTGGTCTGGATGGACGAGCGGCCTCTCGACCCTGGCCGCGTGTATCTGTTGAAGCACACGACGCGCACGGTCCCTGCGGAGGTGGACCGCGGGCTGGTGCTGAACCAGATCGGCGCCGTCACGGTGTCGACGAGGCGCCCCGTCATCTTCGACCGCTACGTGGACAACCGTGCCACCGGCAGCTTCATCCTCATCGATCCGGCGACCAACTTCACGGCGGGTGCCGGCATGATCACCGAGTCGACGGTGGAGCGTTCGGCAGTGCGCGCCGAGCCGAGCGCGGCCGAACGGATCGCGCGCCTCGCCCGATCGGCCGCCACCGAGGCGGAAGCAGCCGAGCTCGTTCGCAAGGCGCTCGAGGATCTCCTGTCATGAACGTGACGAGGGCGTCACGCGAGGAGCTGGCGCGGTCGGCGCAGGAGCTGGAAGGCGAATCGGCCGAGACCATTCTGCGGTGGGCGGCCGACCGCTTCGCGCCCCGCATCACGTGCGCGACCGGCTTCGGTCTCGAGGGCTGCGCGATCGTCGACCTGGTGGCGCGTGTGTCCCTGCCGATCGATCTGTTCACGCTGGATACGGACCTGCTCTTTCCCGAGACGTACGACCTGTGGCGACGGCTCGAGTCGCGGTACGGGATGGTCATCCGCCCGGTTCGGCCGCGATCGAGTGTCGACGAGCAGGCGACGCTCGAAGGCCCCGAGCTGTGGACGCGCGATCCAGACCGGTGTTGCGAGCTTCGCAAGCTTCGGCCCCTTCGGGCCGAGCTGTCGGCCTTCGACGCATGGGTCAGCGCGATTCGGCGCGACCAGACGCCCGAGCGCGCCGACGCGCCCGTCGTCGGCTGGGATGGACGGTTCGGCCTGGTGAAGGTCAACCCGCTTGCCCGCTGGACCTTCGCCGATGTGCAGGCCTACATCAAGGATCATGACGTCCCGTACAACCCGCTGCACGACCGGGGGTACCCGAGCATCGGCTGTCGGCCATGCACGACGCCGGTGGCCCAGGGCGAGGATCCCCGAGCGGGACGGTGGCGCGGCCGCGAGAAGCGCGAGTGCGGTCTGCACCTCGTGCGGCGGCCGCAGTGAGCGGACAGCGACGTTGTGAGCGGCGCAATCCTCTGGTTCACCGGTCTCTCGGGTAGCGGGAAGAGCACGCTCGCCGCCGCGGTTGGACAGCGTGTGCGGGAGGTCCGCCCGGTCGAGATTCTTGACGGAGACGAGGTCCGCACTCACCTCTCCAAGGAACTCGGATTCTCGAAAGAGGATCGCGACATCAACATCCGGCGGATCGGCTTCGTCGCCCGACTGCTCGCCCGGCACAAGGTGTTCGTCATCACCGCGGCGATTTCGCCCTACGCGGAGACACGGAACGAAATCCGGCGCCTGGCCGAGGCCGAAGGCATTCCGTTCGTCGAGGTGTTCGTCGACCCCTCGCTCGATGCCCTGGTCGCGCGAGACGTGAAGGGGCTGTACAAGAAGGCGATAGCCGGCGAGATCGACCACTTCACCGGCATCTCGGATCCCTACGAGCCTCCTGCCAACCCGGATGTCGTGATACAAACTGACGAGGAACCCGTTGAGGTCAGCGCCGGCAGGATCCTGCGGGCACTCGTGGCGAAGGGCATCCTGCCGCAGGCGGCGATCGGATAGCGCGGGTCGATCTGCAGTACGCCAACCCGCAGGAGCCGCCGAGGAGGCACACATGAGGAACCGCCGTTCGACGATGAGTCGTCGCGACTTGATGACCCTTCTCGGCGTCGGGACCGGCGCGGGCATCGTCTCACTCCTGGGGCACCGCGCCGAGCTGGTGGCAGCGCGGATCGCCGCGGCGCCGGGCGCACGACCGGCGCAAGGACCGAAAGCGGTGTCGTTCCGCTCCCGCGCCATCATCCGGACGCTCCTCAAAGATGTGCCGCCCGAGTCGCTGGAGGGAGGCCCGGTGCTGTTTCACGAGCACCTGTCGATCAACCTCTCACCGGACAACGCGCCCCACTACACGGCCGATATCCCGCTGATGGTGAACGAGGCGCGCGGCGCACTGAGCGACGGAATCGCCTGCATCGTGGACGGCGGACACGCCGACATGAAGCGGGACCTCGGTGCGCTCCGGCGCATCACGAGCGAGTCGGGGCTGCCAATCGTCGCGAGCGGCGGGTACTACATGCAGCGCACCTATCCGCCGGAGATTGCGAAAAAGACGGCGGAGCAGATTGCGGATGATCTTGCGAAGGAGGCGATAGCCGAGCGGCTGGGAGCGTTCGGCGAAATCGGCCAGCAGGGCGGCGAGATGACGCCGGACGAGCGGAAGGTGTTCCGGGCCATCGGCCTGGCGCACGTCCGCACCGGCGTGCCGATCTTCACGCACAACGCCTACACGGGCAAGCGGCGTGTCCCGGTGCCCGTGCCTCGCGAGACCGCGCTGCGGCAGCTGGACGTCCTGGAGGGCGTCGGGGTGCGCCCGGAGAACCTCGCGATCGGCCACATGTGCTGCCTCGACGATCCGGCGGCCGACGTCGGCATCCGGCTCGCGAAGCGCGGCGTATTCGTGGGATTCGATCGGGCAACGCTCACGGCCATCATGCCCGACGAGGACCGTGTCGCCATGATCATCGCCATGGTCAACGCGGGCTTCGCTGGCAACGTGCTCGTCGCCTCGGATTTCTATTCCGAGCAGTCTCTCAAGAAGAACGGAGGACCAGGCCTGGGCCAGGCCGCGACCCGGTTCGGCCCGATGCTGATCAAGGCGGGCCTGCCGGAGGCGACGCTCCGAAGCATCCTCTTCGACAACCCGCGCCGCTTCCTGGCCTTCGTGCCCAAGGTCTGACGACGAACGCGACTACTTCGGCGGCTCGACGACCTCGATGCGCACGGCGTCTGGTCCCGTGATGAAGGAAAACTTGACGGCCGACGGGCTTGGCGTCGGAAGCGGCCGCGGCTCGCTCTGAAAGGCCACGCCCTTCCCCTTGATCTCGGCGGCGGCCGCGTCGAGGTTGGCGAACGAAAAGCCGATGTGATCGATCGCGCGCTTGTCGGTGGGAGCGAGCGGCTCTTTGGACGCGCCGGCCAGCAACCAGACCGTGTCGTACAGTACGGCGTCGAGCCGGTCCTTCATCTTGGCCACCTTCCCGCCAAAGGTCGAGTTGTACCAGGCCAGCGTCTTCGCCGGGTCCGTGCTCGACAGATGTACGTGGTGGAATCCGAGGTATTCGACGTGTTCGACCAGTTCGATGCGGGTCCCCCACGGGTCATACACGAACGCGATCTTGAACAGGTTCGGGATGTCGCGGACCGGCCCTTCGGACTTGACGCCGGCCGCCTCGAGGGCCTTCAGCTTGGCTTCGAGGTTTCGGAAGGAGAAGCCAATGTGGTTGACGCCGCTCCCCACACTCGAACCGCTCGGCGTCCCCGCGGCGAAGAGGAACCACGTCGTCCCGCACCGCGCTCGCTCGGGGCGACCCGGGACCGCCTGACACTCCATGTGATTGATGTACCAGGCGGCGCCTTCTTCGGCCTTGGGCGCGGTGAGGTGCATGTGGTGGTAGGCCGCGTCGGCGGCGGACGCCACACGCGGGGTGGCGCTGACGAGTCCGAGTGCGAGCATGCCTGCGAGAGTGCGATAGGTCACGGCAGAATCCTCCCCCAAAGCGGACGACACGACAAAGGCACGGCGCCTGACTATAACTCAACGGGCCCACCTTGAGAACGACCAGCGACCAGCGTCGGCACTGCGCCAATTGCCTGCTCGACGGCCCGATCGAACCGGGCAAGAATCTCGTGGCGGTGACTCGCCGTGTGCAGCTTGAGGCAGCCGGGATCGAGACGAACCTGATCCGGCGACGCCCACGCCGACGCCCGCCGCATCAGGTACGTTCCGTACGCCCGCCGGCAGAGCCGCTCCACGATTGCGGAAGGCGCGAGCAGCAGCCACTCCAGGGCCACCTTGACGCCGCCCAGCAATGGGTGCGAACCGAACTCTGATCGCGAGGCGATGGCCGCATGAAAGTTGGGATAGAAACGCCTCACGAACGAGTTGGCGGCCAGCAGGGGGGCCCACAGCGGCCGTCCGATGAGCGTCTTCAGCTGGATCATCTGATTCGCCGTGAAGAGGTCCTGCTGATCGAGCGCCATCGAGTCTTCGTCAACCAGGAAGTTTGCGCAGACGTTTCGCCGCCGGCGCATGAGCCTGGCGAGCACCACGACGGCGACCGCCACACTCCAGACGCGGCGCCTTCTCGTGACGACGAACAGGTCGAGGTCCCCGTCTTCGTCGAGATTCAAGTGCGCGATGCTGCCTGAGAGCGCGACGGCCCGCACGTATGGCGTGGCGCACACCAGCGTCAGCAGCACGCGGTGCCGCCTGAGGAAGAGCCGGCTCCGAGCCTCCCGGCGGCGGCGCACTCCGGGCAGATCGGCGCGCCCTCTGGGATAGAAGAAGCCCTCACGAAATTCCACCAGACTCCGAAGCGCCGCACTGTGCTCGTAGGCGGTCAGGATCTCGGTGGGCGTCATCACGGTTTCGGTGAGCGTCTGCCGGAGTTGCGCCAGCGTCAACGGGTAGTCGAAGAGCGCGGCGTACAGCACGCTTCTCAGGATCGCGAGCTCGGCGTCGGACCAGCAGGAGGAAACTGCGAGGGGCGCGGGCATCAGGCTACGGGAGGAATCACCGAGTCCGAGAGGTTCGGAACATCCGAAAGCCTGCTCGATCCGCTGGCAAGGTTCGGGGCGTGTTTCGAGCGTACCCCGAGGGCGACAAGGCACCCTGACGTGACCAGTAGCTCCGTCCAGACGGTGCTCCATGCCGCCCCGAGGACGCCGAGGGAAGGAATCATGGCGGCATTCAGCGCGACGTTGAACCCCAGGGCAAGCCCGCAGACGGCGGTGTAGCGCGCCTGCCGGTCCCATCCGATGATCTGGTGCGTGAGCGCGTAGTTGAGCGACATCAGCGGGAACGCGAGAAGCAGCACGCGGAACAGCGGCACGGCTTCCGCGTAGACCGTCCCGTACAGCAGCGGCACGATCCATCCGGCGCCCAGCCACAGAGCTGTCGCTACCGCGCCCGCAGCCGACGAAAGCAAGGACGCCGTCCGGACGACCGGACCGGCGTCCACCGCGCGGCACAGCATCGGGAACGCGACGGCCATCACCGCGGCCGGGAACAGCCGAAGCGCTTCCACGAGACGGAATACGGCGTTGTAGAGGGCGACGGCTTCGATGCCCATCCAGGCTTGAATCAGGAAGATGTCCACACGGAAATAGAGGGCGGAGAGCAGAATACCGGCGCCAATCGGCAGCACGTCGTGCGCGAAGGTGGTGCCGCGCTCGGCGGTCCACTCCCTCATCGACGCGGATGCGCGACTGGCCCGAGCCATCGTCGTGGCTCGACGCAGGCTGTAGATAAAGGCGGCAGCAGCAGCTGCCAGCATCGCCGCGGCAAGGTTCGTGACCGCCGGGCGCTGCCACAGCACGGCGCCGGCAAGCCCCAGCGTCAGCAGACGCTGCGAGGCTGTGAGCGTCGACTCGATATCGCTTCGCGACAACCCTCGATAGAAATAGTGCAGGAACTCGACGAGTCCGGTTAGAAGGTATGCAGCCGCGACCAACAGCAGGGCCGTGCCATGAGGCGCGCTCACTTCGGCGAGGGCAATCCCCGCCGCGATTGCCGCGAGGGCGGCCACCGAAGTGCCGACGCGGACTCGCAGCCAGCGCTCGAGCAGCCCGCCGGCTCGTTCGGGCGCCCGGGCAACCTCGCGCGCCAGGTGCACCTGCATGCCCAGGTCCGTCGCAACCGCCGCGACCCATCCCATCGTCGACCCAAGCGCGAAGATGCCGAACTCCTCGATCGACAGGCGGCGAGCGGCGACGAGCGTGACAATCAGCAGGGCACCCTTGGCGATCACCTCGGTGCCCGCGCGGTAGGCGACAAGCAGCACGTCATGTCGACTGGTCACGGCTTTCGCTGATTGAAACACGCTTTCCTGCCCCGTAATTCGGTCACACGACGGCCAACCCATCTCTGCGGACGGCGGGATCGGCCTCAGCACCTGCGCCGCGCACGCTCGGCGCGGGTCGGCGCGGGCGCTCGTGCGCAGGACAGCAAGTCGTCCTTGCAGTCGGCGTGCCCTCGTGCTGGCAAGCTTCTTGGACCCTCCAGCCGTTCAACGATGTCTGGTGCAGCTCCGGCCGGCCGCCGCCACGTTAGCGGTCTGTTAAGGGGGCCTGGCATGTCGGAGCCGAGCGCCATCGTGGAGGATCGGCCGACCGCCTCGCGCGTCGGGTTCCTCGGCGTGTGCCTGCTGCTGGCGGTCGCGCCGTTCGAAACGTCGCGACCCGTGCTGACACTTCCAGGCCAGTCGGTCAGCACCGTCGAGCTCGTGCTGGTAGCCGTCATCGCTGTCTGGCTCGCGGCCACGCTGCGCATGCGCGCTTCGCGCGAGCGAGCGCGATCTGGCGTCGCCGCAGGCGGCACAGCGGCGTTGACACTCCCATGGCTCGTTCTGATTGCTGCGATGCTGCTGGCCGCGACACTCGCGCCAACGGATCGTGCAAACGCGCTGCACATGGTCGGACGACTCGGCGTTGCGTTCGTGATCTACCTCATCGCGAAGAGTGCGATCACGACGAGCGCAGGGGCGTCGCGCATCATGCTCGCGGCCGGCCTGTCGGGTGTTGTGGCCGGCTCGCTGGTGATCGCTGAATTCTGGGGTCTCGGCCCCGTCCTCGACTTTCTTCGCCTGTTTCGCCCGGCCCCGGCGGTTGTCGGCGTTCAGATCAGGGCGGCGGGCCCCTTTCAGTACCCCACGATCGCGTCGATGTACCTCGAGATCGTGTTTGCGCTCGTGCTCGCATTCATTCCCGTGGCCTTCCAGTCGCGCACGCCGCTCAGGGCCGCAGCGCTCCTCGTGCTCCTGCTGCTCCTCGCCGAGGCCATCACGCTCACATTCACACGGGCAGGACTCCTGACGATGTTGGTCAGCCTGACGATCGTTGGAGGCGTTCGCGTTGTCAGCCGCGGCGTCGATCGCGGAGCGATCGGGGTCGCGGCCGTCGGCGCCGGCGTGGTCCTGGCCACACTGTTGTCGCGGTCGGGGGAGTCTCTGTGGCTGCGATTGACGAGCCAGGAACAGAGCGGCTGGTACGCCGCACAGATCGAGGCCCCCACGCATCTGGAGATCACGGCAGGCGGAGTGAGCACGTTCCCGGTGACCCTCACGAACACGGGACGATCGTCCTGGGTGCCCGACCAGCAGCGCCCGTTCTCGCTTGCGTACCACTGGCTGACCGAGAGCAACCACATTGTCGAGTGGGAGGGGCGCCGCACCCGGTTGCCCGCCACTGTCGGTCCGGGTCAGCGCGTGACGCTGGACGCCGCAGTGGCCGCACCGTCACGGCCAGGCAACTACCACCTGCTCTGGGACGTGGTCCAGGAGCACGGTGTGTGGTTCAGTACGGAGCCCGAGGTGCCGTGGACGATCTCGCGGGCCAGCGTGACGGGCTCCGCGACCGAGGCACCGAGGGACGCGGACCGGCTCCTGATTCGGAGGCGCCCGCCCCCAGGTCGATGGGTGCTGTGGCGCGCGGCCTGGCAGATGCTGGCACAGCGCCCGCTCACGGGCGTCGGCCCCGACAATTTTCGCCTGCGGTATGGCGAGTTCGCCGGGCAGCCTGTCGCCGATCCGAGAATTCACAGCAACAACATGTACGTGGAAATGGTGGCGGGCGGCGGACTGATTGGCGGCCTGGCGTTCCTGTGGCTCTGCTGGCGGGCCGCGGGCCGCACTTTCCAGCTGGTCCGTGACGTGTCGGGGCCAGGACCCGACACAACTCGCTCCGAGAGTGTTGCTCGCCGCGAGGCCGTCGCGACGGGTCTGGCCGCCGCGCTCGCCGCCGTCGCGGTCCATGGGCTCGTCGACGCATTCGTGAGCTTCACTCCGGTCTACGTGCTCATGGCCGTGACCCTTGGACTCTCCGACGCGCACTACGGCGGGACGGAGCCCGATGCGCATCGCGTTTGACGGGACGACGCTGACACCGCGCCGCACGGGTGTCGGCTACTACACCGAGCACTTGCTGCACCATCTGGCGCAGGAGGAGGCCGACGACGACCTCGTGGTCGTCTCGAATCAGCCGATCGAGACGACGCGTCCACTGCCGGCCCGGGTCAGGGTGGTCAACTCCAACACCCGTGCGCCGCGGCTGGTCTGGATGCAGACGACGGCTCCGCGGCTGCTGCGCCGTCTTCGCGCCGACATCGTGCACTTCACCAACGGCATCATGCCGCTCTCCTGCCCGATTCCGGCCGTCGTGACGATCCACGACATGAGTCTGACGATGTACCCGGCCTATCATCCGTCGCGCCGCGTGCTGCTGAATCGTCCGCTCGTGGACGTCGCCGCACGCAGGGCCGCAGGCATCATCACGGTGTCGGAGAGCGCCAGGCGCGATATCGTTCGTCTGTACCGGATCGACCCAGGCCGTGTGCACGTCGTGCACGAAGCGGCGGCTCCCGCGTTTCGTCCGGTCCGTGACCGGAACGAGATCACCCGCATTCGAGGGCGCTACGGGTTGGCGGACCGCTTCATCCTCTATGTCGGTACCATCGAGCCTCGGAAGAACCTCCCCCTGCTGGTGCAGGCGTTCGCGGCGTGCCGCCGGCGCGGGGACCTGCCTCACCAGCTTGTCTGTGTCGGACCGTACGGATGGCGATCGCGCAACCTCGCCGAGCGGATCGACGGGCTCGAGGACGACCATGCGCTCGTGTTTCCAGGCTACGTCCCGTTCGAGGATCTGCCTGCGCTCTACAGCATGGCGGAGATGTTTGTGTTCCCCTCGATGTACGAAGGATTCGGGCTCCCGGTAATCGAAGCGATGGCGTGCGGGACCCCAGTCATCACGGGCCCTGTGCCGGCGCTGGTCGAAATCGGGAGCGACGCTGTTGAGCGGGTCGAGCGGCTCGACGCCGCGTCGCTCGCGGAGGCCATGGTGCGGCTCGGCGTGGACCCGGCTCGCCGCGCCCAGTTGGCCGCAAGCGGCCTGACACGCGCGCGTGCGTTTTCGTGGGCCCGCGCCGCGCGCGAAACGCTGGACGTCTACCGCCGGACTCTCACCGGAGATGGCTCGTCGGCCGTGGCGATGCCGGCAGAGACGCACACGCTGGTGCCATGACCGCCGACGTGCTGATCGGACAGGCGTACTTCCTGCGCTTCGACCGGAAGCTGTGGGCGGCCCGACAGCCGTACCCGCCGCTCGGCGCCTTGTACGCCGCCGCCCATGTGCGCCAGCGCGGCTATCGAGTCGCGCTGTTCGACGCGATGCTCGCGCGGTCCGAGGCCGAGTGGGCCGCGGCGCTCCGGCGCACCCAGCCCCGGTTCGCGCTCCTGTACGAGGACAGCTTCAACTACCTGAGCAAGCTGTGCCTGCTCCGGATGCGCGAGGCGGCCCTGGCGATGATTGCGGAGGCCCGCGCGCAGGGCGTCGGGGTGATCGTGGCCGGATCGGATGCAAGCGATCACCCCGCGATCTACCTCGACGGCGGAGCCGATGTCGTCGTCATCGGCGAAGGGGAGGAGACTGTCGTCGAGGTTCTCGACGCCTTGACGACAACAGGGCCCGAGGGTTTGTCAGACGTTGCCGGCGTCTCGGTGCGCACCCCCGACGGGGGCGTGCGTCGAACCGCGGCGAGGGCACCGCTCCGCGATCTCGACCATCTCGCGCGTCCGGCCTGGGATCTGGTGGACATCGAACGGTATCGCGCGATCTGGCTGCGCCACCACGACTACTTCTCGCTGAGCATTTCCACCACCCGTGGCTGCCCGTATCACTGCAACTGGTGCGCGAAACCGATCTACGGTCAGCGCTACGCGGCCCGCTCGCCCCGGCATGTCGTCGAGGAGATCCTCTGGCTGAGGCAGACGCATCGACCCGATCACCTGTGGATCACCGACGACATCTTCGGCCTCAGGCCCGGGTGGATCGAGCAGTTCGGTGCGCTGATGGCAGGCCGGGGCGCGGCCATGCCGTTCAAGTGCCTGCTGCGCGCCGATGGCGTCAGCGAGCCCGTCGCTGCCGCTCTCGCGGCGGCGGGGTGCCACACCGCCTGGATCGGCGCCGAGTCGGGATCGCAGCGAGTCCTCGACGCGATGGAGAAGGGGATCCGCGTCGACGAGATCCGGATGGCCACCGAGCGGCTGCGCAGGCAGGGCATCGGTGTCGGGTTCTTTCTGCAGTTCGGCTACCCGGGCGAGACGCTCGACGACATCGAGAAAACGCTGGCGATGGTTCGCGACTGTCGTCCGGACGACATCGGGATTTCGGTGTCGTATCCGCTGCCGGGCACGCCGTTCTACGACCGGGTGAAAGCCCAGTTGGGGGAGAAGCAGAACTGGGTGGACTCCGACGACCTCGCGGTGCTGTACCGGGCGACGTACGCCCCCGAGTTCTACCGGGCCCTTCATGCGTACGTGCATGCCGACTTTCGCGCCCGCATGGGACGGTCGGTGGCCCTGCCCGCGGAAGGGCTCCGACGAGCTGCAGGCCGCGGGTGGCGCGCGGGCGCGCTCGCCGGCTACCACGCGCTGAGACGTCCGTTCCTGCGGCGGCGAGTCTACGGCCTCGCGCGTCTGGTGGACGAGCGGCCGCGTCCGATCATCGTGCCCCTGCTCAGCCGGGAGGCGGCGGCCGTGCCGAGCCTCCAGGTGGACGACGAGACGGTGTGCGGGCGGTGATGGCGTCATGATCGCGGCGATCGGACGGGAATCGGGCATCGCGGCGAGCGCGTTCGTCCGCCTCGGCGAGCTGACCAACCGCACGTACGTGCTTCCGCTGGTGGTGTTCTTCCCGACCAGCCGCTGTAACAGCCGCTGCGTGTCGTGTGACTGGTGGAAGTGCAGCGG
>Ga0114944_1000296_pt1 | contig 12561 bp, 12 predicted proteins | sample OV2TP2_FD_89582 | JGI IMG/M metagenome (GOLD analysis project Ga0114944, IMG submission 89582) | Hot spring microbial communities from Beatty, Nevada to study Microbial Dark Matter (Phase II) - OV2 TP2 | ecosystem: Environmental > Aquatic > Thermal springs > Hot (42-90C) | place: USA: Beatty... | reverse complement strand
TGATCGCGAAGCGAACACTGACGACGCGCATGCGGAAACCGCCGGACACCGCGATAACTGCTGCCACGATGACCAGCAGCAGACACAGCAGGTCCACGGCTCGCGCCCAACGGGGAGGCGACAGAGGGACCACCGAAGAGAGATTACGTCATTCCCGGCCGCCGCATGGCACCGGTCGCACGCGTCGCGGCCCGGTGCTCAGGCCGGCACCTGCGATCCATCGACAAAGCTCGCGGCGACCTGCTCTTCGGTGTCGTACGCCTCGAGCACCGTCAGCAATCGCGTGACCGCCAGCAGGTGGCGGTTGTGTCCCCGAACGTGGAGCAGCTTCAGGTCGCCGCCGCGCCGCCGCGCCGCCGTGTAGGCCCCGACGATGGCACCCAGGCCCACGCTGTCGATGTAGGGCACGCTGCCGAGGTCCAGGACGAAGCGCCGCTGTCCGCACTCGATGAGGGAGCGCACCGTCTCGGTCAACTGGGGCTCGGTCTCGACCGTCACACGGTCGTCCGGCTCCAGAATCGCGACGTCGCGCCGCAGCCGTGTGGTGATGCGCATGGGCAACCTCACTGTCTTCTCCGTGCTCTCGGCATCGGTCTCTCGACCTTCCCTGCGCCTGTATCAACGACCGGCGTGGCCCCGCCGAACAACCGACCTGTCCTTGCCCATCGAGTAATCTGATGAACGACCGAGGGTCCTGACCGTGACTCAACCGGAATCCGCCTTCGAGCGGACCTTTATCTGGGGGGGCGCCGTGGCGTTTGTCCTGTCTCTGGCCGTCACCGCCCTCACGTGGATGGTCATCTTCGGCCGGACGGCCCCCTTTCAAGGGTGGTGGCCTCTGGCCGTCGACGTGGTCCTGTTCGGCGCATTTGCCGCGCATCACAGTGCGTTCGCACGCGATTGGGCCAAGGCGGCGCTCGACCCGCTTCTTCCCTCCGCGCTGCTGCGTTCGGTCTACGTCTGGACGGCCAGCCTGCTCCTGCTCGTCGTCTGCGCCAACTGGCGGCCCATCGGGGGCGAGGCCTATGACCTGACGGGTGTGGCCTGGACGGTCACGACGTTGGTGCAGGTGACCGGCGCGTGGCTGAGCTGGCGGTCGCTCGCCGCGATCGACTTTCTGGAGCTTGCGGGCGTACGCCGTCTCCCAACGCCCCCGACGCTCAAGCGGAACGGGCCTTATCGGCTGGTGCGACATCCGATGCACCTGGGACTGGTGCTGCTCGTCTCGGGCTCGCCGCACATGACCGGCGACCGACTCGCGTTCGCCGCCGCCACGACGCTCTACCTCATCGTCGCGATCCGATGGGAGGAACGAGGTCTGGAACGCACGTTCGGCGACGCGTACGTCCGCTACCGTCGCGACGTGCCCTGGCGGATACTGCCCTATGTGTACTAGCCCGGATGTCCCTCTTCTTCAAGCACTCTGCAGGAAGACCATCGAGTGCTGCGAGGGGATGTCGAACTTCTTTCCGCACGTCTTGCAGGTCACCGCATCGTCGACGCGGATCATGTAGTCGCGAACCTTGGCGAAGAGGGCCCGGTCGCGCTCGTCGGCGCCCGGCGGAATGCGGTCCTTCTTCGTGCGGACCACCCACCGCATCTGATACTGGTTCGACCGCCGGCAGCGGGGGCACGTCAGCGAATCGGTGCGCGTCTCGTGACGATTGTTGAAGAAGTCGCGTTCGTCGAGCGCCATGCTTCGATCATACTATCCTTTTGACCATGGCGAGCGAGTCCGATCGTACGTATCCAAACGATCTCCCGGCGGTGGCGCTCCGGGAGACCGTCGTCTTCCCGTTGACGCTTCAGCCCCTCGCCATCACGAGGCCGCAGTCGGTCGAATCGGTCAACCGCGCCCTGGCCACCGACCGGCTGCTGTTCCTCTCGCTGCAGGTCAACGACCACGAGGAGACGCAACCGGAGGATTTCAAGCGCGTCGGCACCATTGCGGCGATCCGCCAGATGGCCAAGGTGCCGAGCGGCGGGATCCACGTCATCGTCGAAGGCCTTGCGCGCGCGCGCGCCGAGACGATCACGCTGACTGGCCTGCTCCTACGGGCCCGCGTGGCGCCCAGCCCGGAACAGACCGAACGGACCCTCGAGGTCGACGCACACATGCGCCGCCTGCGGGATCTGATCGAACGCGCGATGGCCGTCGTCACTGGTTTGTCGCAGGAGCTTCGCAGCCTCGTCGCGAGCATCGACGATCCACTGCGTCTGGCGTACCTGCTGGCCAGCTTGATCGACATGAAGGCCGAGGAGAAGCAGCAGATCCTCGAGCAGGACGCGGTCCTCGCCAAGCTCCAGGCGGTGGCGACCGCCCTGACGCGCGAAATCGCGCTCCTCGAGCTCAAGGGCAAGATCGAGTCAGAAGCCCAGCAGGAGCTCACCGACGCGCAGCGCCAGTATTTTCTGCGTCAGCAGCTCAAGGCCATCCAGGACGAGCTTGGCGAAGGCGAGAAGCCCGAGGCGCAGGAATTGCGCAAGCGGATCGGCGAGGCGGCACTGCCCGAGCACGTAGCCGCGGCGGTCACGCGGGAAGTCGGTCGCCTGGAGCGGATGGTGCCGGCCTCGCCCGATTACCAGATGCTCCGGACCTACATCGACTGGGTGCTCGATGTCCCCTGGTCGATCACGACCGAAGACCGTCTCGATCCGATCGCCGCCCGGCAGGTGCTGGACGAGGACCACTACGACCTGGACAAGGTCAAGGAGCGCATCGTCGAGTACCTGGCGGTGCAGAAACTCAAGGCCAGCCGCCGGGGCGTGGTCGCGCTGAAAGGCCCGATCCTGTGTTTTGTCGGCCCACCCGGCGTTGGCAAGACCTCGCTCGGCCAGTCCATTGCGCGGGCCATGAACCGGAAGTTCGTACGGATCTCGCTCGGGGGCCTGCGCGACGAGGCCGAAATCCGCGGGCACCGGCGAACCTACATCGGCGCGATCCCGGGCCGGATCGTGCAGGGCCTGAAGCAGGCCGGCGCCATGAATCCGGTGTTCATGCTCGACGAAATCGACAAGATAGGCGTGGGCCTGCAAGGCGACCCGGCGGCCGCGCTGCTCGAGGTGCTCGACCCGGCGCAGAACCACTCGTTCCGCGACCACTACCTGGAGATCAACGTCGATCTGTCCCGCGTGCTGTTCATCGCGACGTCGAATCAGCTCGGCACCGTCTATCCCGCCCTGCTCGACCGCATGGAGATCATCCCGCTCGCGGGCTACACCGAGGAAGAGAAGCTCCACATCGCACGGCGCTACCTGATCCCGAGGCAGCTCGACGAAAACGGCCTGACGGCGGCCAGCGTGATGTTCGACGAGGCCGCGATTTCGCGAATCGTGACAGATTACACGCGGGAAGCCGGCGTACGGAATCTGGAACGGCTGATTGGAGCGGTGGCGCGGAAAATCGCCGCGCGCGTGGCCGGCGCGGAGCCTCCGACTCCCCCGGGAGGTGAGAGTCGGCCCGTCGAGGCACCCGCCGCTGAAAGGGCTGAGCCGTGGATCGTGCGGGCCGACGATCTGCCGGACTACCTTGGTCCACCTCGGTTCCACCAGGAAGTGGCGTTTCGCGTCTCGCGGCCCGGCGTGGCCACCGGGGTCGCCTGGACCGAGACCGGCGGCGACGTGCTGTTCGTGGAGGCCAGCCTGCTGCCGTCGGGACACCACAACCTGATCCTGACCGGACAACTGGGCAACGTCATGCAGGAGTCGGCGCGCGCGGCGGTCAGCCACATCCGGGCCACGGCGAGCGATCTCGGCATTTCCCCTGAATTCATGGACAAGCACGACCTGCATCTCCACGTCCCGGCGGGCGCGATTCCCAAAGATGGCCCGTCGGCCGGTGTGACGATGGCGGCGGCGATCGTGTCGGCGCTGCGAAATCAGACGGTTCGCGACGATGTCGCGATGACCGGCGAGATCACGTTGAGCGGCCTGGTGCTGCCGGTCGGCGGCATACGTGAAAAGGCGCTGGCCGCGCGCCGCCACGGCATCAAGACATTCGTGCTCCCGGCACGCAACGAGGCGGATCTCGCCGAGCTTCCTCCGGAAGTCAAGGACGGCATGCAGTTTGTACTGGTCTCAACGCTCGAGGACGTCTTGAGGGTCGCGCTGCCGAAAGAGCAGACCGAGCAGTTCCCGGCGTGAAGCAGTCCCCGGGCAGCCTCGTCTTTTACGTCTCCGGGCACGGCTTCGGCCACGCATCGCGTGACATCCAGGTTCTCAACGCCGTGCGGCGGCAGGCCCCCGACCTGCGGATCGTCGTGCGCAGCCGGGTCGTGCGATGGTTCTTCGACCTGTCCATGCAGGCCAGTGTCGAGCACGAGCCCGCGGACACTGATTCGGGAATCGTGCAGGTCGATGGCCTGACGCTCGACGAGGACGAGAGCGCGCGGAGAGCCGCGGCGTTCTACAGTACGTTCCCGAGCCGCGTACGCGAAGAGGCGGCGGCGCTTCGCGCCCTCCAGGCGTCGGTCGTCGTCGGCGACATACCACCGCTGGCCTTTGCAGCGGCGGCTGCCGGCGGCATCCCGTCGATCGCGCTCGGCAACTTCACCTGGGACTGGATTTACGGGGCGTATCCGCAGTTCGAGTCACTGGCGCCGAGAGTGGTGCCGCTCATCAGGGAGGCCTACTCCACGGCGTCGCTTGCGCTGCGACTGCCGTTTGGCGGCGGCTTCGAACCGATGCGCGCCGTCACTGGCGACCTCCCCCTCATCGCCCGGCAGTCGGCTCGACCGCGCGAGGAGACCCGCCGGCTTCTTGGGCTCGACGTCCGGGCACGGGTTGTGTTGCCCTCCTTTGGCGGACACGGCACGAGCCTGCCCTACGCTGAGATCGCGCGCCGGATGGAGTGCTGCGTCGTCGTCACGGATCACGAGATGAGAGAGGCGTCTGACTCGGGCGGCCGGCTGCGGAGGTTCCCTGCGAGCGAGCTCCGGGCACGCGGCATTGGCTACGAAGATCTCGTTGCAGCGGCCGATCTGGTCGTGAGCAAGCCGGGATACGGCATCGTCTCCGAGTGCATCGCCAACCACACGCCGCTGCTCTACACCTCGCGCGGGCGGTTCATCGAGCACGATGTGATGGTCGCCCAGATGCCGAGGTTTCTGCGGTGTCGTTTCCTGCCGCAGGATGACCTGCGGACCGGCCGGTGGGGGGACGCGGCCGACGCGCTGCTGCAGCAGAGCGAGCCCACCGAGCGCATGGCGACCAACGGCGCCGAAACCGCTGCCCGCGCGATCCTGACCCTCCTCAACCCGTGAAAGACCTCACCTGTACGTCCACCAGATTCTGCAGAGCGCGACCGGAACGCCAACACAGTCCCACAGGCGCAGCTTCGACCCCGAGACGGCGCTCCAGGCAAAGAGCGGCACCTCCACCACCGCCCCGAAGACAGCCGGGCCCAGATGGTTTCGCAGCCGCGCGAGCAGCTCGACGTCGAACAGCCAGCGCGTCATGAAGGGCTTGTCGAACAGGACGCCCGCCAGCTCCGACCGGACGATCTTCGCGCCGCACTGGGAATCGTACACAGGCATCGCCAGCACCAGGCTGGCGGAGGTCGAGAACACGCGTCCGAGATAGTGGCGCACGGGGCGTCGATCGATCGTTGCTCCGAGCCGGCGCACCCGTGAGCCCATGACCACCTGGCACCCCGGGTGTTCCGCAAAGGCCGCGAGCAGGTGGTCGACTTCCTCGAGTGGTGTCGACAGGTCGGCGTCCCAATAGCCGATGAACGCGAATCGCTCAGACCGGGCGGCGTGCTGCACGCCCCGGCGGACGGCCTCGGCCTTGCCCCCGTTTCGGGCGAGAGCCACGATGTCGACACGCTCGGGGACGCGGGCGCGCAGCTGCTCGAGAACGGTCAGCGTGCCGTCTCTGCTTCCGTCATCCACCAGACAGACGGCGGAATCAGGGCGGTGCTGGAGAAATGCAGCGATGGCATCGACGCGGAGGCGCCGCCCTTCGTTGTAGCAGGGGATGACTAGACAGACGTCCTGCATATCGCGTAATGCGACAGTCCGGGAAGCCGAAGCCCCGACCGTCTCAGCAGCAGACCGCTCGACGCATCCAGGCTCAACACCTGCCGGAGCACGGCCGACGTGAGCCGGCCGCCCTGCCAGGTCACGAGCCCGGTGGACTGTCGCCGCTCGCGACCGATCCCCCGTTCCAGCAGGACTTCCGCGGCGCGGACGAGCAGCAGACTGAAGAAGAACGATCCGGTGTCGGCCACCTGCAGGCCGGCCCGCTCGAGTGACGTGGCGAGCTCCCGAATCGAGTAGCGCCGGCAGTGGCCCAGGAACCGGTCGTGCGAGCAGAAGAGCGACTGAAAGGCCGGCACCGTGACCAGAAACCAGGTGCCTCGGCCAACGCACCAGTGGCCGCGGAGGCGATCGAGAAACGATTGGACATCGGGAATGTGCTCGATGACATCCATCAACAACACGAGCGAGGCCTCGGAGGTTTCCCTGGGCACGGATTCGAGCGACGGAAAAAGGCTGACGTTCAGCCCGCGGACCCTCGTCCGCAACCGGTCGATCACCTCGTCAGTGAATGCGGTGTCGACCGCCTGAAACCGCACCCGCGGGTGGCGGGCAGCGAGCTGCTCCACCACATAGGTGTCGCCGCACCCGATGTCCAGGACGATCGCGCCCTCCCCCAGCGGCACATGCGTCGACACGAGGCGGTGTACGACGTCGACGCGCGCCATCTCCCACGGGTGACGGACCTGGATGTCGAAGGCCCGCGCGGCGGCTTCGGCGATATCCATGAGGAGCCGCCTTCACCCGCCTGGTCGGGCTTCCATCGAGGCGCCGCTATCCCCCCACCAGCGCGGGCCCGCGAGTCCGGAAGCCGTCACGACTCCGCTCCCCTGCCGGTCGCACAGCCGGCGTAAGGTCCCGGCAGCAACAACAGCGCATCGCCGAATCCGATGAGCGAAGGCGAGGGCTGCGACGCCCGGCGCGACACGCCGGAGGCGCCCACTTCCGTTCGGTACTGTTGATAGCGCCTTTCGGCCACGAGCACGGGACGCCAGTCCTCCGGCGAGAACAGATACCGGTCCAGCGAGCTGGAGCTCAAGCTGTCGCTCGCGATCGTCATCGGCCGCACCTGCCGGAAGTAATAGTAAAGCTCGTGGAGGGTCGTTTCCGGGGCCCGATCGAACAGCATCCCCGGCGAGGTCGGGGCCAGCGTCGACTTGACCTGCAGCACGCAGTCACGGGCGGAGCGTATCGGATGCCGTCCAACCGACAGCCGGTGCCACGTCGCGTGATATTCGGAAAACGGCAGGATACTGGCGACGAGAAGCACCACGACCCAACGAGCGGTCGTGCGCGTCGTGCCGAGCAGGAGTCCTGTGGCCAGCACGAGCACCATCGGCCGCGTGACCGCGGCGTTCCGGAACCTGATTCCTGCCAGTGAGATTCGGAGAGGACCGAACACCAGGGTCGCAAGGGCCGTCGTCAGCGCGAGCAACGCGACCAGTGACAGCAGACCGCGCGCCGGCGGCCGGCGGACCCATGCAATGACGCCGGGGATCATCGCCCGGATCCGCTCATCGATGCGCCGGAGCGCCCGGTCAACAGGAGCGGGCGTCACCAGGACCAGCAGCGCCACCAGGTAGCCCGACGCCAGCGCCACAGGCGGCAGAAAGGGATAGAAATAGTGGTACAGCTTCGAGGTGCCAAGCGAGAGGACCGCCGCCGGCAGCGCCCACCACAACAGAACCGCAGCGCCCTCGAACCATCGCCGCCGGATCGACATGACGAGCAGCGTCAGGAGGCCTCCGATCGCGAGCAGCGAGAATCCCGAACCGGCGAAGCTGCCGTACATCCGGGTCAGGTAATAGGGCCACGGCTCGACGTGGGCCGGATCGAGCGAGGCAGTGAACCGTGTGTAGACGTGCTCGGCCAGCATCGTTTCCCAGAGCAGGCCGCCGAAGCGGACCTGCGCGTAGAGGAACCACGGGACGATGAGTCCGAAGGCCAGCGACACGACGGCCAGCCACAGGCGCCACTCTCGCAGCGCCCTGGCGCGGCAGGAGCGAAACAGCAGCGTGGCCGTCGCGATCACGACGGGCAGAAAGACCACCGCGACGAACTTGGTCATGAAGCCGAGCACGACGTAGAGGCCCACCGCGGTGGCGTGCAGGCGCTGCCGCCCCGGCCGCTCCTCTGCCGTCCAGGCGAGAAAGTGATACATGCCTCCGCAGTAGGCGAGGAAGAGCGCCGCCTCCATGTTGTTCGTCCGCAGCCCGTGCTCGAAGAGCAGGGGCCGGTGAACGAAGAGCGCGAACACCGCCACCGCTCCGCAGATGGGGCCAGCCATTCGTGTGCCCGTGCCGAACACGTAGAGGAAGGCCACGCTGCCGAACAGCGCATCCCAGAAACGAAGGCCGAACTCGTCGCGCGGCAGCAGCCCGACGGCGATTGGCGCTGCCACGATCCAGGCCTTGAGCGGCGGCTTCTCCAGGAACGGAAGATCTTCACTGGGGCTGCTCTTGGGCGCCAGCCAATCGCCGGATTCGATCAGGCGGGCGACGCCGAAGGAATAGATCGCCTCGTCACCGCGAATGTCGTCGATGGCGAGACCCACGAACAGCGGGAGGCAGAAGACGGCGAGGACAAGGGCCAGCCAGGGCCGGCCCGCGCTCATTGCTTGATGCAGGTGACGAGCGACCAGATGCGCGGAATGTTGACCTTCTCGATTGTGACGGGCTGGAGGTCGGCCTGCGCCAGAAACGCCGGCAGGTCGAGATCCGACTTGAAGCCGATGTGCACGGTGAACGGCGACAGCGCGCGCTCGATGGCGCTCACGACGGTGTTCGGGCTGCGAAAATGATTCAGGATCACGATGCGCCCGCCGGGGCGGCAGACGCGGTTCATCTCGCGCGCGACGGCAACCGGATCGGGCACCACGCTGATGAGGTACGGGGCGTACACGATGTCGAACGTTCCGTCAGCGAAGCGAAGCGCCGCGGCGTCCATCGCGACCAGCCGCATGTTGCGAATGCCCTTCCGCGCGACGCGGTTCCTGGCTTTTTCGAGCATGGAGCTCGACAGATCGATCCCCGTCACCACGCAGTCTCTCGGGTAGAGCGGGGCGTTGATCGCCGTGCCGACGCCAACCTCCAGCACGCGGTCGCCCGGCTGGATCGCCATGCGCTGGATGGCCTGCAGCCTGCCTGCATGCAGCGTTGGACCGAAGGTGAAATCGTACGCCCACGCGAGGTTTTCGTAGACGCGCTCGACGAAGTCGTTCTCGACGGCCGCAACCGACAGGGCACGGGTCGCGGCGTCCCGTCCCATGAACTCCTCGGTCTCGGTCACTGCGGGCCGGTCGAATAGTGCCATCAGGTTCCCTCGAAGAAATGCCGGATCGCCGACCGACTATACATCCGGACCCTCAGCGAAGTCCATCGACGACCGCGAGGGCCGCGTCGATGTTCCCCGACTGCGTCGACACCTGCAGCCCCTGCGTCATGCCCCGCAGCGCCAGTGCGATCTCCCGGGCGATGGCAATGCCTTCGGCCGCGGCCGCCTCGGCGCCGTCGGCGCGCCGCATCCGCTCCATCAGCTCGTCCGGGACGCGAACGCCGGGCACCTCGTTGGCCACGAACTCGGCGTTTCTGGCGCTCTCGAACGGGAACACACCGGCGACCAGCGGCAGGCGCGCCGACTCGATCCGCTGCAGAAAGCGCTCGAAGCCGGCGACGTCGAACACCGGACGCGTGACGACGAACTCGGCGCCCGCCTCGACCTTGTACGCGAAGCGACGCAGCTCTTCGTCCTGATTCGAGGCCGCCGGATTGACCGAAACGCCCACGTGAAACGCGGTCGGGGCGCCGATGGCCTGGCCGCCCACGTCGCCGCCGTGGTTGAGCCGCGTCACGAGGTTGGTGAGACCAATCGAGTCGACGTCGAACACGGCGGTCGCGTCCGGGTAGTCGCCGACGCGTCCCGGATCGCCGGTAATGAGCAGCAGGTTACGGAGCCCCATTGCGTGCGCGCCGAGCAGATCGGACTGGATCCCGAGGAGGTTGCGGTCCCGGCACGAGTAGTGCAGCAACGCTTCAATGCCGGCCTGCTGCTCGATCAGCACGGCCAGCGAGAGTGCGCTCAATCGAGCGCCCGCCCGAAGACCGTCCGGGATGTTGACGATGTCGACGCCGTACCGCTTGAGTTCCCGGGCGCGCTGAATGGCCGGCTCGGCCTCGAACCCCCGCGGCGGCAGCAGCTCGACGCCCAGGACGAAGGCCCCGCGCCCCAGCTCACGGGCAAGCCGCGATTTCTGATCCCGTGGGACCGGCGGCGCCATGATCGGCGAGCGGACGTGGACGCGGTCAGATCGAGGAGCCGGAGGGGCAGCCGAGGGGCGGCCCACGCCGAGCACCGCCGCCTTGATCTGACGGATGTGCTCCGGCGTGGTGCCGCAGCACCCGCCGACGATCCCCACGTTGTGCAGGATGAATCGCCGCGCGTACGACGCCATGTATTCGGGCGAGCACAGGTAGATGTTCCGGCCCTCCACGTCGCGCGGCTTGCCGGCGTTGGGCTGGGCCGACAGCCGGACCCGTGTGACCGCCTCCATCCGTTCGATGGTGTCGAGCATCGGGGCCGGCCCCACCGCGCAGTTGACGCCCACCAGCGTCGCCCCCCGCCGCTCGAGCTCCGGCGCGAAGCGCTCGGGCGGGGTGCCGTCCAGCGTGTTGCCGTCCTCCTCGGTCGTCATCTGCGCGACGATCGGCAGATCCGACAGCGATCGCACCGCGTCGATCGCGGCGCCAATCTCGTTGAGATCGCGGAACGTCTCGAGCACGAACAGGTCCACGCCGCCCTCGATGAGCGCCGCCGCCTGCTCGGCGAAGTAGGCGCGGGCCTCGTCCACTCCCGTCTTGCCCCACGGCTCGATGCGGATGCCGAGCGGGCCCAGCGCGCCGGCCACAAACGCCGTGTCGCCGGCCGCCCGCCGCGCGATCCGCACGCCTTCGACGTTGATGTCGCGCAGCCGATCGGCAATCCCGAACGAGCCCAGCTTGATGCGGTTGGCGCCGAACGTGTTCGTCTCCAGGATGTCGGCCCCGGCGTTCGCGTACTCCCGGTGCACCGCCTCCACCAGACCGGGATCGCTCAGATTCAGCGCATCGAAGCTCTTGTTGATGAACACGCCGCGCGAGTACAGCATCGTCCCCATCGCGCCGTCACAGACGAGCACGCGGCGATCGAGAGCCTCAAGGAATGACTGGCGCATCGGCGAATCGGATCATCGTGTCATCGAGAATCGATTGTCTCACGTGTCTCATGTATCTACACGCTCGCACTTGAGTGCCTCGGCGTCGATGAGCACGTACGACCTCGTGACGAGGTCCAGGCCCACCGATCGGACGCCCTGCCGGATCGAATCGGTGAACTCGTGGTGGTGGCCGAACAGATGGAGCCTCGGGCGCATCGCCGCGAGCACTTCACTGATTGGCGTCTTCCCGGCGTCGATGCGCCGGCCCGCCGGGAAGAAGGGACGCGGGGCCTCGTGCGTCAGAAACACGTCGATCGCCGTGAGGCCCTTGCACGCCAGCACCTCGGCACGCACGAAATGCCGCCGCTTGTCGTCCCGGCTCTTGCCCAGCTTGAGCGCCTCGCTCGCGGCGCGCCGCCCGCGCGAGGGCGGAAGCATGTCGGCCGGCGTGTGGTACCAGCGGGGTGCGAACGTCCCTCCGAGCGCCGCGACCCGCCAGGGGCCCACCTCGTGCGGCCCGCCGTTTCGAAGGTAGTGCAGGGTGGCCGCTGGTGGGTGCCCGGCGGCGGCCGCCCAGACCACATCGAAATCCTCGTTGTTGCCCTTGATCCAGAAGAGGGGCTTGAGCGGGGTGAAGTAGCGCCCGTCGTTGCTGGCGACGTCGCCAACCTGCACCCAGAACGGCACCTCAGGGTGCCGCGTCATGATGTCGTGAACGATCTCGAACTCACCGTGGATGTCGCCGAGAGCGCCTATCTGCATGGCCGGCGTGCGTGCCCTGCGCCCGCCCTATCACACCTCCCGAGCGCCCGCCCGCACACCTGCCGCGGGCACGAGCAGGTCGGCCTTGTCCCACACAAAATCGTCCTTGCTGTACACCGCCAGCTCGTAGTCCTTGCCCATGAAGATGGCGCCGACCGGACACGCCTCCTCGCAATAGCCACAGAAAATGCACCGCATCTTGTGGATCTGGTAGACGGCTGCGTACCGCGGTCCGGCCTGCACCGTGCCGTCGTTCTCGGCCGCCTCGAGGTAGATGGCGTCGGCGGGACACGCCACGGAGCAGAGTCCGCAGGCGACGCACTTCTCCAGCCCGTCCTCGTCGCGGATGAGGACCTGCTTGCCGCGGTACCTCGGGAACATCGGGACCTTCTGCTCCGGATAGTTCACCGTGATCGGCGTCCGAAAAAGGTGCCTGAGCGTGGTGGCGAAACCGATCAGGAAGGGTCGGATAACGGCCATTGCGCTTCAGTTTACCCGCCCGCTAAGATCAAGTAAACGAACCATGCCCGGCGCGACGCTGCTATCCATCGATCAGGCCGAGCAGCTGCT
>Ga0114944_1000294_pt1 | contig 12620 bp, 12 predicted proteins | sample OV2TP2_FD_89582 | JGI IMG/M metagenome (GOLD analysis project Ga0114944, IMG submission 89582) | Hot spring microbial communities from Beatty, Nevada to study Microbial Dark Matter (Phase II) - OV2 TP2 | ecosystem: Environmental > Aquatic > Thermal springs > Hot (42-90C) | place: USA: Beatty... | reverse complement strand
TGTAAATAAGAGATTAACCCCGGATGTAGTTAATCCATCACCACTTCCCAAAACGGCAACGGGTCAGCTTTAGTTGACATCTCCCATTGTTATCGGGTACGATAACCATACGGAGGTGAATCATGAGACTTTGTACAAAGTGTGGGAATGAATTTGAGAGATCAAGTCACGGTCATCAGACATGGTGTAAAGCCTGTGATTCCATTAGGGCGCGACAATGGCGGGCTGACCATCCTGAATTAGCAAGAGTTTGGTATAAAAATAACCCTGAAAAAGTAAAAGAGAAACAAAGAAGGCATAGTCAAAAGGTGAAAGCAGAGGTTTTCAATCACTACGGTAATGGAATTGTCGCCTGCGCCTGCTGTGGTGAAAATTTGCTGGTGTTTCTTACGATTGACCATATCAATAATGATGGTGCGGAACATCGCAGGAACAATAAGCTTAAAAGTAGTACTCATATGTATATCTGGCTTCGGAAAAATGGATACCCTGAAGGCTTTCAGATACTTTGCTGGAATTGTCAGTGGGGCAAACAGTTATTAGGAACTTGCCCGCACCAGATACAAGGAGCGTTATAATAGATGAGTGAAATAAATCCGTACCATGAAGTCGTACGCGATATGGTGGAAAACATGTGGAAGGCCAGAACTGAGGCCAAGAAGTCCCGGCCCATTCCCTTCGGTCAAGAAAAGGTCAGCCGGGCCGTGGCGATGAAGCGGATAGGGGCCATGAGTGAAGGCCAGCGGGCAGCGCTAAGGGCCAAGATCGGTGACGAGAACCTATTGAAAATATTGAGAGGCAGTAATGGTAACACCTAGAATTCCACCTACAGATATTGATGCGGCCTTATATGGGGATGATGTGACGACAGCAACCCAGGTGTCTCCTGCCCCTACAGCACAAGATGCCACTTTTGCGGCTATAGCTGCTTCCTTGGGCTGGAATCAGTTATTTCCTGGCAGCCCAATGACTAAAGCGGTATGGACGAGTCTGGGGGGCATTGAGGGCATAACGGCCTTGATACAGCAGGCACAGCTTAGGCAACAGCAGCAGCAACCATTAGGTGGAATTCAGATCGAGCGTGTAGGTGATCGGGAGTTTATACGGCGCCCAGATGGGTCAGTACAGGTGTTGCCGCCCCAAGACCCGGCCACACTTAGGACACGTGCTAATCAGCGGGCGCTTCAGGCGTTTGAACAAGGAGATATTCAGGGCGCGATCAGTTGGAGCAACTTTGCAGAGAGGCCGTCTAGCATTGAGGCGTTTCAGGCCATTACTCAAGCTATGCGGAATCCAGATGACGCGTTCTTGATAACCAGCTTGGCGCGTGGTGCGGCTCTCGCTGCCCCCGGACAGCCGGTTAGCCCACAGCAGAGAGTACTGGCAAATTTGGTGCAGCAGTTTGAGCAAGCCACATTCCCGGCCCCGCCGCAAGGGGCTCCTGTCGCTGCACCGCCGCCTAGACCGCCAGCCGTCGTTCGTCCTGTTGAGGAAGGTGGCGCTGGTGGGTTTGGTCGTACAGAGTTGGCCCCTATGGTAACTGCCGAAGGGTTTCCTACTCCTTTTGCGGCCCGCCCAGGTGGGCCAGTGAGTCAGATCACAGGTGCACCGGCGGCTGGCCCGATTCAGCCAACTGTCATTCCACAGCCACAGGTGGGGTCAACAGGATTTGCCCCTGGCACTGTGTCGGTAGGTGGGCAGACCTTCGCCGTTGGCGCGGGTGTGGAGCAACTGTTTGGTGTGGGGCCTCAAGGTGTTCCTCAGCAGCCGATTATGCAGAGACTGGGTCTTCCTGGCGTAACCGGACAGCGGTTCGCCCAGCTTGGGCCACAGGAGCAACAGCAGTTCAGGCTTATCGCCCAACAACAGGGCCTGACCCCTGAGCAGATTCAGTTCGAGATTGCGGCTGCCACACCATTTGGTGGGCGCCGTCAGCGGTTTGCTCAGGCGCCAGCTAGAATAGAGAGGGAAAGCTAACATGACAATGTTGCCGATGGAAACACCGGAACAAAAGAAACTGAGGCAGATGCGCCCGCCCATTCCCACTGCCGAGGTCATGCCGATCCCTACACTGACACAAACACTGATGCCCGAACCGGGGAGACTGCCAACCCAAATTGCGCAGAGGGTTCTCGAAGCTGTGCCTGGAGCGCTGGCGATTTCTGAGCCGATGCGCCAGCGAATGGCAAAGCAAGCTGTTAAGGGTGTCTCGTTGGTCGGTACGCTAAGTGAAGTGTATACAGAGAATGTGTTGCAAGGATTAGAGGGTAAGACAGAGACGCCGCTCTCTCGTGCAGCTTTCGGCCAGGTTGATTCTAGACAGGCAATTGAGGAATCGGTTGCCGCTCACCGGCAGAGACCCCTGCCTGTGCAGATTGTTACTCAGATGATGTTTGATCCCACCGCGGTGGCTGGCCCCGTTGTTGGAGCGGCCAGAGGGGTGAGGGCAACGAGGGCATTAGCTCCAGTATTAGCACCAGCCGCTAGAGCTTTGGCGGTTGAAGAAGTAGGTGCTGTAAGGTTCAGTTTGCCTGCGAATCTAAAAGGCGCAAAACCTAAATATGCCATTGGTCAACAGCGATTTACTCTAGAATGGGAAAGTGAACTAGATAAGGCTCTTTATATCTTGGCCCAGACCAAGAAATCTCCCCATGATGCTGAGTTTCTTGAGCAAGTTATGCGACAGACTGGTATGACTGAAATTGAGGCACGTGCTGCTGGGCGCCAAGTAAAGACAGCATTGAAGCCACTTGCACAGCAGGCAGAGGGAGGATTTTTCACTGTACCACGCATGTTTGAACCGGCGGCTGCGATTGAGAAAGCGATCCCGACCAGGGCAGCAGCCATAGCGGCACCCCGCGTTGTTCCGATTCCTGATGAAAAAATTATACGCTCAATAGAAGGGCCACGTGAGATGGCCCCAGTGGTAACGCCGCCGCCAGTTGAGGCGCTGCATCAGGTGGTGAAAAAGCCCGTTGTAATTACACGCCGCCCTGCGGCCCCAGAGTCTCCGCTTCCTGATGTGGAAGTTACGGAGGCTATAGATGGGAGTATGGAAGTGAAGCCCCCTGTGCCTGATGAGGTGGCTAACGTGTTGGGTGTGAGGCCCATACCTGTGAAGCTGAGTCGTGCGGCGGAACACCGAAATTTTGTGCGCCGACAGATAGAGAGACTAGGTTGGGGCTATAAGCCGGTGTTTGAAGTAGACTTGGTGGAATCCGCGTTCAAAGAGAAGAAGCTGATGAAGGAGCGCGGGGATAGTCAGGCCAATCGTATTGCGGAGAAGGAAGGCGCGGCCCTAAGAACGGCGTTTAAGATTGATCACAAAACTGGCGTTATCGACGAGTTGGCCGGTGTAGATGTATTAACACCAAATCCTACTATCGCCGACATCGCCGCGCGCCTGCCGGTATACGCTAAACATCTATCGTCTGAACAACTTCAAGCTATGCTGGCCCTTAAACGAGAGTTAGAGCCATATGCGGTGTGGTATCGGACGGTTGGTAAAGGCACACCTCAACGGGCGGATATAATGGAAGGGGGCTTCTATGTACCTCGTGGTCGGGCTGGTTTGGAGGGTGTGGATGAGCCGATAAAGGTAGTTGCTCCTCGTGGGCCTGTAGGCGGCAAGCGCGCCTTTGAACGTGCTGCCGTGTTCGCTAGTCAAAGTGAGGGGATTGCGGCTGGGTATCAGTATGCGCCGATTGAAGACGCGTTACAGACGTATGTGAAAGACATATCTGGCAAAATCACCGATGCCCACATAGCGAACTTCTTCAAGACCTACACTGATGAGACGGGACAACTTATTGGCGAGACGCCCAAGATGCGTATGTTGCGCCGGTTCCCCGAACTTGCCAAACAGATGGGTGATCTTAGAGGCAATCTTGCTCGGCTAAAGGCACTTGGCGGGCGACTGGATGACAAGCAGGATGCGGTAGTTGACCGTTTCTTGCTTGATCCTGAGTATGATAATGTGGATGCTCTGCGTGAGGCGCTGGTAATTCCGGTCAAGACAGCTTTCCCTGGCGCTAAGGTAAGTCCCAACGTGGGGGCTAAGATCGGCGAAATTGAAGCTCTTCAGCGCGAGATGCGAAAACAGATCAAAGCATTGCAACCGGCCTGGAATCAGGCCAAACGCGCCGTGGCTCAGATTGGTCGCGAAGAGGGAGCCATTGGGTTACCCAACCTTGAGGGCTGGAGCTTCCCGAATGAGATAGCGAACTCTGCTAACGCTATCCTGCGCGGGATGGGGGCGCCAGTCGGTGCAGGTGCGTTCTTGGTCAATGTGACGACCGCTCTCAATACCATGTATCGGAGCTTCCGCAGTACATTTGACAATTCTGGTGTACTAATCCAAGGTTTGATTGGCCTTGGCAACGACCCTAAAGCGTATCGAGAAGCTCTAAAGGTCAACCTTAGAGCTTGGTTTGACGGAAGGGCTATAGGTACGTTTCTGGGAGACTTCGATAATGCAGCGGCCCGAAACCCAAGTACGATGATTAGCTCCGAAGAGTGGGCCACCTCTGGCTTGCGCATAGGTGGGCAAGAGCATGAAATGATGGTCGAGGGGCTGGGCGCTCGCATCAAGAACCTCCCGGGTGTCCGTCAGTCGAACCGTGCTTATGGCTTCTTTGGCGACGCTCTACGGCTGTCGTGGGCACAGGATGAGTTAGCCCTGCTGCTCAATAAGGGGCGCACGTTGGCCGAGATTAGGGCATCTGGCGATCTACAGCACATAGCTGATGCGGTGAACAAGGCGACTGGTTACTCGGCCACCAAGGCGTTTGGCAATCTTGGTGATATGCTCTTATTCGCTCCCCGCTTCCTTCAATCCAGGTTGGAGACAGTAGCTAAGGCAGTAAAGGGTGTAGTGTCGGGCAGGTTGGATGAGAAGATTGCCACCACGGCGATGCTGAAGACGATTGCGTATGCGGTGGGCCTAACAACGGTTGCCAACGCGGTGCAAGGTCGAGAAACTGATTGGCGGCCTGTCATCAAGCGAGATGGGAGGTGGGTGAAGAATCCCAACTTCATGGCCGTGAGGTTCCTTGGACGAGACTACAAGTTTCTTGGGACATGGGATTCTTTGGCGGGCAACATAATAAACTTAGGCACCGGACGCCCTGATATTGCGTTTAGAAACTTAGGTAGTGGTTTGGTGGCGAATATATGGGATTTCTCCACTGGCCGCACCGCTGTGGGTGAACGTACTCGGGACACGGTGGGACAGACAATCGAACGCCTGTTTGAGAACTTCATACCCTTCTTTGGCAGCGATGTTCCCGCCGCGGCTAGGGCGATTTTGGAAACCCCGCCTGAAGAGAAGTTAGAGCGTGCTGTGGGCGAGTTGATAGGAACGGAGTTAAGCTTTTTCGGTGGCAAATCGGCCATACTCTCTGTCGGCGATGTCACACAGAACGCGATTGACGACGCGATTCGTACTGGCAAGCTGGCAGGCTTTACCGACCCACAAGGGCAGCCGTGGAAAGTAGGCACCGAGTATGGCGAACTCCAAGCCGGTGCGCGGCGCATTATTGAGGCCGATCCTCGTGTGGAGAAAGCGCGTAAGAAGGCGCTGCCGAGAGAAGCGATAGGTGGTAAGGAAGCGGTGACACGTGCAATAGCGACGTGGGACACCGAGAAGGCGCGCATGGAGACTGAGCTTAGGGCTAAGATAGATGCGGGTATGAAGGGCAAAGACCTGCGCGACGCGATTCAAGAGTTTAAGAGGGAGCGCGCCATTATTAGTAAAACGACGTTTGATCCACAGGTTGAGGCCGCGCTACGACGCAACGGCGACCGCTCGCTGTGGGATGTGATGGGTGATAGGTTCTGGAACGTGGAGCCGGAAGTGAACCTCGCAACTGGAGATGTGAACTTCAAGAAGCTAGAGACTGATCGTCGCGCGATTCTTGATGAGGCGGTGGCGTTGGGTATCCCCGCTGCTTACATCACCGGCAGCGGCGTTCAGTCGTTCCGTGGTCAACGCTTTACCGACCCCCGTGTGCTGCGCATTGTCAATGCCTATGAGCGGGACATTAAGTTGCTGAAGCCTTTCTGGGACAGCACCAACAATGAAGGCCGCGACGTGCTGGCAGAGGATGACCAAGCGGTGTGGGATGAGTATATCACCGCGGCCCCTGTTAAACAGAAGGCACTGAAGGCTGCTAATCCAGTCATCAAAATGGCGGAACAAGCCCGGGAACGTGCTCGCGAGATCGCACGGCAAGAGAATCCTACCATTGACGCCGCGCTAATTCGCTGGGGTTACTCTACCACCGCGTATACAGATGAGGGGCAGGCAATACTTGACATATTGGCCCAATAAATGATACTCTTAAGTTGTCTTTCGAATAAGGGAGGGCGTGGGGAATGTCTCCCTCCGACTTCCCCTAATCCCGCGCCAGGTAGTAACCTCCGCTACCTGGCGTTTTGCTTTGCCCCTTGCGCCGTACAAGGTACTGATGGTACGCTGATCTTAACTGATCTACTCACCGATAAGGAGATGAATTCAGATGGCAGACGAACTTTTGCCCCAGGAAGCCGAACCAACCCCAGCGGTTGCGCCGGAAGCCGAGCAGCAAGAGGAACCGGACTATAAGGCACTCTGGGCGGCAGAGAAGGCTAGGGCGGAGAAGGCGGAATCAGACCACCGTGCAGCAGTAGGGCGCCAGAAGGCTCAGAACGAAAGGGATGAAATACTGTACGGAATTGCAGCCCGTCAGGAGGCAACCGACAAGTCTATAGCGGCCTTAATCAAGGCGATGGCCGACGGTGATACCGATGAGTTGCCGACCACCCTCACCAAGATTCAGAACGACGCATACAGCGCTCAAGCGCAACAGAAGTTTGAAGCCCGATATGCTAAACTGTTTGAGGAGCTAGAGACATCCGTCCTAGATGAGGAGGGCAAACCTCTAGTTGACATCAGAACGTCCCCACTATGGGAAGACGTTCGACAGGAATGGGTCGCGGCCTACAATGCGCGTGACTTAGGCGGCCTCACCGCGTCCCTCAGTAAGTCTCTGACTAAAGCCCGTCACCTTGAGAGGAAGATTCTCAAGGAACTTGCTAGCAAGGCCAAAGCCGAAGCGAAGGCTTCAGCGAAGGCCAAGCTCGATGAAGCAGGGGTGCTAGACCTTGACACTGGCTCTGGGGCCAGTGGTGCAGGTGACGAGAAACTTACCCCCACACAACGAATACAACGTGGCCTTGAAAAAAGGGTCAAACAAAACAAGTAAAGGAGAATAGACACATTGCCTACGCTTTCAGAATACGCGAAGCTCGCTAATGACGAGGTAATCGCGGGAATTTATGAGAACATCATAACCCATAATGAGCTTATGCCCTTGTTGCAGTTCAAGAGCTTCAGCGGCAACGCTCTGGCATACCGGCGCGAGAATGCACTGCCGACCTCTAGCACCCATGCTGTTGGTGACACATGGGCCGACAGCGAGCCTACATTCACGACCAAGTCGGCTGAGTTAAAGATCGTTGGTGTTCAGTCCCCACTGGACAGATACGCCATGCAGACCCGCAACAACGTGCAGAGTCAGGAGGCCGTCCTGCTGTCCCGCATGAGCAAGTCGCTGGCCCGCAAGATCGAACAACTTATCATCACTGGAGAGCCTTCTTCAGCCGCCAACGAGTTCGAGGGGCTTGACTCCTTGATTCGCAGCGAGACACGGATGATGGCGATGGATGATGGTGTAGTGGATGGCCCTGGCACCGCTGAGACCGAGTTGACCTTGTATAGGTTAGATGCCATGATTGACCAGATTGAGGGCGGGAAACCCGATGCCCTGATAATGAATAAGACTATGCGCCGGAAGCTGTCGGCCTTGGCCCGTGCCACTGGCAGCGGAGTCATCCTGAATAGCGCCGACATGTTCGGACATCAGTACATGATGTACAACGGCATTCCCGTCGTTATCAATGACTTCATCACCAACGCCGAGACGTATGATGACGCCGGAACCTGGCCCTCTTCCACCGCTACCACCATCTTCGCCGTTCACTTTGGCGAGGAGAAACAGGGATACACTATCATCCACAACGGCGACGTCCTGTCACCTGACATTCAGCGGTTGGGCACTAAGTTCGACAAGAACGAAGACGTCTATCGTTTGGTGGTCTACATACAGGCCCTTACTTGGTCTGCCAAGCATGTGAGTGCGTTGGGCGGAATCGACAGCGCGGCCTAACGGTTCCGGTTAACATTACAGGACTTACAACAACGGCCCCCGCTACTCGGATTTATATACAAGTTGTCTCCGCTGTACGGATGGCCTTGAGGGCAGTGTGTCTTCTGTGCATTTTTTGCAGAGAAGCACTCACCTCTAAGCACATTAACACGGTGAGTTACTGGCTCCATATGTCTTGGCCGCACACAGTTTCGGGTTTTGCACAGATGGTCAAGTTCAAATCCTTCGGTAATGGGGCCACGGAAAAGGGTATAGGCAAGGCGGTGTGATTTCCAATACTGGCCGGAAAGGTTGAAGTTTCCATAACCACAGGTATCCTTGGCGCCTTGCCACAGCCAGCAATCGTCGCCTATACTGACTTTAGACCAGAAGCGTGAAAACGTTGTAGGATCATTAAGCATGGTGACACCTCACATATAGTGTAGCCATTTAAATTTACCGAATCCTGCCTGTTGTGTCAACAGGTAGTCAAAATTGGAGAATAGATACAATCGCAGATATGTATGTAACAGAAGCGAAGGGCCATTTCACCGGAACCGCCGGGTCTACCGACCTGTTGGCCGGAGAGTTGTGCTACTTCGATGGAACTGACTGGGAGCGTGCCAATGCCGCCGACAATACCAAGTTTGCGGAAGCGGTAGCTGTTGTGTCCGTTAAGAGCGGAGACGTCGCGATGCTCTGCACCGAATGTTTGATCGTTGATATTGATGATCCCTACACCCAGGGCGCAGAAATGTACCTGAGTGCCGCTACAGCCGGTGCGATCACCGCGACTCGACCAACTGGCGCCGATGACCTTCGGCAAGTGGTAGGGTTTGCCCTATCGACCAGCATCGTGAGAATTGAAATCTCGATTCCACGTGAGTATTACATTCACGTCCCAGTAGTGGCGACCGTGGGCGGCACTGATGCCGCGTTGGACTCTGGGAACTTTGGTTCCAAGGCTGTGGATGCCCAGAATGACGCTGCATACGCCTCCTTCGTCGTACCGGAGAACTTTGTAGAACTGAAGATCGTATACCTGTTTTTGGCCGCCGAAGCCTCCGCTGGCACCCCCACCTTTGACCTCTTTGTAAGCGGAGCGGCAGATGGGGAACAATGGGACGCAGCGACCCAGGACTCTGGTATCGCTGACAGCGCCGCTGAGGGTGCTGCTCCTGATGAACTCCAGCGCACTGATGTGACTGCCGGGTTCGATTCTGCTGATATTATGCAGATCGGAAATCTGGTAATGGCTAAGATCAACAAGGATGACACCGGAATCGACTCGACCAACTTCTCTGGCTTCACTGTGGTTTACTTGGGCGTCTAACGCCTTAGAGGTGCGATATGGGAGTACAAATCCGTATGCACACCGATCACCCGGCAGGGGCGGTCATCCGCCCCACCGGGAAAAAGGGCCGCATGGTGGTTCCCCTAATACCACCTGGCCCAGTCGAGGGAAGAACGTCAATGTTTCTCACCAAGAACGCAACGACTATCTTAAAACTGAATAAGGGCTACCTAAAGCCCGCACCTTGGTGGCTCCGCTGGTACTGTAGCCATGTCGTTGACCATCAGGATTATAAATAAGGAGGCGCATGAGCGAACTAGAAATACTCCCAGCCGACCTACAGGCCGCCGTTGATGAAGTGCGGTCAACCCCTCAGATGAGAGCCAAGATGGTCAGGGCCGCTTTTGCTGCCCGTGGCTGGCCCAATGCTTCACACCCCGGCACGGTCAGGGATTTCCTGATCGAACACAAGATACCGATAATTGATGTCCCAAGGGGCTTTGATTCTGGAGAGGCTGCGGCCTGGACTCAGAAGCGCCTACAGGACTTGAGGAAGTAAAATGGCAGATTCAATGCTGGCCGTTAACGGCCCAATTATAGCGTTGGAGCAGAAGGCCGACAAGTTTGCAACTGCTAAGACACTTGCCGGAGACGGGTTTACCATTCCCGAAAATGCGGGAGAGATTTGGTGCTATCCTTCCGACGCGTGTCATTGGCACCCAACGGGAACCCCAACATCTACCTTCGGCCATAAGGTTCGAGCAAATGAAATGTTTCTGCTCAAGACGAATCAACAGGCCGCGAAGATCATCGGCGATGCTGGAGCGATCACCCTAACCGTGGCCTACATGAAGGGCGCGAGAAGAGGTGATGGCAAAGGTGGGATGACTAGACCTTACTAGATACCAAATTAAAGCCCCTGTGCATGAGCCAGGGGCTAAGGAGTTAATGACCCTCCATGAGTATGAAACGCAGCACCGTCACGGTGACAACCACACAGAACATTGACATCGCAGTGAACGAGGGCAACTCAGTCCTCGTGCAACTTACAGGCAATGCCTTCACCGGCAACGTGGATTTCCAGTCCACGATTGATGGCGCGAATTACGCCAATACTGCCTACTGGCAGCCCCGCGCCGCATCCCCCTCACGCACAGTGGCCCAGATTGCTAACCCTAGTACAGCGACTCTGTACTTGATTCTTCCCCCACTGACACAGGTGCGTATTGCTGTTTCCAGCGTATCGGCTGGAACCCTCACTGTCGTTTGGCAGGTAGTCGAATATAACGGCAGCGGCGTAGCTTAGGCGGGTGCTATGAAACGCAATACGGAGCTAGTATCCGTCAGTAAGAATATAGACATTGGCCTCAATGAAGGTAACGCGCTGCTAGTGGTTATCACTGGCACCACCTTCGTTGGGACAGTGGATTTCCAGCACTCAGCCAATGGAATTAACTACGCTAACACTCCCTACATCACAGCGCGCAGCGTTACGGCGGCAAAGACCGTTGCTCAGTTATCAAACCCCGGCAGCGCGACAGAATACATCGTGCTGCCCCCTCTGACACAGGCCCGAATTGCCATTACGGTAACAAGTGGTACAGTTACCGTAACCCACAGGGAGATTAGTTATGCTGCCCCTTTTGATGGCGCGTTTGCGACTGGAGCCAGCTTAAAGCTCGGTGCGGCGACGTTTGAGTGGGAAGATGCAGACGCAAACGCTAACGAGCTTATTCTAGACCTGCCTGCTGGGGGCGCGGTCAACGTGCCGGTATTGGTGGTAGGTATAGGCATAAAGGATGTTGATCTGGGCCTTTTCAATGGCCTAACACAGCCGCTTGTCGCCACTCTAGACGCTGACCGGGACAGCTACGTGGGCCTGACGTATACTAGTGATGACGTGGCGGTGCTGAAGATGCGGCTGTCGTCTGGCACCGTGCGCAACCATATCGTACCTGACGTGGCGTCAGACACCTTCGTAATGTTGGCGGCCACTCAGACGTTGACCAGCAAGGCTCTCACCTCGCCTACCGTCACTGGGGTACCTACCGCCGCAGGAGCAACCTGGACAGACTTAGGTATAGTGACTACCATGATAGTGGATGATATTGGGTTGAAGGTTCGTAACCCCGCAGATACTTTCAACTACATCATCACTGCTGGGGCTATCAGTGCCGATCGTATCTTGAATCTCCCGGTCATCACCAGTACTGATACCATAGTAGTTGTGGCTCTAGCCCAGACCTTGACAAACAAGACTCTTACGGCGCCATTCGTTACTGATCTACAATATAACCCGTCATCGGAGGCTGATCTAAGCTCCACTTTTGGACGGCAGCTTGTGGGTACGACGGGGGTCATCTGGATACCGCCTGGCGATATGTTTTTCAAATCCGGTTCTACTGGATCGGCGGGCGATCGTATACAGTTTCATGACGATGGGGGAATGATTTCATTCCATAATGGGGTTGCCATAGGCGCAGGCAACTACTCCATTGGGAGAGATTCTGATGCCACACAGCAGCTTCATTTCAACGTACCCACTGCATCAACTATGGAATGGTCTATTAATGACATCGCTAAAATAGTTTTATCAACTGGCAAAATTGAGTTGCAGTCTATACAATTGGGATGGGGAGGAGGGCTTGCTCCTGAAGCGGGACAATACATAATTACTAGAAATACAGACACACCTAACCGGTTGCAGTTCAATGTGCCTACGGGGGTCAGCTTCGAGTGGTCAGTCAATGACGTGGCCGAATTGGTGTTGTCTGACTCCCAGCTAGACTTACAGGACAACGCCTTACTCGCCGGGGCCACGACAGTCACTACACTGTCGATGAACAACCTGATTACTTGGTCAGCCGGAGCCGCAATCACTGCCGCTAACTATCAGGTGGGCCGCGACGCGGATGCCACAAACCAGTTGCACTTTAATGTGCCTACAGGTGCGACGTTTGAGTTTAGTATAAATGATGCGTCTGTCTTGGTGATTAGTCCCAACATCTTGACACTGACCGGGGCCTCACGAGTAACTACCAGTAGTGGCAGCCTTCGTATAGGGGGCACCGGCGGCAATGCATCTGTTACCTTATTTACCGGCACCGCCCCTGATAGTGGGATGGAAGTCAATGTAAATC
>Ga0114944_1000293_pt1 | contig 12623 bp, 10 predicted proteins | sample OV2TP2_FD_89582 | JGI IMG/M metagenome (GOLD analysis project Ga0114944, IMG submission 89582) | Hot spring microbial communities from Beatty, Nevada to study Microbial Dark Matter (Phase II) - OV2 TP2 | ecosystem: Environmental > Aquatic > Thermal springs > Hot (42-90C) | place: USA: Beatty... | reverse complement strand
GTCTGTCAGTGAAATGAAAGAGAAACTCCTGAACGAGTATCGTGCAAAACACGGTAGACTGCCTCAGTGCATGGAGGCATAGGAAAGGAAAAGACAAGATGCTAAAGGGTTAATTGCTTCAACATATTCAAAAAACAGGATGCGCAAGTATAAAGTAGTAGCAATGGGAGGAACCTTCGATATAATACACAAGGGGCATATGGCACTGCTGCAACGTGCGTTCGATGTTGGCGAACATGTGATCATTGGCGTACCGAGCGACAAGTTCGTTGCCGAACTTGGTAAAGACATAAGAAATGACTATGATACTAGGGCTGCGAACCTCAGGAAATCGTTGCAGAATTCTTTCCCTAACAGAAAGTACGATGTTAAGCAACTACAGGAGGACTTTGGGCCCGCACTTTACACAAAAGAGGTGGAGGCACTAATAGTAAGCACAGAGACAGAAAAGAAAGGTTCCATACTAAACAGGGCTAGAGCCGAAAAAGGTCTGCCGCCAGTTGATATAATCACGGTAGAGCTCGTGCTTGCAAAAGATGGTAAGCGCATATCCTCAACAAGAATAAGACAAGGAGAAATAGATAGCGAAGGTAATTTGCTCAAATAATCATTCGAATAGGAACTCATTGACTTTATCTTTTGCCTTTTCTCTCCTCTTCTGAAACTCTGCCATGTATGGTTTTACTGCAACGATAAGATCGTTCTTGCATTCATGGCAGAGCAAACCGCCGCTTTTGCATTTCACATAACGTTCATCGGAACTCTTTTCTCCTTCAAACATGTAACGAAGATACCAGAACACGGGGCATATGTCTGCATTCGCTCCTAACTTTCTCTGCAACTCAACCGTTGGCTGCCCTCCGGTAAAGGAATTCGATATCTTTTTCTCGATCAGCTCTGGGTCATCAGTTGCAAAGATCGCTGTTTCTGGTTGCGATGAAGACATCTTTCCCCTTGTACCCAGTCCTGGAAGAAACTTCGAGTGTATTTGCGCAGGTTTATAGTAGCCCATCTTTTCAGCTATATCCCTAGTGACCCGCCAATACGGATCCTGATCTATGGCAGCTGGTATCAAACATGGCGTGGGTCTTCCCTCTATTTTTGATGGCAGGAAACATGGTGCTGCCTGAATCGCAGGAAATGAAATCATGCCTATGTTGGTTGAATTCTGAAATCCAAAAACTGCCTTCACAGTTGAGAACGTAATGCGCTTCGCGATTTCAACAGCAATCGGATAAAGGTGTTTTATATGCATTGTATCAACAAGTATTTTGGTCTTCCTCGGATCAAATCCTACCGCAATTATGTCCAATATGTTTTCATACGTATACTTGTTTATGTCGTCCATGCTCTTGTCATCATGGTAAAGGAACTTCTCATCGTCTGTCAGTTGGAATAGCAACTCTGCATCAAACTTGTCCTGCATGTATTTAGTGAATATCCAGGGCATTAGATGACCCAGATGTATGGAGCCTGAAGGACCACGGCCGGTATAGAGATAGAATTTCTCGCCCTTTTCATACCTGTCCAGCACCCAGTTAAGATCGCGATGACTGAAAAAGTATTTCAGTTTAAGAAATGGATGCAGATCATTTGTATGCTTCCTTATCCTTGCCAGCAATTCATCTGTGATCAACTGGGTACCGAAATCTTGAACCAATTTGTCATAATTGATATCTCCCTCTACTGTCCAAGGGGTAACTTTGAAGCCATCCTGATCTGACATTCACGCTTTCATCATCTGAAGGTTTAAAAAGTCTTTTTCTCATGGTTGAATGGATGACTTTCGATGTCAAGACGCTGCATGAGATCGAGCGCAAACTAATAAAAGCACTTGCCAATGGCAAACTTACACTTGACGCTTTAACGCAACAAGCAGGTCTTAACGTAGATCAGGTAAGAAGAGGTATAGAGTGGCTCAAGTACAAGAATCTGATCAATATTAATGAAAAAGTCACAAGATTTCTGAGCATAGGAAGTGAAGGCGCTAAAGCAGTGCAGGGTGGTCTGCCGGAAAGAAAACTCGTTAATTCCTTGCGTTTATTGGGGGAGATAGCAATATCAGACGCAAAAAAACATACCGGTCTCGATGACGCCGAATTTAACGTTGCCATTTCAAACGCTAGAGCAAAAGGATGGATAAAATTTACAAATGGAAAAATTGTGATCTCTGATAACGTGCAAGAGTCAGATGAGGAAAAACTGCTTGCAAAATTGTCAAGAGGACAGGTTTTGCAGGACATGTTAAATGATGACGAACTCGCTGCGTATCAATTGCTAAAGAGAAGACCAAATTATGTAAGTGAAAACGAGATTAAGAGTATGGAGGTCGAGCTTTCACCATACGGCTTGGAAATAGTTGAAGAGGTGAAGAGACAGCCAGAAGCAGAGAGGGCAATCGATGTAACGGCACCAGCACCCATCATATATGCTGGCAGGAAACATCCTTTGCAAGATATCATTGATGAAGTGAGAGAAATATTCATTGGCTTGGGGTTTCAGGAGATCGAAGGACCATTGGTTCAGAACAGTTTTTGGAACTTCGATGCCCTATTCACTCCGCAAGATCACCCTGCAAGAGATATACAAGACACTTTTTACATCTCAAACCTGCGAGCAAATAATGTCGCAGATAAAAAAGTAGTGAACAATGTATCACGAATTCATGCAACAGGCTGGAATTACAAATGGAATATTAACGATGCACGAAAATTGGTATTAAGAACACATACGACTCCTGTAACTATTCGCTACCTTGCGGACAACAAACCAGATGAGGTCAGGGTGTTTTCCGTTGGCAGGGTATTTAGGAATGAAAAACTAACGTACAAGCATCTGGCTGAATTCTACCAAGTAGAGGGGATAGTTGTTGGTAAGAATGTTAATTTACGGGATCTTATGGGCCTGCAGACCGAATTTTATTACAAGATGGGTTTGAAGAAGGTAAAGTTCTGGCCCTCATTCTTCCCTTACACAGAACCTTCGTTGCAATCAATGGTCTACCATGAAAGGTTAGGAAAATGGGTCGAGCTCTTTGGCATGGGTATATTCAGGCCAGAAGTTACGATGCCAGTAGGCGTAAAAAATCCTGTGCTTGCTTGGGGCGGTGGTTTGGAGAGGATAGCAATGTTGAGGTATGGTCTTGATGACGTAAGGGAACTTTACAATAACAAATTATCATGGTTAAGGAGTGTACCAAAATGCCAGTTGTAACTTTATACTACGATCGATTACGGGAACTTGTCGGAAAACGAAAAACTACAAAAGAAATTCTGGAAATGTTGCCATACATAGCATTGGACATAGAGGAGCAAGGTAAAGATTACGTCAAGGTAGAATACAATCCTAACAGACCAGACTTTTCGACTGATTATGGAATCGCTAGAGCACTGAGAGGAATATTTGGTATTGAGACTGGATCACCAAAGTTTCAACAAGGAAGGAGCAATGTCTCCATAAAAGTAGAACAAAGTGTGAAGAAAGTGAGACCATACATAGTCTCCTTAGTTGCAATGAATGGGAAGTTAGACGATGAAGGAATAAGGCAGATAATCGCGATGCAGGAAGACATACATGAAGGAATAGGAAGGAACAGGAAGAAGGTTTCGATTGGCATCCATAATTACGACGTGATCAAATCTCCATTGCTATACACTACAGAGAACGCAGAATTCAAATTTGTACCATTGAATTCCGACAAGGGTATGAGCATGAAAGAAATTTTGGAAGATACGGATGTCGGTAGGCAATACGGCTGGATACTTGAAGGACAGAAAAGGTATCCGATAATAAAGGATCGTGATGGTAACGTTCTATCTTTCCCACCGATAATCAATTCCGAACTTACTAAAGTAACAGAGAGTACAAGGAATCTGTTCATCGACATAACTGCTACGGATCTAAAAGCCGCAGAAGATGCACTGGCTGTATTGGCAATTACACTGTACGACGCAAAGTTCAAAATTCAAACGGTAAAGATTGATTATGGTAGTAAGAAAATTGAAACGCCCAACATGAAATATACTGTTAAGAAGTTGAAACCTGCTTATGTTAACAAACTTCTTGGCTTGAACCTTAATGCTAACGAAATGGCAAAATGTCTGGGAAGAAGCAGAATAGGTGCAAGTAAAGATAAGGGTGTCATGAAATGCAGGATTCCCCGATACAGGATAGATGTAATGCATGATATTGATCTCGTTGAAGATGTTGCGATAGGTTATGGCATACATAAAATGAGCGCTAGCTATCCGCAAACGAGTTCAATAGGTGGAAGGGATATGTTTATGTCAATACTAGATAACTCCCGTGATGTTTTAGCTGGCTTGGGTATGATTGAGGTTATGAACTTCAGTCTGGTAAGCAAGGAAGTTCAATACAATATGATGAATAGGAATGAAGGTGATGTTCTTGCCGTTGAGCAAACAAAAAGTATAGAGCACGAAGTGTTAAGGGATTCTTTATCACCATCGCTAATGCTCACACTTTCTAAAAATATTCACGAACCTTATCCGCAGAGAATATTCGAAGTTGGCAAAGTGTTTGCTGCTGACAAATCCAATGTTAAGGAATACTGGAGCATCGCGGCCGCAATAGCGCACAAGGATGCAGGTTATACAGAAGCAAAATCTTACTTGCAGGCAGTGCTGAAGTCTTTGCTTAACGTTGATGCGCAAACAAGAACAACAAGTAACCCTATACTTGCCGATGGCAAATCTGCAGAAATCATCGTTAACAATAGAGATGTAGGTATAATTGGAGAGGTGAACCAACAAATAATCGATAACTTCAAGTTACGCGTTCCTGTTTCTGTCTTCGAGGTTAATGTTTCTGATATTGTGAAAATCTAGCAAGTTTAACGGTATATAAATAACTAGTCATATGCAAATCCGTGAACTTAATAGACATAGGACATCATGGCCGAGCACGCACGCGCATGGAATTGAAAATAAAATTTCAAGCTAGAAATCAAGGATTCCCATTAAACTCTATGATCTCTTAAGGTATACTGATGAACACTGCAATGCTATTTGATGAATTGCAAGAAATATTGGTATCGATAGCAAAATTTTCACAAACATATAGAATACGATAGAGAAGACATCTAAATACACTTTGGACTAAACTTCAAAATTTAATAGGCTGTAAAACAATAGCTCCCTGCCCGCATAAACGCACAGAGACGGACTGGGATGACAATAATGATTCTCAGTTTCACCCAGATGTGCGACAGCGGGCGCCCCGTAGAGAGTGCGGGAGGAGGTAAAGCGTCAGGCCACCTATGATCCCTTGTGGGTCAGATGCGGGGAACAACTCAATTTCCTTTTCACTTACTAAGCTTTCTTGTTCTATTAACATAATCCTATAGTTTGCGTTTCATAAATTTGCACTATAGATGTTTTATTCCAAAGAAAGCTTTAACGTTAGAAGACTGTCGATTATTTTTTTGTGATCAGCATCTGCCTCTGCGGTTACGTAAACCAGATGTTCACTGTCTAACGGTAATGTAATGCGTTTAAGCTTTTCATATACTGCCAGCACGTACCGCCCTTTCCCCAGTTTGGGTTCGAGTTCCCTGCGCGATTTCCATGTATTGGCTGCCTGCTCAAGTGATCTTTTGCTTTCTTCAGGGGTAAGTATATTCTGTATTCCCTCGCGATGACCAGTGTATACTATCTCACCATTAGTGTCAAATATAGTTACGAAACGAATCTTTGCATCGATCTTCATAATATCTTCGTACACAGACCTGTAGTCCATTAATCATAATACACTTTTGACGATAAATAAGGTTTTAAGTAATAGTTGCATGACGAATAACGATTATCTCAATAGTTCACGTTCAAAAGATGAGATATGCACAGAATGTTTAGGATTAAACATCGAAAAGTTTGCTAGAATGAAGCAGAGAAAACCTGATTCGTATTCTTATCCCTGAATTCGAGCAGAGTTATTGTTTTTGGTATGCTATAACCGTACTTGTTTACAGGCGTCCTAGTTTTCTTGTTGCCAACAAAGGCCTTGTTGAAATCCTTTTCGTAGCCAGTAGAGGACCCATAAAATGCGTACAGCAAGTTCTGTCCATCCTTAGACTTTGCTATATCCTTCACCATTTCATTAAACTGTTTCAATTCATCTACGGAAACCTTCTCTCCATTGGACTTGTTTTCACCAACAGCAATCAATCCCTGATCGGCAAAAACGGCTACTCTAACCTTGTACACATTCCCAGATTTACCTGTTACCGGTTGGTCAAACATGATTTTTGAGTGGATCCTGCTTGAGACAAAAACCGCAAACCTGTAATCAGAGAACTCTCCCCCCTCATCATCTTCGCACTGCACGAATATCTTATGCAAGAGCGCAAGGGCAGATTCGTTCATGCTATCGAGTATAGTTGTAATCTTGCCCTTCTTAGCAAGCTCGGAACAACATTTGCTTGCAACCTTCTCCAGCACGAAGTGCGGAAGATTATAGTTGGACAACTGAGAAACCAGCATGCTCTTGTCAACTGGTTTTTCATTCACAACCTTAGCAGGTGTAATCAAAATTCAACCCCCACAAGCCAGCAATAAATTTCTTCACGCTGTGGTTACTCCCTCAGCCCTTATAACTGTTAGCAATTATATTCACTTCTCTGCTTCTGAAGCAGATCACTCTTTTCTAGGTTTCCTCTCTTTCTTACGCTGTTTTACCTTCCCCTGCTTTATGCGATAAATGAGTATGAGAAATCCAACAGCGGCCGATGCTATGCTTCCTATACCAGTTATGAACGAAATGAAGACAGGGCCGAGCCAGAAACCTCCTGCTGCACCTATCTCTAGAAATCCTCTGGGTCTAACGAACAGTGGAAATGTCTCTGTTGATTCATATGTATTATTAGCGGCATCCAGATATGAGGTTTTTATCTGAAGCAACTTGTTCCCTGCTTGCTCGATCTCATCAGATACTTGAAGCTCAAATTCAAAATGGAACTTTTCCCCAGATTCCAACTTGCTCAACTTATGCGTATTCTGGCCAACTAGCGTTAGATCATCTGGAGATATGATACTGACAGTAACATCTCTTGCTTGAAAGCCAGTATTTTGTAACTCAACACTGATCGGGAACTTATCGCCAGCAAATAAGGAATCAGGCGCTCTAATGGAATACACTATCTCAGGTACCGCTTTGAGCTGAATCAAAATAGCCTTGGAAAATGACTGCTTACTATAATCCCCCAGTATTTCCTTGTGTTCGTAATTCACTTCCATGTTGAACGAATAGGTTCCTTCTGTAACATTCTGCTTAGCTTCCAGCTCGAACGTATGACCCCGTGTACTATCCTGCCTGAACACTGGTATGAATATCGAATTATCATCAATAACACTGAAGCCAGGTGGAGGTTGCAATGTCATTGTTATATTGACTATGCCAGGAGTTTTGGCCTTCAGCACTGTAGATATTGTGAACTTGCTGTCATGCGTAACAGCGGCGGGATGCGTTACATCTATCTGTACGTTCGAATCGGATAAAGATGTCTGTGCTGCCAGTACAGTGTTGTAATTCATCAGCAATAACGTTAGAAATGAAAATACAATAATCAGGTGAATTAAATACAATTTCATGCTCTATCTGTATTACAGACTCTATTAAAGAATTCAAATAAAAATCAACATGAACTTCCCATGAGTAATAGCTCTCGGATATAATGTCTGAAGTATTAGCCATGCTAACAAGAATAAAATGGTAGCCCGGCCCAGATTCGAACTGGGGTCAAGGGCTCCAAAGGCCCCTATGCTTGACCGCTACATTCGGCAGATTTAGTCCTCTACCGGGCTTCCGGGCTGTTCGTCTTACTCGATCTCATCCTTATAATTTTACTTAACACGTTCGTTTTATACCCATAGAATGGATTTTTGAGTAACGATATCTGCTTGAACCATAGTATGCGGAATTACATCTTTGTTTACAGGTTCTTGGTTTGTAGAAGTGTTGAATTACAAACTTAGAGCAGGCTTGCTTTGTAATTTCGTCCGTTTACTATGGTATATAACAGAATCCTACATATGAAAAAGCTTTTAGTGCCAATATATTCCATACAAAACGATTTGGCTGACGTGAAGGCAGTAATCTATGGTTTAAGCACGGAGGGGTACGAGATAGCATCTAAACTTGCAAAGAAGAATGTTAACGTTGCAATCATAGACGAGTCACAGGGTAGCGCAATAACTCTACGTTCAGAAATTGCTAGAACCTACCCTAACGTGAATGCGCTTATAGATGATGAACCATTGCTGGGTCTGGAACCGCTTGACCTGGCTGTACATGCCGCAAGTTACCTCTTCTTCGCACCAAGAATAAGGAAAACGGGTCAAGAAGTAAAGAGTGATATTTCTACGAAATTCAAGGATGCGATTAAAGCATTGAATCGAGGCTCGTCGATAATCTACAACCTTCCTACTGGGGTAGGGGGAAACAATGAAAATATAGCGTTGATAGAGCATGTGACGGGCATGAAGGTAGGCTCCGATCTTAACTATTACTACATGCCCATAGGCCCGGAAAAATTTGAGAACCACCCGATCGGTTCCTTCAAATCAAAGACCGATAGTACCATGGTAAAATTCCTGCAGGACACTGAGGGAAAACCAAGATTCGTGGATCTTGGCTCTGCTGAATTTACGCATGCGATACGCGTGTTGGCACATTATTCATACGTCGCAAGCATATTTGAGATGTGCAAGCATGTTCAGGATTCTGCTGCAAGGGAACAGCTCGATCAAGAGGAGTTCAGGGAACTGTATATAGATGATATAACTAACGGTTTGTTTGACCTTCGGGCCATAAGCTCATCTTTAGAAGGCGCAGGTCCGCTGATGTATCTGGTTAACGGAAGCATAAAAGGTATGGAAAATTATGTCAAGTATCTGATAGATCAGATACGTGAAGTCCTGAAGAAGAACGAGTTGAAGGCTAGTAGAACAAGAGTTGCGATAGCATGGACTATTGACGTAAATGAAATGCGTGGCGATAAGTTAGATCTTCTTTCCACTCTTGAATTAAAATTGAAGGACTACATAGGGGATGTTGAAATACATCAGGGCGAAACATTCGACCTATACCATACGGATAAGACAACCATCACCATAGCATGCTCCAAGCATGACTACGAAACTGTTACCGCGAGTGGTCCGAAGTCCGATATGATACTCATGAAAGCAAATCCTCTATGCGAGGTTGTGCGACAGGGATAAGCTTATAGGTCTCATCAAAATCGGTATATTATTGCAATAATTATTTGTGGTGGTTGGCTTGGCCGAAACCAATCATGACGCTGATACAGAAATGGAAACGCTTAGGGAACAATTAAAGAAGAAAGAAGCTGAGGCTGAAGAATATCTTAACAAATACAAATACCTTCTTGCGGATTACGATAATTACAGGAAACGCGTTGAAAGGGAATCAGAAATAATAGTAAGGAGAGAGATTGAGAAATTTTTGATGAAGTTAATCGATTTGCGGGATGATTATGTGCGTGCCATAGAGACTGCTAGAAAAAGTGAAACCCCGGAAACAATAGTTGACGGACTGGAATCCGTACTTAAGAATCTGGACAGTATATTGAAGGAAGAAGGCGTTAAAGAGATAGATGCCATTGGAAAAGCATTCGATCCCAACGTTCATGAAGCTATATCATTTATTGACAATGATGAATATCCAGAGAATACTATTATTGTGGAGATCAGGAAAGGATATATGTTGAGCGACAGAGTAATAAGACCTAGCTTAGTAGAAGTTTCAAAGAAAACTAATGTTAAATCTGATGGAGAGTGATTGAATGGGCAAGATAATCGGTATAGATTTAGGCACAAGCAATTCTGCGGCGGCAGCCATCGTGGGAGGCAAACCAACTATCATACCTGCCGCAGAGGGTATAACCGTTGGTGGCAAGGCATTCCCGTCTGTAGTTGCCTTTACCAAGGATGGGCAGCTCCTAGTTGGTGAACCTGCAAGAAGACAGATGGTAACCAACCCAGAAGGCACCATTGTTGCTGCCAAGCGCAAGATGGGAACGGATTTCAAGTTCAGCGTTTATGGTAAGGAATACACGCCCCAGCAAATATCGGCCTTCATACTGCAGAAGATCAAGAAGGACGCAGAGGCTTTTTTGGGTGAAAGTGTTGACAAGGCGGTAATTACAGTTCCTGCTTATTTTAATGATAATCAGAGGCAGGCAACTAAAGACGCTGGTACAATTGCTGGCTTGGAAGTGGTAAGGATAATCAACGAACCAACGGCGGCGTCTCTTGCGTACGGTCTTGACAAGGCAGAGAAAGATCTGAAGATAATGGTCTTCGATTTTGGAGGTGGTACCCTAGACGTTACTATTATGGAGATGGGCGGTGGTGTCTTTGAAGTGAAGAGCACTTCTGGCGATACGCAGCTTGGCGGTACCGATATGGACAACGTATTGACAGATCACGTAGTTAACAAGTTCAAGGAAGAGAGTGGAATTGATCTAAGCAATGATAAAACCGCAATGACCAGAATAAGGGAAGCTGCGGAGAAGGCTAAAATCGAATTATCGTCAACAGTTACTACCGAAATTAATTTGCCATTCATAACTTATGATAGATCAACAAATGCTCCCAAAAACCTTGCGATGCAACTTACCAGATCAAAACTAGAGGAACTTGTAAGGCCTATAGTTGACCGATGTAGGTCATCAATGATACAGGCACTGGAAGATGCAAAGTTGAAACCAGATCAAGTTGATAAAATTATTCTGATTGGTGGACCGACACGAATGCCAATAGTGCACCAGTTCGTAGCAGGCGTAATGGGAAAGGAACCAGAGAGAGGCGTAGATCCCATGGAAGCGGTATCGATTGGCGCCGCAATACAGGGAGCAATCATTGCAGGTGATATTTCAAGGGATATCGTACTTTTAGACGTAACACCATTGACGCTAGGTGTGGAGGTTCTTGGCGGTTTGCGTGAACCGCTGATAGATCGTAACACAACAATACCTGTTAAGAAGAGCAAGATATTTACAACAGCTGCAGACTATCAGACTGCGGTTACAATACATGTAGTGCAGGGCGAGAGGCCTATGGCAGCCGACAATGTATCTTTGGGAATGTTCAACCTTGACGGTATACCTCCCGCCCCAAGAGGGATACCACAGATTGAAGTTACATTTGATATAGACTCCAATGGAATACTGCATGTATCTGCAAAGGATCTGGCAACTGGAAAGGAGCAGAGGATAACGATTACGGCAACAACGAAACTTTCGAAAGAAGAGATAGAGAAACTGAAGAAGGACTCGGAGCAGTTTGCGGAGCAGGATAGAAAGAAGAAGGAAGAGGCAGAAATAAGGAACGAGGCTGATAATCTGATTTATACAGCAGAAAAGCTGGTCAAGCAGGATCTGAAAGACAAGATTACAAGTGAACAGACAGAGCGGATCAACAAGGCAGTTGCGGCATTGAAGGAAGCACTCAATAGCACTGATATCAATAACGTGAAAGCAAAAATACAGGAACTGAAGAATGTTCTAGGCGAGATCAGTACCCAAGTTTATCAGGCAGCGGGCAGGGCTACAGGTGCCAGTCAAGGTCAGCCGGGCACTGATCAGGGCAAGCAGGGTCAGCAATGAGCAGCAAGAGAGATTATTACGACGTTCTAGGTGTGTCGAAGAACGCAAATGCTGATGAGATCAAGAAAGCGTATAGAAAGTTAGCGTTACAATATCACCCTGATAGAAATAAATCGCCAGATTCAGAGGAGAAATTCAAAGAGATTTCCGAGGCTTATGCAGTGCTATCAAATCCAGAAAAGAGGCAATTGTACGATACATATGGGTATGAAGGTCTTTCAGGCAGATATGCAAGCCCAGAAGATATCTTCAGGGGATCAGAAGCCAATTTTGAAGAAATATTCAAGGATATAGGTTTCGGATTTGGCGGTTTTGGATTCAAGGATATTTTTGAGACATTTTTTGGAAGGGGCGATCCATTCGGCTTCGGTTTTGGCAGAAGCAGACGGGGACAGGATATTGTCTATGAAGCCGAGATAACACTGGAAGATGTTCTACATGGAGTAGAACAGGAAATCGAATTATACAAAACTGCAACATGCGATGAATGCAAAGGTTCGCGTAGCGCACCCGGAACAAAACCTAGAACATGCTCCATATGCAATGGCAAGGGTCAGGTAAGGCATGTCATGAACCAATCAAGGTTCTCTACTTTTGTTACCGTGGAACCCTGTAGAACATGTAAAGGCGAAGGTGTTATAATTGATAGACCATGCAAAACATGCGATGGCAGAGGTCAGGTAAGAAAGCCTCAGAAATTTCGATTTAAAATACCAGCGGGCGTACAGGATGGCAATATGTTGAAGATCGAAGGAGCAGGGGAACCTTCGAACAGTGGTGTTAGCGGCGATCTATACATAAAAATACGAATAAAACCGCATGAGATTTTTGAACGATCTGATAGCGATATATTATACGAATTGAAATTACCATTTTCGAAACTTGCTCTAGGTACTGAAGTCAGGGTGCCAACGCTTGATGGTAACACATCCTTAAAAATTCCACAGGGAACGCAGCCAAATGCCATACTAAGGATAAAGGG
>Ga0114944_1000292_pt1 | contig 12706 bp, 8 predicted proteins | sample OV2TP2_FD_89582 | JGI IMG/M metagenome (GOLD analysis project Ga0114944, IMG submission 89582) | Hot spring microbial communities from Beatty, Nevada to study Microbial Dark Matter (Phase II) - OV2 TP2 | ecosystem: Environmental > Aquatic > Thermal springs > Hot (42-90C) | place: USA: Beatty... | reverse complement strand
ACGATGAGAGCACGAAGCCCGCAGAGGAGGGAGCATAGACGTCTCCTGAAGAGTCCCAAGAGAAAAGACGGGCAATTGCACAGCTCCTGCACGTCGAGACACGCTGGTGGAGTTGGCCAACATGCTGGCTCATCACGATAGCTATCCCGCTGTGTGTACTTCTAGGGGGAATATGGGCGGTATGGAGGTATCGCTGATGCAACTGGTTGCTGTGTGTCTCCTTGTGGTCGCCGCTCTCCTGAGCAGTCCTGGCGTAGGGCTGGCGGCCTGTACGACTCGTACCGTGTTTACGCCGAATGGCACGATCATCTGGTGCACCACCTGCTGTGTCGGGAGTCATTGCACCACGACCTGTTCCTAGGACGGACCACGATCTGGGCTCTGGCCCACGGGGGGAGATCTCCGCGCTCTCGCGCGTGACACCGGCATTGTCCGCAAGCCCTGAGAGGAGAGAAAGATGGCTCTGATACTCGCCATAGGCGAGGTCCTTGCCCTGCTCGCTGCCGGCTGGATGTTCTGTCTCGCCTGGCAGCGCCGGCACATCCGCGACACGCCGGTGTATATCTGGCCGAGGGAGGACCTCTGTGGGTGGCATCAGCGCCAAGAGTGTAACGCCCGTGCGCGGGAAGCGTTCGTCTACAGGCAGCTGAAGACTCCCGGGCTGCAAGCCCAGTGGGATAGCGGCCTGGGACGCGCATTCCCCTTGAACCACCTGAATTAAGGAGGACGTGCGCTATGACACAGGAGAATCGCCCACGCCGCACCATCACCGATCCCTCCACCCGGCGCATCCTCGCCTGGGTGGAGCGGCACACCGGGCCGCTCCGGCGGCTTCGTGTGCCGTCGCGTTGTAGCCACTGTCACCGGGCGCGGCGCAAGCGCTACAAGAGCTATTGCCGGCGCTGCGATAACGCCTACCAGCGTTGGTACTGGCACCGGACGCACGGAAGCCCGCCGGCGCTGGTGGAGCTGTACAGGGAAGCGTTTGCTGCTCGTGCCGCACCCGCACCAGTGAAGGCACATCTGCCGCTCGGCCGGCGCTGGTGCAGTTATCACCGGCAAGCATGCCGGGTCGAGACTTTCACGAGAAACCGGCGCGAGCCCGATGGGCTCGAACGGTACTGCCGCCGTGCCCGAAGCGAGTGGGCAGCGGCGAGAAAGGAGAACCCCCACCATGGAAGAGGGAAAAACCCCAGCAACCCCAACAGCGGACGCCGAGGAGGAGTGGACGCCCGGCGAACGTCTGCGGATGCTGCGGCAGCAACTCGGCTGGTCCCAGGCTCAACTTGGCCGGCAGTTGGGCTATAGCAAGGGGCAGATCGTGAACTTGGAGCGTGGCAGTACCCCCATGCGGCACTTCTTGATCGCGCACGTGGAGCAGCTCGTCGGACAAGTCCCGCCAGAGCGGCGGTTCCCCGCGAAATACCCTCGACGATATCCGCGAAAACACCCGGTTCGCGGGCCACGCGTGCTTCACCACTGGGACGTAGCGTTTGTCCTGGTGCGGGAGGTCAGCCAGAAATTCCCGTGCTGGCATGGCCCGGACCCGCACACCACGCCGATTGAGGCGCAGATTGACCAGCAGTGCCAGGGCGGAAGGTACCAGTTTGTGGTGCTCTTGCCGCCGACGCCCAAAGTCCCGCTCCGCAACACGCAGACGGTGACATGTGATAGGCACATGGTCAGTGCGCTCTACTGGCTGAAAAAGCAGTACGAGCGCACCGAGCAGAAGATTTTCCGCTACCGCAAAGACAAATGGTATCAGCGGTGGCTGGAAACCCTAGAGCGGCATGGGGTGCCGCAGGAGGAAAAGACAGATGAGTGACACGACTCCAGACCACATCACCCTCGTCCTGACCGCAGCAGCGATGGTGTTGGCAGAGGAGCAGGACGAGAAGGAGCCTTCATCCCATAGAGTGCTGCGCTCGCCTGCCACCTATCATGCGAGCAATATTTCAATCACCCTGCACATCAGAGGACAAGGAGAAGTGGGACTCCCAGCCTCCTGACCATGATATCCGCCCCGGAGCGTGGGCGCAGCCGTGGAACACCTGGGCCGAGTATCTGGCGAAAGAACAGGCACGCATTGCGGCAAACCCCGCCCGCAGCGCGGAGGTTCGGAAGAACACAAAGGGCACGTTGCGTGTGTGGGGAGACCGCAGAGCAGGATAGCACACACCCGCCCCTTTCCCTTCGTCCCGTGTTTTGTTTTGGGGGGCGGGGTTGGAAGCGCTATTGCTATGCCGCAGTGCCATGATTGCAAGCGGTCCTGCACGGTTATACACGGCCAGCGGGTGGGAGGCACGCTGTGTGCCCCTCGGAACGTTGGACCGGGACGTAAGGGGCCATACCAGAGGCGGTTCCTCCTGCGCTCGTTGCAGGATGCTACTACGCCCATGGCACCAGCATCAACTAGCTGGCCGGCGCCCGGCGCTGTGGACGGCCAACTCCCAACACGCTATACTCTGCTGGAAGGACCGGGCCATTTTCTCGTGCAAGATGGCTCCATCTGGGGAGTGCCAGAGTTGGGTATTTGACAAGGTTCGCTTTGGGTCAGGACAGCGGTCCTTGAAACTCGACCTGGGTTGTGCTATCGTAGCACAACCATGCGGCATAGACCTCCCCGTATGGTCTTTTGAGGGGCACTGAGCCTGGAAAACAGCTCGTGCCCCTTCTGATTTTTCAGCGACAAACATACCAGTTTTTCTTGGCGAGCAACACCGAACAAATGCTGCACGAGCCGAAGAAAACCTTCTACAAACATTGAACAGTGGGTGGAGACGTACTGGTTGGAGACAATCCCAAGGATACGCCATTCGTTCCGCCACGAGCACTCGCTATGGGGCAGGTCGTGTTGCCGGCGTCTCTGACTGGTGCGGTGAGCCATGAGGAGCAGGAGAGGCGCCTTGCCAGTGAGTCGCTCGGGCGTCTCAAGCACTACAAGCGCCCCCACGCCGTGGACACTCTCCTGGGCATCGTCCAACCGCCTCGTCAAGACGGCACCTGTTACGCTGTCAGCTGAGGATGGTGTGGACCTCGAACACGCCCTCGCAGCGTACGAGGCGAACGTTCCACACAAGGAGCAGGAGCACAGCATGATGTCCTACAATCCTGACGAACACCCCATGGAAGAACTATTTCTGCACTATAGCGAACTCGAACGATGCCGGGATCTGGTCCTCTGGCGTGCCCATCATTATCTGCGCGAGGGAATACGCTACGAACTGCGCTACTATCCAGATCCGTTCGCATCCTACGGAAAGGTGAAGCTGGTTTCCCTCATCTACAATGATGTCATTGACTCTCTGGACTGGAGCCAGGAAAGATGGTCTCCAGGGCAGCGATGTCCAGACGGAACATATCTCATCGCACGAGGCCATATTGACGACTCGACGTGCCCGCCGACACCCAATGCCAGTTGTACCGCAGAGAGACGCCAGGCAGTGCAGCGTGTCCTTGCTGTACTCTACGATTCCCACACGACTACCGTGCCATCAGATCCCCCAACTCCTGCTGTACCCGCCGCTTCGCCTGGCGGGCGGCCTCGCTGAACCGTTGCTGGATCGCCTTGCGCTGCTGTTCAGGCGTGAGGCGGTCCCACCCGGCGCTGTTCACCAGTGCATCGAGCCGTGGCCGCACCAATTCTCCCCGCAGCCGCATCATTTCCCGGTACGCCTCGCGGGTGTACGCCTTCCCCGTCTCATCAGTCTTACTCATTGCCCCTGGGAAGTAGCGCAGCTGCTGGAACGCCTGCTCGACCGGATCATCGGTGGCATAGCCGCGTTCAAACGGCGGAATCACAATGGGCAGAAGTTCCCCAGCGAGAGACGTCCGCCGTGTGAGAGGTTCCCCAAAGATATCCCGGCGGATCGGCGGACCTGCCTCGGTATAGACACCCGCGATATTCTGCGCCATCAGCGTTTCCCAGAAGCCTTCGGGTTGCCGCACCACGGTTTGCCCTGCTGGCACGCCAGGCACAGCTCCGAGGCTATCCACCGCCCGGATCATCGCCCGCTGCAGCCCAGACCATGGGGTCATCATCGTGGCCAGTTGTCGCACGATCCCCTTCGGAATATCGCCCGTTTCTCGCCCACGTTGAGTCGCCTGAGCAAACTGTGCGGCTCCCGCGAAATACGAGCTGTCCAGGATATTGACGACCATAGCCTGCGACGCCACCGTGGCGAGAGCGAGCGTATCCTGCAGGGTGCTCGTCGGCACCTCATTGCGCCGCAACTGCCTCGCTTCTAAGCGGTCCATGGCGGTAAACGCCGACAACGCAATGGAGAGCGGTAGACTAATGGGCTCAAAGCGCCGCCAGGACACCCACGTATCGCCGACGCGGACACTATTGGGGAGTTCCCCGCGCCTGAACATGGCCTCCCGCTCCTCGGGATCGTCCGGGGCTGGCCCGGTGATGTTCCCCTGGAACCAGAAAAGCCAGACGGCGGCGGCCATCATGGTGCCGATGATATTCTTGGCAAACATCATCGAGGCTTCAGGCGTGAAGGCTTCCCGTCCTGGATACGGCAACCACCCGGCCCATTTCAGCGTCTCGGACTTAAAATACCACGGCCCGACCGTCAGCATGGGAAGCAGTTCGAGGCCACGGCGCAGCAAGTTATCGGGGGTTTGGGCAAAGGGGAAGAGCGTCCGCCAGATAAACCCCAGGCCGTATGGCATCCCCCGCGGTTTCTTGATAATGAGTTCTCCCACCTGACTCATCGGCGCATGAAACGTCAGCTCTTTGCTGTAATCGAGCACCTCGCCGAAGACGTCCGTCCGCTCGCGCACCTGGGTCTGTTGCCAGTCCCGCATCCAGTCTTCATCCAGACGTCCGAGCTCCCGCCGATTGGCCTGCTCGGCCAATGCCCGCATCCTCGCATTAAAGACGGCCTCCCGTATCGCCACATCCCCGGCATTCAGCCCGCGCGACGTCGCCGTAACCCATGGGGCTAAGGCTCGCATCCAGGCATGCGGCGAGCGCTCCCATGCCCCGAGGCTCTCGTCGACATCTCGACGCATCGGGGTGTCGACGCGGTGGAAGAGTGGGATCGTTTCCGCTCGCGGGTCGCCCCGCCAGAGCCACCACGCATGTTGCAGCATCCGCCCGGTCCCTTTGAGGTTTTCCGTAAACGTCCGCAGGGCCACATCGGCGTAAATCTGCTGTTCCCGTTGCCCTACCCGACTGGTAATGCGATCAATCCCGGCCGCGAGGGGCTCGACGAGCCCCTGGTGAAAGAGCTGATAGCCGGTGGTCGTCCATAGGTTGGTGTTCCATGTCTGGACGTTGTAGAGCCAGGAGTAGTAGAGTTCCCACCAGTAGTGGGCGAGCGTCGGTGGCCTGATCCGCATATCCGCGAGGGTCGTGATATCCCCTTTGGCAAACGCCTCCCGCAACTGGCGCTCAAACTCCGCCTTTTGCTCGTCGGTGAGCTTGCCGGAGCGGTAATACTCGTTCAACTCCTGGTGCTTCTTCCAATAGATGGTTTGCCCACTCACGTCCTCACGCTGCATCCGTAGCACCCGCGCCGCCTCCGATACCGCATTCGTGGCGTAGTGGATCATCGCGTTGGACACTTCCCAGGTGGCTTCAAACTCGGCAAACGCCTCTGGACTCAGCATCCCCGTCTGGAGCGCCCCATAATTCATCTGCCAGAGGTCAAGGGATTCTGATTGGAGCGCCACGATCTGGGACGCGAGCGCCCCTCGTGGCATCGTGGCGCTTTCTGGACCGCCGAGCCTGGTCAGAAACAGGGAACGTTCATTGGGATCGCGCTGCCAGCTTTCTCGAATCTCCCTGGCCTGCTCATTGATGTACATCACCGGCACCACAGGCTTCTCAAAGAACGCATGTCCCTCGTCGTTCCGTTGTTGCAGATAGGCAATCTGATTGGGGCTCATGGCGTTGGTGACCGCCGCATATTCCAGCAGACTTTTCAGCTCAGTGCGGTACGTGGCCCCGCGCCGTGGAGTGGCGGGTGGTACCTGTCTCGACGTGGCCTGCTGCCCCAGTGGTGGGGTGGGTGGCCCGAGACCGGGCAGCGCTGGTTGCTCCTCAGACGTATCAATGACCTGGAGGCGTCCCTGCGCTGGCCGCAAGAACGCTTGGAGCCTGGCGCGGTCGCCTGGAAAGACAAAGCGAGAAGCGCCGAGCAGCTCACCCGTCTGTGGGTCATAGCGGTCCACCAACACTTCGTCGATATTTTCCTCTCGGATCGTCCGCATCACTTGCTGTTGTTGGGCAGGGGTGAAGGGGTCCCCCATTTCCAGGTTGAGGCTTTGCCCCTGGATCACCCACCGCACCGCACCCGTCTCTTGCCGAAACGTTGTTGGTGGGGTTTCTCCTGAGGATGCAGGCCCTGTCACCTGGGCAATCTGCTCATGAGCCATCTCCCCTGGTGTCCCTGTGGACATGTGCAAGAGACTGCCATCCGGCAAGAGATACCCGGCTTCACGAGGATTCGTCGTCGTGCCAAAAACCTCGGTCGCCCTGGTGAGAAGAGGATTGGGCTCAGCACTCAACTGTCCGGCGACACCGATACCCGCACCGCCTTCCCGCTGGAAGAGTGCCCCACTGCGCACCTCCCGCACAATGTGTCCGGTGGTTTCGATGCCCGCCAGCCGTGCGAGGCGGTCGAGGAACTGCTGGACTTTGCGGATGACCCGCATGAGGGGAGACGTGACAAAGGCTTTCGTGTTGGTGTTAAGCCTGGCTGCCAGCAAGTTGGCGCGGTTCTCGGCAGTGGTCTCCTGCCCCTGGCGTTGCAGCGTGCGGTTGAGCGTCTCGATGTCCTGCGCCGTGAATAGCCCCATATCCTCAAAGACATGCTCGCCTTCATGGAACAACGTTTCTGCCGTGCGCTCCTCCGTCACTTCAATACGGAACAGCCCCTGGCCGAGCCGCGTGGCACGGCCCACGACGACTTGCCCTGGGGCCAGCGACGTCTGCCCCGTGCTGAGCTCGAGTTCTGCCTGCGATGGCGTGATGTGCGCCACGGTGATGACATCGACGACGGCGCCCTGTGCAGGCAGATGCACCCGGATCGTGCCATCGTCCAGCACCTCCACCTTCTGGCCACGGAAGAGGAGGCGCTGCACTTCCTCCGCCGTGACGGGCCCCTGGCCGGCTGTGCGGTTAGCGTCGAGAACCGAGAGGCCGGATGATCCTCGGAGGATATCTAAGGCCCGCCGCGTCGCTACAAAGACGCTGGGGAATAACTCCTCACGTAATCGATTGATCACCGCAGTAATCTGTGTCCCAAAATACTCGTGCTGACGGAGAGCAGCGGCCACCTGGTTCCATTCTTGCACGGAAAGAACTCGTGGGACATCTCCCCCTAATTGTTGCTCCCCGCCGGGCGCTGCGGGAGGAACGGGAGGAGGCGCGCTTGGGATGTCCGTTCCTTCGACAACGTCGGTATTGGTTTGGGCTGGAGGCTGGCTCGATACGCGGCGAGCGCGGCGTCGGCGCGTGCCTCGTTGAACCCCGCCCGCTGCCGGAGCACTTGGAGGAATCGTTCGGTTTGCGGTTCGAGTGGTATCATACTGTTCTCTCACAAGGATATCAGCGTTGCGCCACATTCCCAGAGCTGATGGCACGACGCTTGGGGCTTCTGTCGAGATCTGACGCGGGGCACCGAGCTGCCGCACCAGATCGTGATACATCTGAAACAGGTGTGCAATCTTTTCCCGTGATCCTTTATAAAACTGGTCATCCAACAACACGGCGACGGTCTGCGCCTCTGTCGATATCGACTCTTCTGGTTGGGCAAAAAATCCCCGCTGATCGAGCCAGTGTTGGACGGACTCCCCTTTCTCCAGGGCATTTATGGTATTCGCCGCTTCGGCCAGCGCTGGCCCAGGATGCAGGGGATATGCCCGCCCAGCCTGCGTATCGACTGCGAGGCGGGCATAGAGTGCTACTTTCTGTTTGAGCGCTTCCCCCAGGCGTAGCCTATGCTCTTCCGCACTATTCGTCAGCCGTTGTATCCCCTGGACATCTTCTCCATAGGCAAGCACGTATAAGGCGCGCTCCACCCGCTCAATGCCTGCATTATTCAAGTTCCCTTGCCGGTCAAAGAGGGTGTCGTACTGTTGGATGGGGAAGACATGCTGTTTCAGATCACGACGGAAGCCATCATTCGCGTGACTCCGGTAATCGGCGCGTCCGCTCGGCTGAAGCACGAGCCGATCCACAATCTCTGGCGTGAGGCGTCTGGCATCCTGAATGGCCTGGCTGATTGGGTCAACAGCCCCCACATCGCCCACATTGGCTTCTTCGGCAAAACGGATGGTTTGCTCCGGCGACAGAGGGGTCTGGAGTACCCGTCGCACCACAGGGTTCGCCATCGCATCGACAGCACCCGGATCAATCCCTAAGCTCTGGGCTTGTTGCCGTATAAACGCACGCAAGCGCTGGGCGCGCACGCCCCCTTCAGCATACACACGCTTGAGAAAGAGATCACGAAGATTTCCGGAAATCACATGGCCTTCCTGATCCCGTAAGGGGGCTCCACGAGCCGCATCTGTATCATCAAGCAACCGTTCAAACTGCGGGTCCGCCAACATTTTGAGGAGTTTGCCTTCGGTCGCCTGGTCGATGGGACCGCCAGCCCGTCTGGTAATGCGCGGTTGTTTGGCCTCGGGAAACCCTGGCTCATAGGAATTGATCGCGGCACCGAGATCCTCAATAACGAGTTGCGTTTCAAGATAGGGAAGGCCGAGTTCGCGGGCGACACGGTTTTCTTCCGTCCGCACCACCCCCGGGCGCCCACGAAGGACTTGAGGCCCTGCTACCTCCGCTTCTGCTTGAGGGACGACGACTTGTTGAGCTGCCTCCGCAGCGCTGGGTGGCTGACCCACACGAGGAGCGCGTGGAGGAATCCCGCGCCGGGCAAACGCTGCTTCTTGGGCTGTAGGCAAGGGCTGTGTCCCAGTAATCTGAGCCTCAATCGCTGCTGCTGGTCGTGCCTGGAGCGGACCAACAGGAAGCTCTTGGACAGGCAATCCCTGACTTCTTGCTGCCTGAGCAACGGCGAACTGCTGTACGGCTTCGGCTTCTGCCGCTTGGGCACTCTGGATATCCTCTGTGGTTTGCACGGGCAGGGTGAACGGCAGTGGACGGAGCTGTTGCGTGAGGCGAAAATGCTGTTGGAGCAATGCCTCATAGAACGCCTGGCGGTCAAGCAGCGACTGGACGTCTTCGGTCGTCCCCCGCTCTAAGATCATCTGATCGAACCGTGAGAGCCGTTGCTGGAGCACATCAGGCGTTTGCTGGAGAGCTTCGCGGATCTCCTCTGGCGGGATGGTAGGGAATTGGGCAGAAAGCAGGTCTTCTTGAAGTCCACCATACCGGACAACTGCTGTACCAGGAGGAGCACTCTCTGGCGCAGGAGGAGCACTCTCTGGCGCAGGAGGAGCACTCTCTGGCGCAGGAGGCTGTTCCGAGGCAAGCGCTGCTGGAGATGCCCCTTGTTCTGCGGCGCTCCGTGCTTGTTGTGCAAAGCGTGAGGCTGCCACTTGGCGGCGTGCCTCCGTTTCTGCTTCAGGCCCCAGAACAATCCCTGCCGCCTCTGGTGTTGATGCTGCGAGGAGGGTGAAGGGCAGTGGGTGTATACGACCTGGCGAGGGCGGTGGCGAGGGCGTGGAGAGAGCGGTGATGACCTGCTGCTGCTCCTCTGGGGATAATGCGTCCCATGGACGCCGGACATCTGCCGTGCCCCCGAGCCACAGACGTCGGCCAACGTCTGTGGCATTGTCCCAAAAGCTCTCGGCCCTGGCAGCAGGATCAGGTGCCTGCGCTGGCGGTGGCGAGGGCGAGGGCGTCGTAGGAGTAGCGCCTTGCTGCGTCTGGTTCCCTGGTGTGGTGAGTGGTTGGGGGCGTCCTCTTGCCACCTGTGCCAAGGCCACACCACCGGGGATCAGCGCGGAAGCCACAGCCGTAGGGCCCACGACAGCGCTCACCGCTTCGCTTGGTGTGGGAGGGACTCCAGGGGCACCCGCTTGCTGCAGCGCCTGGAGCCGTTCTTCTCCTAGCGCGGCACGTTCGATTGCCGTCTGCCCTACGGCCTGGGCAACTTCCGTGGGGACTTCTCGCGCCAGCGAGCGCACATACTCTTCTCCTGCTCGCCCTCCCGCTTGCAGAATCTTGTTGGCTCCCTCCGGGAGAAGGCGCCCGACGACATATTCCCGTGCGGCCGCAATCCCTGCTGCTGTTTTGGGGAAGAAGCGTCCTTGCAAGAGGAACGCCGCGGCCGTTTCTCCTACCGCTTCCACGCTCCCGGCGCCAATTGCCGCTGCATATATTTCTCCTGTGGAGAGTCGTTGTGCTTCGGGGAGAAAGGCGTTGAGCTTTTCGAGTCGCCCACGGGTTTCGCTCAGTTGCGCTGCACCAAACAGCCCACCCACGACCAAAGGAATCGCCGCCGCCCCGGTGAGAGGCGCCGCAAGCGCGGCCATCCCCAGGGCTCCGAGTGACGTTCCAGCAGCCCGAATGCCCTGTTCCAGGATACCCGGCCCGGGAACCGGCCCTTCCTGTTCTATCGCCTCGGCGATAGGCTCGGCTACGGCCCGTACCACGGGGAAGGCGCTTGCGGCCCGAAAAGGCAACGCAGCAATGCCGACAGCCGCACCGAAGAGCCCAGCAGGAATCTGGGCGAGCACGCCACGCTGCTGGGCTTCTACCTCTGGCCCAGGATACAACGCCTGCACACGGCGGGCGATGGCGCCTTCGATGTCATAGCCGACTTGCTGCCCCTGCTGGCCTACCGCAGCGGCGAGGGAAGGAGTAGTGGGCATGCAGTCTCCTTACGGTGCAAGCCGCTGTGCATAACCAACTTTCCCTCGCACAATGCGTAAGACCCACTGCGCTCCCCCAGGGACGGGGACAATGTACCTTCCATCTGGCAGGGATGTGTGCGATGTCAACTTGTATGCTTCTCTCGTCTGTAGATACGGTGGAGCTGATGCTAATTGGCTTTCAAGAACTTGACCGGCCTCTACAACCGAGGCCGGTGTTTCGCCGAGGGGGGAGAATCCTGCGGGTCCGAGGATTTCTCCCTCACGTCTCGCTTCCGCAGGCTTCAATATCCCCCCCAACGTTCCAGCTGCACTCCGCAACGATACAGCCCGCTGCTCAGCAGAAGCAGGGATGCCAGCCCCTGGCGGTGGCGCGGTACCCCCTGTAGCCCCTGCTGGCGGTGGCGCGGTATACCCATACAACTCGGCGGCCATTGCGACCGTCGCATTTTTTCGCTCTTGTTCAATAATCGCCTTAATCTTTTTGTCTTCGACCTCTGGGACGGCTGCCACTTTATACTTGGTTTTGTAGTCCTGAATCTGCGTGTCATAGCTTCGGCGGAGACGCTCCGAGATGTCCCCAACTCGCTGGTTAAAGGTTGCCCCAAAATCAATACTCGCCCCTGCCACGGTATGCAATTCCCCAGGGCTGTAGAGCATCGCAACGGTGTCTGGCACATTTTTGACAAAACTTTCAATGGCGCTCTGGCGTTTCTCTGGAGACAACGTGGCCTCAGGAAAGAGGCTACTCAAACTCCCCACAAGTGTTCCATAGGACTCAATCTGGCGCGGCGTCACCATAATCTCGTTCGTTTGTGCATCGCGTGGGGCATTATTCAAGAAATCCGAGGCAAAGGTTTCTAAGAGTGCATTGCGCTTTGCCGCAATGGCTTTGCCGCGTTCCGGCCCCCATTTTGACATTAACTGTTGTTCATTAAAGGCCAAGACATGTCTGAGGGGATAGACCTTGTCAGCCGCTTCGCGCTCGGCTTTGAGCTTCAGCCCTTGCTCCAAATAGAGCGTTGCATGCGCCTGCTGGGCGGCAGCAGCACTTTTTGCCGCAGCGGCCTTTTCCCCTTCGTATCGCAGCAGCCCCGTGTGATAGCGTGTGGTTTCGGTGAGGACATCCCGCCGATGTTGGGCGACATCCGCTTGCTCGCGGGTCTGCCGTTCTTCCGCCGTACGGGCAATATCGACTTGTTGCTGGCCAAGTGCCTGCTGCAGCTCCTGCAAGCGGCCACGGGCACCCGCTTCGGCAAGCGAGACGCCGATCCTCGCCTGCTCGAGCTGCCCTTGCTGTTGGAGTTGGGTGCCACGCAAGGCGAGTTCGCCCAGGCTCACTTCGCGTTGCAGCGCCTGGTCCCGACGACGAGCCTCTGACTCCAGAAGAGACCCAAAGGCCGCCCCGGCATCGCGGAGCGCCAGTCCTATATGCCCATTGGCCATACTCGCCTCCTTAGTCCAACCAGGGGACATCCCGTACGTCTGCCCATGTCCATGCCTTCATGACTTCAATACTCACCAGTATCCCCTGGCTATTCCTGTCGCCACTGGCAGGATGACTGAGCGTTATCCCATACGGGATTCCACAGACGAGTTTCTCACCTACATGGCGAGAGAAATACCAGCGCAGCGCATGCGGACATACAAGCCACGCTTTTCCAAGAGACGGGACGTAGTGCGCCCATATATCCGCTTTCGTCGCCATAAGCCCTGACTGGGACTGTCTATAGGTATTGCGTAGCTCAAAAAAACAACGCCCTGTTTTCTCAGCTTTGAAGTCTGTTTTCACTTCGACGGTACGCTTTGTCCCATAGGGCAAGATAAAGCAGGCATCATACTGAGCCAACTCTTCGTCAGGAGGGGCGAAAACCTCCCTAGCGTGCCAGTGCTTGGCAAGACAGTCTTT
>Ga0114944_1000290_pt1 | contig 12791 bp, 9 predicted proteins | sample OV2TP2_FD_89582 | JGI IMG/M metagenome (GOLD analysis project Ga0114944, IMG submission 89582) | Hot spring microbial communities from Beatty, Nevada to study Microbial Dark Matter (Phase II) - OV2 TP2 | ecosystem: Environmental > Aquatic > Thermal springs > Hot (42-90C) | place: USA: Beatty... | reverse complement strand
TCATGAAACTGCTCGGCGACGCGAGCGACACCAACTCGAGGGCGTTCACAGCCCGACGGCAAGAGCGTCGGCAGGCGTTCCATGCGCTGCTGCGGAGTCTGGCGCATGCGCTCGCACAAGGGAGCTCCCGGCCACCGCTCGGCCGCGTGTTCGAAGACGCGCTTCGGCGCGCCCTTCCTTTTTGCGACGTACGTTTTCGCGACGCGGCTGCACCATCCGATCGCGCGCGCGCCGGGTCGGACGCCGAGGCAATCGCCTTCGAAGTGCCCGGACCCAACCCCAGATCCCGCGGCGTGCTCGAGGCCACCTTCGATCCCTCCTGCGGCGTGGGCGAGTGGGACTTCCAGCTGCTTGGTGCTGCGGCGAATCTGGGCTCGTGCGTGCTCGAGATCGATCGCGCCCATGCGCAGATCGCACGCATGAATGCGACGGCCTGGGCCAGGCCACGCGATGGCGCCGCGCCGCTCATCGGATCGACGCCGGCGATGCAGACGCTGCGGTCGAAGATTCAGCGGGTGGCAGCCACCGGCTTCACGGTGCTGCTCGAAGGCGAAAGTGGGGTGGGCAAGGAACTGGTGGCTCGTCAGATCCACGAGTTGAGCGACCGTCGCGGCGGTCCGTTCGTGGCCGTCAACTGTGCCGCGCTCGTCGAGACGCTTCTCGAAGCGGAGCTCTTTGGCATCGAGGACCGCACAGCCACTGGCGTGCGCGGCCGGCGCGGCAAGTTCGAGCATGCGGACGGCGGCACGCTGTTCCTCGACGAGGTCTCGGATCTGTCCTTATCCGCCCAGGCGAAGCTCCTGCGGGCGATTCAGGATCTCTCCGTCGAACGGGTCGGCGGCTCCGTGTGCCGTCGTGTCGACATCCGAATCGTGGCCGCGACCAACCGGCGCCTGGCCGACCTGGTCGAACGTGGTCTCTTCAGGACGGACCTCTTCTACCGTCTGGGTGGCGTCGACATCCACGTGCCGGCCCTCCGCGAACGGCGGGCCGACATCCTGGAGCTGGCGCGCTACTTCCTGGAGCGCCATCGCACGACCAGGTCCCTGCGCCTGTCCGCCGCGGCTTCCGACGCGCTGACGACCTATCACTGGCCCGGCAACGTGCGCGAGCTGGAACGCCTCATGGAACGGGCGATCGCGCTGGCCGAGGGTCCCCTGGTCGAGATCGACGATCTGTCGCCGTGCGTGCGCGGCGACTACTCGATCGCCCTGCAGCCTTCACTCGACCGCCACGAGACGATGAGAACCTGGCAGGGTCGGTACGCCCGCCTGGTGTTCGAACGGTGTGGGAGAAACAAGCGTCAGACATGCCGTGTGCTGCGGATCAGTTATCACACGCTCGTGACCTATCTGCGGTACCCGGTCGACGCCGCCGCCGAGCGGCAGGACGCGCACTGGCCGCGGGCGATCGAGCGCGGCCAGCGGACCTATCCCTCACTGGTGGAGGCGTGACATGTCGCGATAGGAACCTGACGCTCGACGATCGCCGGGAGTCTCCGGCACAACGTAGCAGACGGGACAGGGTCAACGGGTCGAGTCGTCGCGCGTCTGCTCCAAGGCGGCGATGTCCATGCACATCGCCTCAGACCGATGGTCGGAGGTAGGGTCATGCGTGTGGTCACCAGATCGAGTTGGATGCTCGGATTGTTCGCGATCGGCGCGATCACGGCGGGGCCGTTCGATCGCGCGGACGGCTCGCCGGTTCTTGGAGGCCGGCAGGTCTTGGCCCCCACCGCCGCGCTGGCGCCGAGGCACGCGCCCGGTTCGAGGGCACTCGTGGCCGCCCTCGAGCCGACGCGGCTCGCCGCCGGTGCTGCACCCCAGGTCACGCGTCTCGAGGCCGCAGACCTGACGCTCGCGTTCGCTCAACTGGATGACGGCTCACTCGAGATCGCGGGTCGCGCCGGCGAGCTGACGATCCGCAAGACCGTGCAACCGCAGGGCGATGTTGTCCTGGAGCTTGGCGCAGACAACGACCGCGTCATCCTGCAGGCCGCAACGCACTCGGTCAGCGTCAGACGCGGTGCGAAGCACGTTGTTCTTTCGCCTGTCGAGGTGACCGAGGACGACCTCGATCAGGTGCGTCGTCTGCTGGCCGATTCGCGGGCCGTCGTGCTGCTCCGCCGTCTTGGCGCGGCGGTCTATGCCGGTCAGGACGACTCGCCAGCGTCGGCGGCGCTCCTGATGGCCGACGCCGTCGTCGGCATGCTCACGGGCGACGGTGGCGCGCCCGCTCGAGTCGCGAGACATTTCGCCAGGCACGCGGCCGGCAGGCTGCGGCGGGCTGCGCTCGGCACCGACTGCTACCGAGAGTGGGAGCAGTTGGTGGTTCGCGCGATGAACGAATTCCTCAGCTGCTTCGCTGACACGCTCTGGTATGCCCCGCTCCAGTACCTCTGCTCGTTCCGCTGGTTTCTGCAGGCCGAGTCGGCCTGGTTTCAGTTTCTGAGCTGTTCGAGTTTCCCGACATAGGCCACGCGGACGCCGACCTCCAAGGAGACCGACACACATGAGACGCGCACTCGCCCTGCTGGTGGGAATCATTGTAGGCGTCATGCTCGCCGGCGCTGCGGCGCCCCTGGCCCTCGCGCTGGTGCCACCTGAACTGCGGGGACCGCGTCTCGTGTGGTTCGTCGGCTCCGCGACCGTCCTCATCGCGGCGGTCGTGAGCTGGGTCGTATCGGCGACACCGCGCGAGTGACCTGTCCGTCGTCCGCCTCTTCCTTGACCGTGCGCGAACGCGCATAGTACCGTTGCGTGCCTCGCTCGGGCGTCCCTCTCAATGGAACAGGCTGCCGCTCCCGCCCTCAGGAAGACGCCGCTCCACGCTCGCCACCGTGCCTTGGGCGCGCGGATGGTCGCCTTTGGTGGCTGGGACATGCCGATCGAGTACGCGGGCATCGCCGCTGAACACATGGCGGTGCGCGAACGCGCTGGTCTGTTCGACGTCAGCCACATGGGCGAGATCGAGATCGCCGGCCGCAATGCGCTCGACGCCGTGCAGCGCATCTCCTGTAACGACGCGTCGCGGCTCGAGGCGGGGCAGGCTCAGTATTCGGGGCTCCTGACCGAGGCGGGTACGTTCATCGACGATCTGCTCGTCTATCGCCTGGCGGCACACCACTTCCTGCTGGTTGTCAACGCGTCACACATCGCTGAAGATTACGCGCATATCGCGCAGCACATCAGGACCGTCGGGGACGCGGTCGCGGTCGATGCCAGCTCGCGGTACGCGCTGCTCGCCGTGCAGGGCCCGCGCGCGCACGACGCCCTGCAGCCGTTGACGGGCGTCGATTTGGCGACGGTCAAGTACTACCGGTTTCATCACGGAGAAGTGGCCGGCGCGCGCGCGACCATCTCACGGACAGGCTATACGGGCGAGGACGGTTTCGAGATCTTCGTGCCCCCGTCCTTCGCCGATCGGACGTGGCAGGCGATCGTCGAGTCGGGCGGTCCGTCGGGCCTGGTCCCCTGCGGGCTCGGCGCGCGCGACACGCTGCGTCTCGAGGCTGGCATGCGTCTCCACGGCAGCGACATCGACGAGACGACGACCGTGCTGGAGGCCGATCTCGGGTGGATAGTAGGCTGGGACAAGCCCGATTTCGTCGGTGCGCAGGCACTGCGCCGGCAGCGGATCGCCGGGATCGGCCGCAGGCTCGTCGGATTCGAAATGCTGGACCGGGGGATCGCGCGCCATGGCTACGACGTGTTCGTCGACGGCGTGAAGGTCGGCCGCGTCACCAGCGGAACGCAGACGCCGTTCCTGAAGCGAGCGATCGGCATGGCGTACTTGCCGCTCGGACGGACCGCGCCGGGCACCGAGTTCGAGATCGACATCCGCGGACGGCGCGCACGGGCGGGCGTCGTGCGGTTGCCGTTCTACAAGCGCGGCAAGTGAGACCGGAGTCACCCATGGCGTATCCGACGGGGCTGAGGTACACGAAGAATCACGAATGGATGGAAACGATCGGTGATTCCGCACGCGTCGGTATTACCGACTACGCGCAGCAACAGCTGGGCGACGTCGTGTACGTGGAACTGCCCGAAGTGGGCGCCCGCCTGAAGGCCGGGCAGTCGTTCGGCACCATTGAGTCGGTCAAGGCCGTCTCCGAGCTCTATGCGCCGGTATCGGGCGAGGTCGTCGAGGTGAACACGATGCTCAAGGACATGCCCGAACTCGTCAACAAGGACCCGCATGCGACGTGGATGATCGTCTTGAAGCTCCTCGATCCGGGCGAACAGGCCGCCCTGCTCGACGCCTCCCAGTACGCGGACCTGGTGCGATGAGGGTCGGCAGACAACCCGCAACCGGCGAGGAGGCCGGGCCCGCAGCCGAAGGAACCGGCGTCTCCGAGCGTCCCGACTCGTTCCGTTCTCGACACATCGGGCCGCGCGAGATCGACGTCGAGCAGATGCTCGCGCAGGTGGGCGCCGCATCACTCGACGCCCTGATCGATGAGGCCATCCCGGCTCGGATTCGTCTCGGCAGCAAGCTGGAGCTGCCGGCCGGCCGTCCCGAGCACGAGTTCCTCGAACATCTGCGCGAGGTGGCGACGGCCAATCGCGTCTTCACGTCCTACATCGGCCTCGGTTACTACGACTGTGTGACGCCGAGCGTCATCCTGCGGAACGTGCTCGAAAACCCGGGCTGGTACACGCCGTACACGCCGTATCAGGCGGAGATTGCCCAGGGCCGCCTCGAAGCGCTCCTCAACTTCCAGACCATGGTGGGAGACCTGACGGGGATGGACGTCTCGACGGCGTCGCTGCTCGACGAGGCGACCGCTGCCGCAGAAGCCATGACGATGATGTACCGGGTGCAGAGCCGGCGGATTTCGAACGCCGGGGATGCGCCACGGTGTTTCGTCTCCGACGGGTGCTTTCCGCAGACCATCGCGGTCCTGCGATCGCGGGCCGAACCGCTTGGAATCGAGCTGGTGGTGGGCGATCATCGGAGCGCTGCTCTGGACGACCGCGTCTTCGGCGCGATTGTGCAGACACCCGACGAGGCGGGCCTTGTCCACGACCTGCGAGCGTTTATTGCACAGGCGGGGGAGCAGGGCATGCTGGTCGCAGTCGCGTGCGACCTCTTGAGCCTGACGCTCCTGGCGCCACCGGGCGAGGCGGGCGCCGACGTCGTGTTTGGCAGCTCGCAGCGATTCGGCGTGCCCCTGGGGTACGGCGGACCGCACGCCGCGTTTTTCGCCAGCCACGAGCGGCACGTGCGCCAGATGCCGGGGCGGATCATCGGGGTGTCGGTCGATGCGCAGGGCGCTCGCGCCTACCGCATGGCCGTGCAGACGCGCGAGCAGCATATTCGCCGCGAGCGCGCCACGTCGAACATCTGTACCGCACAAGCCCTGCTGGCCAACATGGCGGGGTTCTACGCGGTCTATCACGGGCCACGCGGTCTCAGAGCCATCGCCGAGCGCGTGCACGGTCTCGCGGCGAGCCTCGAGCGCGGGCTGGCCGCCCTCGGTGTTGAACAGGTGAACGCGCAGTATTTCGACACACTGCGTGTCCGCGTGCCAGACGCGTCGCGTGTCCGGGAAGCCGCGCTGGCCTCGCGCGTCAATTTCCGATACCGCGACGATGGCACGATCAACATCGCGCTTGACGAAACGACCAGTGCAGCCGCGGTCGGTTCAATTCTCGAGGTGTTCGGCAAGGCCGTCGGTCGTTCCAGCACGGCGCCCGCGGAGGTCTGGCCGGCTCGCGGCGGCTATCCGCCCGAGCTGGCCCGGACATCCCCGTTTTTGACTCACCCGATCTTCAACAGCCATCATTCCGAGCTGGAGATGATGCGGTACATCCGCAGCCTCGAGCGAAAGGACATCGGCCTCGACACGTCGATGATTCCGCTCGGGTCGTGCACGATGAAGCTGAATGCCGCATCCGAGATGCTGCCGATCACCTGGCCGGAGTTTTCGAAACTCCATCCGTTTGTGCCGGTGGACCAGGCACGGGGCTTTCACCAGGTGTTCGGGGAACTGACGGCGGCGCTCGCGTGCATCACCGGGCTGCCGGCCGTGTCGCTGCAACCGAACTCAGGCGCGCAGGGCGAGTACGCGGGGCTGATGGTCATTCGGGCCTACCATCGCGCATCCGGCAATGGAGACCGCGACGTCGTGCTCATCCCCTCGTCCGCTCACGGCACCAATCCCGCCAGCGCCGTCATGGCCGGCCTGCGCGTCGTCGTTGTTGCCAGCACGGGGGAGGGCAGTATCGACGTGGCGGACCTCCAGGCAAAGGCCGACGAGCACGCGCACCGCCTGGCGGCCCTGATGGTGACCTATCCGTCCACGCACGGCGTGTACGAGGAGCACATTCAGGATGTCTGTGCCATCGTGCACGCCCGAGGAGGGCAGGTGTACATGGACGGGGCCAACATGAACGCGCAGGTCGGCCTGACGAGCCCGGCCGCGATCGGCGCTGACGTGTGTCACCTCAACCTGCACAAGACGTTCGCCATCCCGCACGGCGGTGGGGGGCCTGGCATGGGGCCCATCGCGGTGGCGGCCCATCTCGCGCCCTACCTGCCCGGCCATCCGCTCGCAGCAACCGGCGGCCGTCTGGCCATCCCGGCGGTCGCGGCCGCCCCGTGGGGCAGTGCGAGCATTCTGCTCATTTCGTACGCGTACGTGCAGATGCTCGGCGGCGACGGAATGACCGACGCCACCCGATTCGCGCTGCTCAACGCCAACTACCTCAAGGCGAGGCTGGAGGGCCATTATCCGGTGCTCTACGCGCGGCCCAACGGGCGTGTGGCGCACGAGCTCATCTTCGACCTGCGCCCGTTGAAGCAGGCCAGCGGCATCGACGAGACCGATGTCGCCAAGCGGCTGATGGATTACGGATTTCACGCGCCGACCGTCTCGTTTCCAGTCGCCGGCACACTGATGGTCGAGCCGACCGAGAGCGAGCCGAAGGGCGAATTGGATCGGTTCTGCGATGCAATGATTGCCATCCGCCAGGAGATCCAGGACGTGATCGACGGCCGGGCCGACCGCCAGAACAACGTGCTCAAGAACGCTCCGCACACCGCGGCGGTTGTGGTGTCGGATGAGTGGGCGCGCCCCTACTCACGCGGCCGGGCCGCGTTTCCTCTGCCGTTCGTGCGCGAGCACAAGTTCTGGCCGAGCGTCGGTCGCGTTGACAATGCGTACGGCGATCGCCACCTCGTGTGCTCCTGCCCGCCACTCGACGTGTACGGGGAGAAGTGAACGAGGCTCACAGGGCGTTCAGCTCCGACGCGGGCTGAGCGGGCCGGACGGTCAGCTCCTGAGCCCTCCTCCGGAAGGCGTCCAGCAGCCCGGACGTGATCGGCCCGGGTCTCCCGTTGGCGATCCTGCGGTCGTCCACTTGGACGATTGGCACCAGTTCGCGAGTCGTGCTGGTGAAGAACGCCTCGTCAGCCTCAAGCAGGTCCTCGTCCCGCAGCACCTGCTCATGGACCGGAATGCCGATTTCCGCGCCGATGTCGAAGACGAATTCCCTGGTGATGCCTGCCAGCAGTCCGGCATCGAGAGGGGGAGTCAGTGCGCGGCCGCGGCGCACGACGAAGAGGTTCGCCGTCGTACACTCGGCCAGCTCGCCTCGATAGTTTCGCATGACGCCTTCGACGGCGCCCCGTCTCACCGCTTCCTGCATCGCGAGCGCGTTGTTGAGGAGGTTGTTCGACTTGATGATCGGGTTCACCGATTCGGGGTGGTTCCTGACAATCGACACCATCGCCACCTTGACGCCACGTTCGTACGCCTCCGCCGGCAGGTCGACCTGTGGCTTGACAATGACGACGATGGACGGCTGCGGGCACGCGGCCGGGTCGTAGGTCAGGTCACCCACGCCGCGCGTTACCAACAGACGGATGTACGCCTCGCCGTCGGCCGGGCCCAGACCTGCGTGGCGCATCGTGGCCAGAAATCGCCGGTGGATCTCCTCGTCGCTGACCGGGACATCGAGCGCCAGCATCGACGCCGACTGCCGAAGCCGGCGCATGTGCCGGTCGAACAGAAACGGCACGCCGTTGTAGGTTCTGAGCGTCTCGTACACGCCCTCGCCGTACAAGAAGCCGTGATCGAAGACGGAAATGACCGCGTGTTCCTCGTCGAACATCCGGCCGTTGACGTTGACCGTCGCGCCCATGGTGGTCCAGCGTACCACAGGCGGAGATGAGCAATCGGGTCATTGGATAGCGGCTGATCGGGTAATGTAGGTGAGCATGCGTGTCCTGAACGCCGCTCAGATGCGAGACGCGGACCGCCGTACGATTGACGAGATCGGCATCCCGTCGCTCGTGCTGATGGAGAACGCCGGGCGCCAGGTTGTGGCCGCCGTCGAAGCGGTCCACGGCGATCTCCTCGAGGGGAAAGTCGGTCTGCTGTGCGGGCCAGGCAGCAACGGGGGCGACGGCTTCGTCGTCGCGCGAGTGCTGCACGAGCGGGGGACTGACATCGCGGTATTCCTGATTGGCCATGTCGCCGACGTGCGCGGTGATGCTCGCACGAATCTCGAGACTCTCGGGCGCCTGGGACGTTCGGTCGTCGAGATTGGAGACAGCCAGGCTTGGGAGCTGCATTTCTCCGAGATCAGCCGGTGCGCGCTCCTCGTTGACGCCATCTTTGGAACCGGCCTCAAGGCCCCGTTGTCGGGTCTGCTCGGAACCCTGGTTGCCGACGTCAACGCGTCAGGCATCCCCGTCGTGTCCATCGACCTGCCGTCCGGGCTGTCGGCCGACTCGGCGGAGCCGATCGGCGACTCGATCGAGGCGACGCTCACCGTGACGCTCGCGGCGCCCAAGCTGCCGCTGGTCCTCCCTGCGGGAGAGCTCCGGACGGGCCGGCTCGTCGTCGCGGACATCGGCATCCCGGCCACCGTGATCGAGGCCCTCGACGGCCCCTGCGTCGAGCTCCTGACGCGCGCGGGGATGCGCGGCCTGCTCGTGCCTCGGGCGCCCGACAGCCACAAGGGAGACTATGGGCACGTGCTGCTGGTCGCCGGCTCCCGCGGCAAGACTGGCGCCGCCCATCTGGCTGCAATTGGCGCACTGCGGTCGGGCGCCGGTCTGGTGACCGTTGCGACGCCGGCCACCTGCCTGGGAACCGTGGCCGCGCTCGGACCCGAGTACATGACGCACGCCATAGACGAAACCGCTGAGGGACTCGACCCGCGGGCAGTCGACAGTGTGCTCAGCGTCGCCAGCGACGTCATCGCGATAGGACCGGGGCTCGGGCAGCTCCCCGGCACCGTCGAGTTCGTCAGGAGCCTGGTCGATCGGGCGACCGTGCCGATCGTTCTCGATGCCGATGGCCTGAACGCCTTTGCCGGCGAGCCTGGCCGGCTGGCCGGTCGCGAGGGCCGGGCAGTCATCATCACACCTCACCCGGGCGAAATGGCGCGGCTGGTGCGTATGTCGACCACCGAGGTGCAGTCGCATCGTCTGGACGTTGCCAGGAACTTCGCCGTCGAGCATCACGTGTACGTGGTGCTCAAGGGACATCGGACGCTGGTCGCGCTGCCCGGTGGCACCGTGTTCATCAATCCCACCGGCAACCCCGGGATGGCGACCGGAGGAACTGGCGATGTCCTGACGGGCATGACCGCCGGCCTGCTGGCACAGCTTCTGGACGCCGAGGCCGCATGCAAGCTCGCGGTATATCTGCACGGCATGGCCGGCGATCTGGCTGCGGCCGACACGGGCGAGCTGGCGATGACGGCGTCCGACGTCGCCAGCCACTTGGGTGCTGCGGTGCTCGATTTGACAGCCCGACGAAAGGTTGCCGATCGGGATGGCGACTGAGCTCGGTCTGACGACCCGCTCAGAAGCTGAGACGTCGGCGGTGGGCAGGGATCTGGCCGGGCGGCTGGCGCCCGGATCCGTCGTGCTGCTCTGGGGCGAGCTCGGAGCAGGGAAGACGGCCTTTGTTCGCGGCATGGCCGAAGGGCTCGGCATCGACCCGGCCGAGGTGAGCAGCCCGACCTTCACGCTGATCCAGGAGTACCGGGGCGGGCGGCTGCCGCTGTATCACGTCGACTTGTACCGCCTGACTCCTGTCGAGGTGGACGACCTGGGACTGGACGAACTGGTGCTCCAGGAGGGCGTCACCGCCATCGAATGGCCCGATCGTCTTCCTCAGCCCATTCTCCACGCGACCGATGTCGACATTCAACACGGCGAGGACACGACTCGGACGATCTCGATTCGGATTTCGTGAGGGTCTTACTCCGATCGGTAGTTGGGGGCTTCCTTCGTGATCGTGACGTCGTGGACGTGGCTCTCGCGCGCGCCGGCCGCGGTGACACGGATGAGCCGCACGTTGCGCTGCAGCTCGCGGATCGTCGGGCACCCGCAGTAGCCCATGCCGGCGCGCAGACCGCCGACGAGTTGATAGACGAGCGCCGCCAGGCTGCCCTTGTGCGCGACACGGCCCTCGATGCCTTCGGGCACCAGCTTGTCGCCTGATACCGGGCCTTCGAGATCGAACTCGTCCTGGAAGTAGCGGTCGCGGCTGCCCCGGCGCATGGCGCCGATCGAGCCCATGCCGCGGTACTCCTTGAAGGTGCGTCCCTGATACAAGATGATTTCGCCCGGGCTCTCGTCGGTTCCGGCGAACAGGTTGCCGATCATCGCGACGCTCGCGCCGACCGCGAGCGCCTTGGTGATGTCTCCGGAGAAGCGGATGCCGCCGTCTGCGATGACCGGGACGTCGTGCGGCTCGGCGGCCCGCGCGCAGTCCATGACCGCCGTGACCATCGGCACACCGATGCCGGCGACGACTCGAGTCGTGCAGATGGAGCCGGCGCCGATGCCCACCTTGACGGCATCGACGCCGTGCTCGATGAGCGCCGTCGTGCCCTCGGCAGTCGCGACGTTGCCCGCCACGAGGTTGACGTCGGGGAAACGGTGCCGCACGCGACGCACCATGTCGAGCACACCCTGCGAGTGACCGTGGGCGGTATCGATCACGAGGACGTCCACGCCCGCGGACACGAGCGCCTCCGCACGCTCCAGCGTGTCCTTGGCCACGCCGATGGCCCCGCCGCACCGCAGCCGCCCCAGTGAATCCTTCGATGCGCTTGGGTACTTGACCGCCTTCTGGATGTCCTTGACGGTGATGAGCCCCTTCAGCCGGAACTCGCGGTCGACGACGAGCAGCTTTTCGACCTTGTGCTGGTGCAGGATTTCGCGCGCTTCGTCGAGCGTCGTGCCCACCGGCACGGTGATCAGGTGCTCGCGGGTCATCACGTCGGCGATCGGCCGGTCGACGTTGGTCTCGAACCGGAGATCCCGGTTGGTCAGAATGCCGACGAGCCGGCCTTCCTTGCTTCCGTCGTTCGTGATCGGCACGCCCGAGATGCGGTACTTCTTCATCAAGTCGAGCGCTTCGTAGATCCGGTGCGACGGAGAGAGCGTGATCGGGTCCACGATCATGCCGCTCTCGGAGCGCTTCACGCGGTCGACCTCGGACGCCTGTTCGTCGATCGACAGGTTCTTGTGGATGACGCCGATCCCGCCGTGCTGGGCCATGGCGATGGCGAGGCGGGATTCGGTCACCGTGTCCATTGCCGCGCTGATGAGCGGCACGCTCAACCGGATCCGGCGTGTGAGCCGCGTGCTGACATCCACCTGACCCGGCAGCACCGTGGAATGCTGCGGCACGATCAGCACATCGTCGAACGTCAGGGCGGTTGCCAGCCCGGTCTCGATCGACAATGGCGCTTCGATTTTCAGGCTCATGTCAGGATCACGCTCCCCTGTGCGCTAGGCGGCCGCGCCATGGCATTTCTTATACTTCTTGCCGCTGCCGCAGGGACATGGATCGTTTCTGCCAACCTTTGGCTCGTCGCGCCGCACCGTCTTGATGGCGGCGTCATCGCCGCCGACCCGCGCGGGCCGGGGCCCCTGGTGCGACAGCGCAGCCGGCATCGACGATTGTGCGCGGTCCGAGCCGAAGGCCGTGGCCGAGGACCCGAACGCGGACACGCTGTCGGATGCCGGATCGTTCAGGATGAGCGACGGACGGCGAACGGGCCGCGCAGGAACCGCACGCCGCGCGCCTGCCGCGCCAACCTCGCCAACCCGCTCCTCCAGAACCGGCCTGAGCCACCACAGATACCGGACGATCTCCTCGTCGACACGCTCCTTCATGCCCTGAAACAGGGTGAAGCTCTCCTTCTTGTATTCGACGAGCGGGTCCCGCTGGCCGTAGCCGCGCAGCCCGATTCCTTCCTTCAGGTGATCCAGGCTGTAGAGATGATCCTTCCACTGCGCGTCAACAATCTGCAGCATGATGTCGCGCTCGACCCGCTGCAGAATCTCTCTGCCGACCAGCTGCTCCTTCTGCTCGTACGACACGCTGACGCGCTCCCACACCATGTCGCGAATCTCGTCCGACGTGCGGCCGCTGAAATCGAGCGCGGCCGCGTCGATTCCGAATACGCGGCTCGCCTCGCGCTTGAGCGCGTCGAGATCCCACTCCTCGACGTCCGATCCGCGCCCGGCATACGTCTCGACTATCGAATCGAGCAGATCGTCAGCCAGCGTCGTCAGGTACTCGCGTGTGCCGACGACCTCGCCTTCCGCCATGCGGATCTGCGACTCGAGGATCTCGCGCCTGAGGGCGTACACGTTCTCGCGCTGCTTGTTCATCACGTCGTCGTACTCGAGCAGGTGCTTGCGGACGGAAAAATTCTGCGCCTCCACCTGCTTCTGCGCGCGCTCGATGGCGCGCGTGACCATGCCGTGCTCGATCGGCACGCCCTCCTCCATGCCCAGCTTCTGCATCAGCC